>ERZ1046876.911-NODE-911-length-20731-cov-6.882811_pt1 | contig 20731 bp, 15 predicted proteins | sample MGYA00383094_ERZ1046876 | MGnify/ENA primary metagenome ERZ1046876 (study PRJEB29581, sample SAMEA5548364) | metagenome | biome: marine; feature: coastal; material: water | depth 50 m | study: Short-term variability in the microbial, nano- and picoplankton...
GAAGAACTCCAGGATGACGGAACTTGCGCATTTACAAGGTGAAAAATTAACAAAAAAGAAAGTAGAAGCTTAAGTTTCATAGGTTATTTAAAAAGTAGAATTTATAATAGGATTAGCAAGTAAATAAAATTTGTAAATATAGCATCTAGTTTGAATCAGGAGCTAGCCACGCCTGATCGGTATAGTCATAAAACTTTCTTTGGCCATCAACAACTTGAAAATACAACCAGCTCGATTCAGTTGAAGAATAAAGAAAGGATTTAGATTGCGATTCGTCAAAATAAGTCGACCCAGTCCAAAACCAACCAATACTCGCATCATAAAACCAAAAATTATCATTCGAATCTTTCTTCACATAGAGCCATCCAAGAGTACTGTGATATATCCAGTCGCTGGATGCGTCATAGAAATAACCGAACCAATTTGATGAGTACCAGTCTCCTGAAGCAGATGCATCTACTTTGGCAAGACCTTCCGCAATATCTGAAATATCTGGTGTTGATACTGTCGCAAAAGTGGTAAAGTGATCTGTGGTCATGGTGAGAGTAGAACTGTTCAAATCCCATGTGCTGGTTTTCGCTTTATCCCAGGCATCTTTAGTCGTGGAATAATACATGCCTTCCATATTTTCGACATCTAAACCATTGGCTCGTGAAGCGTTAACATCAACTTTTACCTTTAGGATGACATCTTTCTTGAAATTACCTTCAACTGTCTTACCCGTACTGTCAAACAGATCGACGGAATATCCATAATTGGAAGGTTTTTCGGTTGAGCTTTTTGATAAGCCCTTGGCTGTCGGAGTAACAACAAGACGAACAGATGTTACATCGGAAGCAACATTGGCAGCACCTCCAGGAATTGTAAGTTCAGTACCATCTGGAAGCTTGGTCACGAAATCAACTGTAGGGTCAAAGGTAATGCTTGATCCATCTGGTAACTCAAAATCTGGTGTTTCTAAAACAAGCGATAGATCAGACATTGAATCCTCAGTGCTCAAATCAGCATCAATTTCTACTTTTGTGAAAAAGAAAGTTTCAGTATCGTTCTCGTCAAAAGTGCTATACTCTGCTCCAACATGCCAAACAGTACCTGTGGAAACAGATAAGGAAAAGCTGCCATCACTACCGCTAATTCCTGCAACCTCACGTCCGTCATCAGACCATGCATAAACATCAGAATCTGCAACCGCATTACCAGAAGAATCTTTTACCAAGCCATTAAGAAAGTTGGTGCTAGTTGGTTTAATAATGGTGAGGTTTAGATCGGTGACATTACTGCTCGATAAATCAACTTCAACAATAGTTGAATCTAAATAACCTTGATCCCGTAAACCTTTGGATAGGATGGCACCAACTTCATAGCTACCACCAGGAAGTACTGGAATCACAAAGGTTCCATTTTCATCGGTCTCTACTTCGTTCCAATGTTCACCCACAGCATCTGAACCTTCGCGGGCTGCCCAAACATATAACGTGGAATTCATAACTGCTGACGAATTTGAATCATATTTTACGGTTCCAGTTATAGACGCTGAAGCAGTCGTTAAAACGAAATTTTGGGACACGGTGGAAGATTTAACTGCTGATATGATGATTGTTCCCGCAGGATATGCTGGAATATTTCTAGATTGAGAATCAGATTCGATGTAATAATCAAGCGTCCACGAACCAGGCGAAAGAAGCATGGAATAGGTACCATCATCATCAATAGAGGCTGACTGCCAACCTTCTCCATCGGTACTGATAGCATAAACTTCACCAGTTAGCCCGGTAGCTGAAACACCATTTAGAGTAAAGGACCCAGAAACCGTAGCGTCATTTGCGGTAAGACTAAAGGATGCCTCCGTAGAAACCGTATTATTGAAATCTGAAAGCGTGGTGTTACCATCCTCAACAACTACTTTATAGTACTTCTCTTCTGGATTAACATAACCTGATCCCGGTGGTAACCATAAGCCAACAATATACTCGCCGGCGATACCAGGAAAAGAAAAAGTGCCTCTGGATGTAAGCGGTACCTCGGCAACGATTTCATAAAAGTTATCCCCTTCCAAATTCGCACTGTACTCACGGGCGTAAACCCACCCATTTACATCAGAAACGGGGCCGCCGTTTGGACCATAGACAGTACCAGAGACTTGAGCACCAGCTTCTTTCGCAGAAAAATTTATACTTTTGGAGATATCATTTGGCTTGAGTTGAACGCGCTTCGGGGGTTCTGGAAGATAAGGTGGTTCACTTCCATCTGCCGGTATTGGAAGGTCGTAACCAATTTCCCATTTACCAGGAGAAACGGTCAGGGTGTATTCACCACTAACATTCGTAAAATCAGAAACCCACCCTCCTTCATTACTCCAAGCCCAAACTTCAACATTTGGAAGGGCTTTTCCAGAATCTGTGGTAATAGTCCCTGTTAATGACTGGTTTCTACTAGTAAGTTGAAGCTCTCCTATATCAACAGAGTTACCACCAACCCGCACAATTTGAAATTCTGGACTTCCAAACCCAGATAATTCAGGTGCAACCCAAATAGATACTTCATATTCACCAGGTTGAACTGGAATTTCGAAATTACCTGATGTATCCGGATTAGACCAATTCCCTCGTCCTTCAGGATCAAATATATCAATGTAAACATACTGTGCAATTTCAGCACCAGTCTTACCCGTAGGTATGGCAATGCTACCTACAACTTTTCCACCTGCAAGTCCGAGTCTAGCCACTGTAAAATTGATAGACTTTGATTCCTTACTCGTGTCATTTGAGAAGGAAAAACGTTGAGGTGGATTATCGTACATCCAGTCAACTTTGGTATCATAAGGGCGATAAACAGTGATTTCCCATTTTCCAGGACCACCTGTTAGCTCATATGTACCATCATCCCCGGTAAATGTAGAACTCCAACCGTCACCTTCTTGCCGCCAAGCGACAATTTCTGCTCCGGAAATTACGGTATTGTTGGAGTCCACAACTCGACCAGAAATCGTTTTACTAGGGGGAGCGAGGAAGATCATTGGTTTGGAAACACGGATGGCAGTAGACTCTAAAGTTACCTTCCCTGCACTAGTTTCGGCTACCACCCTGTAGGAGTATGTTTCGCCGGTAACCACAGTAGCATCTATAAAAGTTTTGGAACCTGCGGTTGGCTTGTCAGGACCACTGCTATTGGCATCAGAACTAAACAAACTTTTATAAGAAGACTCTGTAGAAGACTTCCTTTCAATATCAAATGCAGTTGCTTTTACTTTACTTTCCCAATCAATCTTGACCGCATTTCCAAGTTTCAACTTATCAGCTGTATTTTTCAAAGAAAATTGGATGGGGGCAGGTGCAAGTGCAGAAAGCTCACCCGGCATCTCTATTTTGAGAGAATAACTCCCCGCATCCTCCAAGTAAAATGAGAAAAAACCATCTTCATCGGTTTCTCCAAACGCTTCACTCAATTGATCTTCACCGCTGAAAATAGCTTCATCATAATCTGGTTCACCATCTTTATCCTCGTCGCGAAAAGCCCAAACGAAAGCATGGGAAAGTGCATTGTTTTGGCTTTCACCAGTCTTAACCTCGCGTTTGGGGAAAAGAATTCGACCGGAAACATTAGAACCTTGAAGCACTAGTTCAAAAGATGAACTGTTATCCTCTGGAAGTGCAACTTGCAAAGGTGAAGATTCTCTAAATCCACGGAAAGATTCGGAGTCATAAGGGGGTTCGGCGAAAATCATCCAATTTCCTTCTGGTAAATTGCTAATTTCAAAAGAGCCATCCGAACGAGATATTGTGTGATCTACCCAAAAGAGGTAATCTTCGGTGTGAGCAATAATTCGTGCTTTAGGTACGACACTTCCTTTTGAACCGGGAGCAGTTTTTACACTTCCCTTGATGGATGAGCCTGGCAATTGACTGTCTTCGTCCATCCAAGTAAACCCATACAAATCGGCATCAGATCCTCCCCATACATTCAAGGAAACCGAACCGAGGTCAGTAGTATTTCCGTCGACCAAAATGATCTTGCTACCGTCTTCCCAGGATGTGCTCTCTATCCAAGTAGGTGAACCAGATTCATCGAGTATACGGAACATAGTGTTGTAACGATCTGCTCCAACACTGAACCTGTATGTGCCCCCAGGAATCTTTAGTGTGTAACTGCCATCAAAATCAGGATCTTCGAAATCAATATTTACCTCAGGAAAAATAATAGGTCCAAATTCATCTTCTGCATCAAAGAAATCAAACCAGGCATATTTAACTGGCTCAGAAGTGTTAGCATCTACCAACTTGATGTTAATGGTAGCCGAAGGTCTAGATTCCAGTTGAAAATCTAAAACTTGGTTGAATCCGGCGTTAATAGTTAAGACATCCGCTGTTCCATTTGAATCGCCGTCAAAAAATGTGGAAACAAACAAACCATCAAATCGCTCGGCTAGTATAAGGTAGTCACCTTCTGGAATTTTGACAGAGAACTCCCCTTCTTCCAAAATTTCCCCAGAGTCATCCCACATTGGCCAAAATACTTCTTCTAAATCATCGGGGTTGACGAATAATACATCTGCCCAAACAGGGTTACCAGAAGTATCGGAAAAACTACCTGTAACAGTGACCATACTGCGCTCATTGAGAACAATGGAGCCAACATCATAAGATGGTACTCCATTTGGAATTGTTAAACTTAGATTATCAGCCAATTCGAGAGAATTATCAGGAGTAAAAACTTCTACTTCAAATTCACCTGCCGGGGCATCACCTCGTATATTACCTTCTCTGTCCACACCAAATGAGCCAACGGGATAATCGGTAACTCTTTCACCACCTTCGACAGGAAAGAGATCGAAGAACACATCTTGTACAGGTCCTGCGCTACCCAAAGTTACAGTTCCAATTAACGGTATAAACTCATAGGAGATCCTGTACTCAGCTTTGAGGGTAAAGTCTTGATCAAAACTGCTTTCAGAACTTTGGATCTCAAAGATTTTAGCAGAACCATTCTCCATTGCCAAATTTGGCTCATAGGGGGTTCCAGTTTCCGGATCAAAGCCGAAAGCTTCAGCATGATAACTACCGGCAGGAAGCTTCGCAGTGTAAGCACCATTTTTTTCTCGATCGAATTTAAAAAAAGCAGGCTCAGCACTGTATAGATCCTGTCCTGCTTCTGGCACCTTGAAAAACCAAACATCATATTCTGGAATTGTAGATCCAGATTCGTCGAGAATGGTGCCAGATACAGTCCCAAAATCTGACTCGTCTAGCGTGGCAAACGGATCAACAAAAGGATCACCGATCTGAACTTCTCCGGGTAAATCATCTGTTTTAAAAGAAACCTGTAATAAGGAATTAGCAAACTGATCCCCATCAAAATCGAACCTCGAATCTGCGATATCATCACCAGATAGATCCGCTTGAGTATCAATTTCACCATCGGTTCTTGCTGTTTCAGCGAGCCCATCCTCTACTCCAAATTCCGAGTCGTCTAGGAGATATTCAGAGCCCTCTATAGCAGTGGGATCGGAGTACATGGATGGGTCATCCATCCTTGGTTCATATCCTCTGTAGGGCGTACGAAAAAATTCAGTACCAACTTCTGTACCATCTTCCTCACTTGGATCAATACTCCCAGTAATGTATCTAAGCGTACCACTAGCGTCCACTATTGCTGCCCTCACATCATTTGGATCAAAAATTTGAAACTGATCCATAAGCATTCTACGGGGAAGAAATGCGCTAACTGAAGTCTCGGTACCTGGCAAACCATTCAAACTGAAGCTTGCAGTTGGGTCCCATGGTGAAGAGTGTTCTGCGACCCCAACATCTAGCCCTACAACATTGGCAACAAATATTGAACCTTCATAAAATCGTTCACCTCCCATTTCTACCGTAATTCCAAAAGTCGAGGAAATGGAGGCTGCGGTGTTGGAAGCAGAAGCAACGGGGGAAACGGTTTCGGCTTGGATTGTAAAGGAACCTGGGCGATCCCAATCCGATAGCCGATGTTTAAAAGCGGTAACATTTGCCCCACTTACAATCAAATAGCGCGGGGGAGACATCTCATATGTAAAGGTCAGGTTTAATTTGGTTCCTGAACTCATGCCCACAGTGGAGAGGTCAAGTTGATCGAGACCTGGAGTTGATTTGTCGTCGATATCTTGATTAAGCAAAGAAATTCTGTACTGCAGTCCAGGTAGTGGCATTGTGCTAAATTCCTCTTCATCATCTTCATTCTCGACATCGTTGCTTTCTACTTTCTGGATATGGACAAATGAACTAACCTCATCGAAATCCGAACTATCATCTCCCCATGAAGATCGAGCAGCATCAAATTTAAGCCCAGCATCCAAGTTTTCTTCAAATGCCTTCCATGGGTCCATCTCCCTAACAAAATTCCCAAGTTCGTCGAATATAACCTCGATGTCATTATCTAGAAAAGCAACCAACTCCTTGCCATTTTCAGTTAGGCTTGGGCGTTCATCTACGAAATATCCAATGGGGAAAGCACCATCCTTGTAATTTGAAGCCAAGTAATCGGAAGCATTTTGAGGAAGTTTAACCGCTTTCCACTGATTTTCTTCAAATTCTGACTCTTCGTAACCAATGGTCAATACTATGGAACCGTTTCGATCTAAACCGACTTCTAGCTTTTCACCATCCTTTTCAATAACAGCCTTGTAAACAAAAGATCTTTCTTCATCTGATGCTGGGTCCGTTTCGAAAGCAAATTCTTTAACTACTTCAGTGATAGAAAAGTCAGGGTTTGCACTTTGCAGGGCTTCAGAAACTTCAGCTGGTAAAGCATCCAAAGCAAGAAACTCTTCTTCTACATAAGCGAACTCATCAGATGATTCCGAGTGGACAAAATTTTCGTATGAATCAAATATCAAACTAGTGCCATTGTCCAAATCTACTATGTAAATAAATCGGTCTTCTTCTACAGAATCAAATATCTTTTCTGCCAACATGATTCTCACATCTTGAAGATTGGGTTGATCAGCGGTCCAAGCCAAAACAAAGCTTTCAACATCTTGACTGGAAACCCACTCGATCCGTGGGCCCATATGGTCGACTTCGTTTTCGGGATTAGGTTCTATTCCATCTTCGCCACCAGTTCCTGAATTCACTAGTTCTCCTACATTAGAACCTTGGTCTACGCTTCCGGTATATGTACGACCTTCCGAAAAACCAAATGATGTAAAGTGATCGGTTGCAGCATCTAAGTTGTCCCCAAACGCCTCCTTTAGGTCCGGATTCAAATCTAAATAAGTCTGGGCATCAAAATCTACTAATGCTTTTTCCACTGTCGCGGGGTATTCCATTCCATCTTCGCCACCAGTTCCTTCATCTATGGAAGGGCTAGACATTACAGAAAAGGTAACACTACCGCTACCAATCAAATCCCGGTACTGACCAGCAATAGAAGTTGGCTCAAAAGAAGAGTCAACTTCGGATAGGTCTAAGTTTACAAAATCATCATATTGTCCAGTACTCGAAGTAAAATCTAAGCTCAAAACAGTAGGAGCTTCATCCGATTCACTCTTACTAATGGTAACAGCAACTTCGGAATCAGATATTTTTTCGTAGCTGTAAGAACCTAGTTGCTCAGGTGCCCCACCCTCTTCATCTGATTCTGTGGCTTGCCCTGCGGAAAATGATATAATGTCCACATCTTCACCGTCCGCCGCATCAATCTCCAGGCGAAGAACCCACCCATCCAGAGATTCTGGAGCAATAACAGAATTGTATTCTTCACTAGTTTGATGGTTCGCACTGTCAACTTCGCCACTTTGCGTACTACCATCTAAAATCCTAAAGGTCAGCGTTCCAGTAGAAGATTCGCCTTCATCAACTTCGTACCAACGACCTTCAGCATAATTTTTTGAAGTAAAGGTAATATTGAATTCTCCCTCGTATCCCCCAGCACTGTCGCCCACAATTATAACCGCAGAATCGGATGAAATCTTTTCATACCTATATTGCTCGCGTTCAATTTGTTGAGTATCGCTATCAAATGCTGAAGCCTCGAACTCACCAAAATTAATAATTTCAAGACCGTAATCATGTGAACCACCACCGGTAAGGTCAGCTATTTCATGGAACTCGACCTCTAACCCTGCCAAACTGCTTGGAGCTAAATCATCTCCGTTATTCTCAGGCGTCAGTGCTAACAGAAAATGAGTTGTAAACAATGAAAAGGAAGCGAATAAAAACAGTAGGTTTTTCATAAAAGTGTAAAATCTGATGGTAAGGGTAAATTCAGGGCCTGAATGAATAATCATTGTCTGTATATAAAGCGCAAGGCTTTATTTAGAAATTTGCTTGAGATAAACCTTGGGAGCAAAGGAGCTATTTTCGACTGAAACCTGCCACCTCCGTAATATAGACCTGAATCACCCTTTGATATCGCATCAAATATTTGGTTGGCAGCTTTTTCAGGAGAAGGAGCATGATTAAGTTGCTTTTCAATTTGATACCATGCTCGTTTCATTGGGTCCGACCATTTCTCCTGGATTGGTTTTGCCGAAACTTTGTTGAAATCTGTTTTTACATCACCCATACGAAAATCAATAAAAGTAGGATATGCTTTATATTCCAAAATCATGGATTGCGTAAAGGACGACAGTGCTGTCTTCCCTGCATTATACAATGGCATGTAAGGCAACGGGTAAAGTGTAGCAAGAGAGGTTAAATTAAGAATAACTCCAGATTGTCTTTCCGCCATTAGTGGAGCTAGTTTACGGCAGAACAGTACAGGAACAGAAAAGAGTAAATTAATTTGTTTACTAATTTCTTCCATTGGAAAATTTGCCCAGTCGAAAAAGGCCCCGGAACCTGCATTATTAATTAAAAGATCCGGAACGCCATGCTCATTCAGAAAATGATTGATAAACATTTCAGAGGCAGCTTGGGAAGAAAGATCACATTGATGAGGGAAGACATTTCCAGCCAAGGGTTTTATTGGCACAGTTCGCGAAACGGTATGGACTTCAGCAGATTGCTTTTTAAAAAGATTCACAAGAGATAATCCCATGCCCCTAGACCCACCAGTGATTAAAACTTTTCGAATTTTCATAAAGTAGATAGTGTAAACAAGTTTTTGTTGGCGGAGAAGCAAAAGATTCCAATGATATGAAGTAATTGAAAACTAATAGAATTATTTTACTTACCCATGAATATCCTCCTGAAAAAGGAGGAGCAGGAACATACTGTAAGGAAATCGCAGAAAGTGCTCACCAACAAAAAATTAATATTGAAGTTTGGGCACCTTGCGGATCTGAAAATAATTCAACTTTCAATGTCAAAGAAATGGAATGGAAAGGTTCACAAAGTTGGTTAAGCTCAGTCTTGTTGATTTTAAATCTCAGGTCATTTCTTTTCAAAAAAACAGAGGCTTTAACCGTACATATCGCCGAACCTGGAGCTTGTCGGGCTTTCATAAGACTTGGATGGTTGTTGCCTAAAAATATACAGAAAATAATTACCTTACATGGTTCAGAACTGATTAGCTTCACTCGAAATCCACTGGAAAGAATTTTATTCCGTAAGCTATTGAACTCCAGCACTAAGATTCATGTGCTATCAAAGTTTAATCAAGATCAATGCATCAAATTTTGTAAACAAAGTATAGATAAAATCAGATTGATCCCAGGAGCACCATCAAGCATGGTTCTCAATAACCAATCTCGTCAAATAATATGTCCAGACACCAAAATTCTACAGATTCTTTGCGTAGGGCGAATTCATCCAAGAAAAGGACAATTGCAACTGCTTCAAGCATTGCAGTTAATACCACGAGCATTACAAAACAACATTCGCGTAGTTTTTGCGGGTCCAATAAACAAGACATCCTACCAGAAAAAGTTGAAAGGAGTTGCTTTAAGTACGAGAGCAGAAATTATATTCACCGGTGAAATTTCTGATAAAGATTTAAGGGGATTATACCAAAAATCTACTATTTTTGCCCTTACTCCAATCCTTACCAAAAAAAGTGTAGAAGGATTTGGGTTTGTGTTCCTTGAAGCATCTGCATTTGGGCTCCCAATTATTGCAACTAAGGTTGGAGGGGTTGAGGATGCAGTACGGCATGGAGAGACTGGTCTTTTATCAAATCCAAGTGACGCGGAGAAATTAAAAAATAATATTGTAACTTTAATTGAAAACCCAAGCCTACGGAAAAAATTCGGTACCCATGGGATTACTTGGGCAAAACGGCACACGTGGGAAACCGTTGCACACAAACTATACCGAGTAAATTAAAGCACATCGGCAAAAGCTGGTCTCAGCCGATTAAAAAACCAAGAACCTCCAAGAAGACAGACCAGACCGAAAACCCAACAGTATCCAATTGAAGACCAGTTGGGTACCCCACCCCATAAAACAACCTGCCTCAAAGAATCGATAATTTGAAGCAAGGGGTTCCACCGTAAAAAAGTCCAAATAGCAGGAGCAGTTGCCTCCGCTTTTGCCGCGGAGTAAAATACCCCGCTTGAATAAAGTAAAGCAAGACCTAGAAAAGATCCCAATTGATTAATATCCCTTATAAAAACTCCCAGGGCGGAAAAAAAAAATGCCATACCTAAAGCCATTAAAAAAGCAGGACCTATGATGAGTATGGCATATAATGAAGAAAAAGTAAGACCAGGGCCAAACATAGCAATTCCAGCAAAGCACAACCCTAGTCCAATGACTAAATCATAAGCCAATGCCCCAACAGTGGCAGCCGGTAGGATTTCCAAAGGGAAAACAACTTTTTTCACAAAATTTGGCTGGGACACAATAATTCCCGGAGCCGTGCCAATAATTCCTGATATCAAGCTTAAAAGACTTAGGCCAAGAAAAACGCCGAGGGCATAATCGAGTGTAGATTCATCAGCTGAATCGGTAAAACGACCGCCAAAAACAACACCGAATGCAAAAACATAAAGCCCCAACATCAGCAAGGGATTGGCAAGAAGCCAAAAGGCACCCAAAATACTACCTCGATGTCTAGATTTTATATTTCTTACCAGAAACTGCCAAAGTAATTCTCGTTTGAGAAATAAATTTAATAGGGGATTCATACTTATTTAAAGGGGTGTTTTATCAAAATCACTTACGAGTGAACATCTTTAAAATTCATTCGAATATAATGCCCAAGATCTCGAACTGTAACTGAACACCTTATGTTGTCTTGAGTTGCTCGATTCCATATCCAAGTATAGCCAATCGTTGGTATTAAAGGAGTAGAAGTAAGGAAATGAGAAAGTCGACACCCATATCCAACCTTGTTCTTTTTGCCATAACCAAATGGAACTCGCTGTCCGATTTGAGGCATAAAACCAACCGAGTTGAGCATGAAAAATCCAGCCACTTTCAAAAGGGAGAAATATGCCAAACCATTGTAACTGCCTCCAGTCACCACCTTGTAAAATTTTCGCCTCTGGCCAAGCAGGAAGGAACTGCTGAATCCAAGTTGAATGACTTGCTAGTCGGGTGAATACAGTAATATCCCCATACAATGAAAAATTCGTGCCATATGAAACCACTCCATTTATTTTCCACTGGCCATCTAAAAACATCATCGCAGGCCCCCCGCTATCACCTACAGCCGTGCTTACTTCAAGTGCTAAAGGAGATGGGTCGCTATCACCCGTTCCTAGATAATCAACGGGCTCGTAGTTCGACCCCAAAAGGTTTGCATCTTTTTGAGGGGAATCGAAGTCTACAGCTAAAAGCCCCCCCCAATACTCTTCTGGTAGTGAGGAAATAATAACTTTTTCCACGACCCGATCTACGATATTTTCTCCTGCCAGTCTTTGAGAATTATTTGAATTGAAAAATCCATCTTCCCCATCAACTTGGGTTCCAAATCCGGCAATTACAACACGATCACCTACAGATTCAAGTTGAGAACTTGGAAGTGAAAGCGGGTAAATTTCTTCTATTCCTGATTCCAAAAAGCCTAGACAAAGATCAACCCCGATACGATCGCCATCCCCCATACCTTCATTAAAACCATCTGTTTGCCTAACAGTCCAACCTGGGTGAATCTCAAACTTTGAAATTTTAAAAATCTGGGATTCGTTCGCTTGATCGAAATCCTCAGCAAGAATAAACTGCCAATCACTACCTTGAGGTAAAGGATCAGCCAAGGAATTTCTGACAACATGGGCAGCGGTTACAAAAATATTCGGAGCAATAAGTGTAGCGGTCCCGATGATTCCCTTACTCGATTCCAACAAGCCAACGGCACTTAAATCGGGATAATCAACTGAGGGAGAAAAAAAAGTAGCATTTCTTCCAAAATCCTTATGTGACTCCCAGCTTTGGCTATTTAATTTACCAATTCTTCGGGAACAATCTCCTCTAACCAATAAAAAAAAATAAATGACGAGGGAACAATATACCCACTTATTCATCTCTGGATGGCTGAATATCCGGGGGCGGACTTGGCGGTAAGATATTGGGTGGTGGGGGGGGAGGAGGCAAGTTTTCTAATAATATACTACCCTCATAATTAACGGCCGTTGCAGCTTCATTGATCAAATTTCCTGAAGAAACAGAATTCACCTCTTGAACATTTACTGCAGAGGAAGATGTTTGCTGTATATTGCGTTGAGCAGCAGGTTTAGGACTATTTGAAACAGTTTGAGAGGAAGCCAGGGAAGTGGAACTTGCGTTACTTAAAGCCTGACTCGGGTTTGGTAAACCGGGAAAGAATGGACTTGGTGTTGTTCGCCGAGGAACGGCACCGGGATAGGATCGAGAAAAAGGTTGAGCAGAACTTGCACTACTACCTTCTCTTTTTTTGGAAAGCCAATCTGGTAAAGTGGGAGTAGTTTTAGGTCGAGGAGGCATAAACCTTGTGGTCTGCTTGGAAGGACTCTTATTTGTGAGGTTGGCATTCCTAGCTTGCGTGCTTTTGATAAGTACCCCTCCACTCCCACCCGCTTTTGAATCCATCAAGGATAGAGGAAACGATTGTCCTTCAAAAGATAGGATTAGTTTTTCACTCTGTATATCAAATTCTTCAATTAAATAAGATTCATAACTAGATTCGGAAACAGCTAACCATTCGGCATGCCCAGACTTTTTATTAAAAATACAAAAAAAGGGGTTACCTTTGAGGATAAAATAACCTCGGAATTCTACTTCCTTCTGAGCATCCGAAATTTTAGCTGGAGGAACTGAAACAGATTTGGGGGGTGGGGGTGGTTGCCTAGATGAACCCGGACGTAAGAAAGGATTTGAAGAAACTCCAGCAAGCAAAATTGAAGGTATTATTACGAAGATGCAACTAAAAGCAAAATTTTGCATTAGATATCAAACCTCTTATAATTTAAAAGTTTTTGCAAGATGCAAGGTCAGGACTGAAAAAAAGAAAAAATCCGAAATGCAGCTATGATTGCAAGTACTGAACCAAAAACATTGAGAAAAAGATAAATGAAACTCATCGACCACTGTGAAGATTTTAACATATCAAGTATTTCTATTCCAAATGTGGAAAATGTAGTAAACCCACCACAAACTCCTATGATCCAAAAAGCCTTAAACAAATCTGGATCAGAAGAATTCTCCATGAGCTTTACAAAAAGACCAATAAGAAAAGCACCACATACATTCACGAATAAAGTAGTCCATGGAGAGAAGGAACAAAATATGAATGATATTAAACCTCGACAAATAGAACCAAGTGCACCTCCCAGACCAATGAGAAGGAAACCAGTAAGACCCATTTAAAATAATTTACGAAGACTGCTTATGAATCAGATTCTTCGGCAATCTCATCAGCTTCTGAGAAATCTTCCTCATTTGCATCATCGTTCTCTTCGACTTCAGCTTCTTCTTCTGAATTGTATCGAAGAACTCTTTGGTTTTGAGGAATTGGAGAAAGATTTACTATGATAAACCGCCCGCTCAACTTTGGCTGATCATCGGCTTTGCCAACCCCTTCAAGGTCTTTAATCGCTTGCTTTACCAAGGTCATACCTAAATTTATATGCTCCATTTCACGACCACGAAACATTAAAGTGATTTTTAATTTGTTACCTTGATGTAAAAACTTTTCTGACCGTCGTATTTTTGTAACATAATCATGTTCCTCAATGCGAGGTCTGAATTTAGCTTCTTTTACACGTTTTGCAGTCTTTTCCTTATTTCTCTTATTTTTGCTGAGTTCGTATTTGTACTTCCCAAACTCCAAAATTCGACAAACAGGTGGGTTTGCAGAGGAAGCAACTTCTACTAAATCAAGGCCATGAGACTTCGCAATTTTCACTGCATCTTCAGGTGCCATGACGCCTAGCATCTCACCATCATGACCAATGACCCTTACTTCTCGAGCACGGATCTTATCATTTTTTCTAATGAAGTTACGGTTATTGTGCCGTCTTTTATTTCCACTTGGTTTTTTTACCATGTGGTTAGTTTTGTAGTCTGTTGTGTATCAAATGCCTCAAATATTAAACACTTAAATTTATTAAATATGCCTTTCTTGCAAGCCTTAATTTCGGCCCATCCTCTTTCATTAAAGATTAAAACTCTCACCACAACTGCAGCTAGCTTTTGCGTTCGGGTTAGAAAACTTAAATCCACCTGCAACTAATTTGTTCGAGTAATCTAAGGTTGTACCTCGAAGATATAGCGTAGTTTTAGAATCGACCAAAACCTTAGCTTCTTCGGATATAACCAAAATATCACCCTTTTTACCAAGCTCTACAAACTTCATATTGTATGACAGTCCATTGCAACCTCCACCCGTTATACGTATCCTCAAGTATTCACCTTTGTTTTCCCGAGTCTTTAGCTCGTTGATCTTAATTGACGCATCCTTTGTGACCCGGACCAATTTCTCATTTCCAATCCGATACTCAACCTGATCTGTTTGTACTGATGTCATAACTTACATTGGGGGCAAAGGATCTTCATTATTAGACTGTTTCAAACTCTTTGCAAAATTACGACTACCAGCAAGAAAAAATCGGACAAATCCAATCGCAATTTCTGCTTGGGGAGGAGTCTTTGAGGCAAGCAAATCAGTGGCTCTTTGCTTAAGGTTACCACTCCTGCATAAAAATTGAGTGTAGAGATTTTTCAGTTCTGAGACATGATTAAGTGGTACTCCTCTTCTTTTCAAACCGACCAGATTTAGCCCACTTGCTTGATTTCTTCCCGCCAAAGTAATTTGAGGCGGAACATCTGCAGAGACCTGGGCCATACCTCCTATCATTGCACCATCCCCTACTCGTACAAACTGGTGTAAGGCGGCCCCTCCGCCCACAAAAACATCTTTCCCGATCTCTACATGCCCCCCTAATAAAACACCGTTTGCTAAGATTACATTCTCTGCTAGAATACAATCGTGGGCTATGTGTGAATTACCCATAAGAAAGCAGTCATTACCCACCTCCGTGTACTGATTTTCATTGATCGAACGATGGATCGTAACACCCTCACTAATTCGAACTCCAGCTCCTAAGTTTACATAAGACGGCGTTGAAGGATCAAAGCTTAGATGCTGAGGGTCTCCTCCGATTACTGAAAAATGACCAACCCTGCAACCCTGACCAATGATCGCTCTTTCCTTGATCAACGCATGGGCTTCAATGTTAGAATCTCTCCCAATCTTGGCCCCTTTTTCCACAATTGCATAAGGACCGATCTTGACTCCGAAATCTAGCTCTGCCTTAGGGTCTACAATTGCGGTTGAATGAATTTCTGCAGCCATCACTTTTCGTTAAACATATCAAGCTGTGGCTCTTTGACGAGGTCATATGCTTTCAAAAGCTTGAGGGTGTGAAAAATTTCTTGATTTACAAATGTTTCAGCTGGAGAACTCTTACGAAGTAAATTTTCAAAAATGGACCGAAGGGTTAAAACTCCATCTACCCCTGCATCTTGCAGGTGATCTATGAGCAATTTTGCTTTCTGCTCGTTACGGGGGAAGTGGGGAATGACGAGTAAGCATAAAAATTCTCCCATACCACTTTCAGCAAGCAAAGGACTTGGTTTAAAACCTATTTTTAGTTTTTCCAGTAAATCTTCTGATTTAAAAAATTTTGCAAGCCGGACATCACTTGTCATGCAATCATTAGCAAAAGAAGAATTGCTCCAACCTAAAAGAGAAACCAGGGCTGACCTTATATTTACCAAATCCCCGGTAAACATGCGAAAGCCTAGATCTTGCTCATTTTCTGATCTTTTGGGATTGAATATCGCAAGAGTTGGCAAAGGTGATACTTTTTTCTTTCTCGTCTCTACGTGAGGCTCTCCAGCCCGCCTCACCAAAAAACCGTTACTCTCGAAATAGGTCTCTACCAAGTCGATCTCAACACTCATCAAACAGTTACTCAAGAAGCACCAACGCTCTTCCAAACTTCTTCCACTTGGGTAAGGTGAACTCCTTCCTGCACAAAGGCCTGGCCAATGGATTCCATAAGGACAAAGCGCAGTTTACCTTGAAATACTTTTTTGTCTAATTGCATACTTTTGGTCAAAGACAAGGCAGGTAGTGGGTTCTTGAGTTGTACGGGCAAATCGTAAGAAGCGAGTGCGGAAAGAAGTTTCTCCTCTTTATCCTGCATACACAAACCAAGTGCCCTCGAAAGCCTAAAGGCACAGACAAGACCAATACTGACTGCTTCCCCATGCAAATAATCACCATACCCGGCAACCGATTCAATTGCATGGGCAAATGTATGACCAAGGTTTAGCAAGGCTCGCCCTCCCCTTCCGCATGCTGTTTCCCGTTCGTCATCTTCTACAACTTTAGCCTTTTCCGAACAGCAAGTTTGAATTAATTCCTGTAGTTCAGGAATCGCAGCATCATATGGGGCGATGCGGTCTGTGATGCTTTGAAAAAGACCAGGATTACCAATCATGCCGTATTTGATTACTTCGGCCATACCCGCAGAGAATTCCCGCTTGGGCAGGGTAGACAAAACATCCATATCAATAAAAACCTTGGCAGGCTGGTGAAAGGAACCCACGAGATTCTTACCCGCCTTCAGATTTATTCCAGTCTTCCCCCCCACCGAACTGTCGACCATTGAAAGAAGGGTTGTTGGGACTTGATACAAGGAAACACCACGAAGAAAAGTTGCCGCAGCAAACCCAACTATGTCTCCCGTAACGCCCCCTCCTACCGCAAATACCGCACTCGATCGATCAACTCGTTGAGTGGCTAGAAAATCCCAAATCTGTATCAGGTGATCCGAAGACTTTGTTTTCTCACCGGATGGTAAAATTAAATGATCGGTTGATTGAAAAAATTTATCCAAAAAAGAGGGGTTCGAAGAGCGTAATCCCTGGTCAGTAATCGCGACCACTTTTTCACCACGATTTAACAAATCTAATTTATACTCAAGGATACTTGGCTCCAACCCTCTACCGATTTCAATGGAATAGGATCGATCGCTCAATCCTACTTTTATCTGACTGCTTTTGCTAAGGTTCATCTCATGTAAGGGCTTCTTCCGACTACTCCGCTCCCAGCTTTTGTTGAAGCGGAAGAATCGAGTCCAAATAATAATCAATTGAAAATGGCTGCAAATCATCGGCAGACTCTCCTAACCCCAGAAAATAAATAGGAAGCTTTAATTCTCGGTAAATAGAAACCAAAACTCCCCCCTTTGATGTACCATCCAACTTCGTCACCACAAGGCCAGTTAACCCAAATTTTTGGTGAAAGACTTTTGCCTGCTCCAGCCCATTTGTTCCAGTGGAACCATCCACCACTAACCAAGAATGATGCGGTGCTTTTTCATCTCTTTTGCCAAGAACTCTTTTCATTTTAAAAAGCTCGTCCATCAGGTTATTTTTTACATGGAGCCTGCCTGCCGTATCAATAATAACAAGATTACAGGATCGGGCATCAGCAGCAGAAAAAGCATCATAAGCAACGGCAGCAGAATCCGCTCCGTGATGTCCAAATACACATTCTAAGTCTAATCGATCTGCCCAAGCTTTTAATTGCTCGGTTGCAGCAGCACGAAAAGTGTCACAGGCACCCAGTAAAACCTTTTTCCCCTGCCCCTGTAAAAGATAACCGAGCTTGGCACAGGTGGTTGTCTTACCTGAGCCGTTTACTCCAATCATGCATAATACTTGGAGCCTTTCTTCCGAATCCAACGAAAAAGGCTTTTCTGCTCCATGCAATGTATGCTGTAGAACCTCCCGGGCTACATGCAGGGCATCTTGCCCCTTAAAATCTTTATTATTTTTATAGGCATCTTTGATACCAAGAATAATGTCCTCTGTGGTTTCCACCCCAAAATCAGCCGCATAGAGAGCTTCCTCAATGGATGCCATGTCATCGGCATCCAGATTCCCTCGACCGAGAACTTTTGAAAATGTTCCCTGTAGGCTGGTTGCTCCTTTCTGGAACCCTTTTTTAAATTTAGAAAATATACCCATTTTAGATGGTAATCAAAAGCGAAGATCTCATCGTTAAATCTTCTTTGGCTGAATTAATAATGTAAAACAAGAATACTGAAGCAGTTGCTCGGTGCAACAGTCCTTTACAGTAAACAACTGGACCGTCATAATCAGGGTACGATCACTGAGTTCCCAGGTGTCAGTAATAAACCCACCCATATCATCGAGTGGAACTTTGTCCATCGTGGGGAAAATGGTATGCTTTCGCCCCTTCCCGTATCGACTGATTAATTTTTTCCTTACCATCTCCCATTGCGGCCGGACAACATCCTCATAAAAAAAATCCTGCCATCCACGTTGGCCTTCCACTAAGCAGAGTTTTAGCTGATCATTGACAATCTTACAGACCAACTCATAACGCATTCCATCCCATTTGATTGTGCATCGTACTAATCCTTTATCCCTTTCCTCGTAAATTTGAATAAAACCACCCGCTCTGAGTTTGTGAAGAACCACCTCACGAGAATCCCCAAGTTTTAAGTCTGCGTAGATAAAAGGCTCCCCCTCCGAACTCAGATCTGGGGACTCTGCTTGCAACGAAGCGGTTGCGCCCATGACCAAGGCAAAGAATGTTAACATTGCGACACACACCTTCATTATACTAAATCTAAAAATTCTTCACAAAGCATAGAATACGCGCTCTAAAGATAAAAGGGCATAACAGCTGACCAAAATCGGGTCTTTCTCCCACCACCTACCGTTTTCATTCACCCAGAACCCTTCACTCCTTTGCTGATTGATTAATTCCAGTCCTAATTCTTTTCGCCAATCTCGAAGGTTTCCAAATTTGTCTTCTATTTCTTTGGCTTGAGTCAGGGAAAGCGCTTTCGCCATAGTATGATAGTAGTAATAAAGTCCCTGCGGCCCCATGCCTGGATTTTCCTGGATCGTGAAATTATCAGACAACCAAGTTTTCACCGCTAGCACCCGTTGATCGTCCGCCTGCATCTCAGCGTAAATAAAACTTAATAAGCCCGCATAACTCATACTTCCATATGACCTAAGTGCAACCTCTTCACCCGATTTTTTTCTTTCTCCAGCCATGCTTTTCCCAGGGAAATATACAAATCCTCCTCGGTCATCTTCATGATTGCTTACCCATGACTGTTTGTTGGAGGAGGATAAGTTCTGGCATTTTGAAACAAATGAAATTGCCGCATCCCAATCAAGGTCGAGTCCACCTTCCACTTTCGCATTCAAAGTATTTTTAGCGTAATACAATGCCTCCATTGCAAGGTGAGTATTTGAGAGGTCAGAATGTGCCCAAGTAGATCCGTAGCCAATACCTCCGTCAAAAGTGTTATCTGCAGTCCCTTTTAAGTCGAAATCTGATTGCTGGTTGATTAAAAAATTCCGAGCATTCTTGACCGTATTATCATAGGTTTTTTCTTTAGCCTGCAATAATGCCATCATACAAATCGAAGTATTATAAGAAGCCAAGCCCTTCGAATAAATGCCTCCATCCGATTGAACTTTTGACATTAAAAAATCAAAGCCGATTTTGATTTTTTTACTGCTCTTCTTTTTTTTCTCATAGTCAGGTGCACCTAAATTGCATCGCAAAGCAAGGCCAGTAAGTGCGGGATAATCAGAGTTACCCCAATGACCACTCGTCACATTTTGCTCCGAGTTTAACCAACTCAGTCCCTTTTCTATTGCCCGCTGAATTTCTAGCTTAATCGACACATTCTCGATATTTTTTCCATGAACAAGAAAGGGAAACAAACTGAAACAGAGCACAACAGCGCATTTATAATTTATCATTTTAGTAATTCTAAGGTCTATTTTGCGGTAATTGCAAGACACAGGTTACTTCTTGATCAAGCGGCGGCATGGTCAACTTATTGGCAACCCAAAGATCATCGTTGTCACTATTACTTTCAATGCTGTTGAGAATCGCATCTGGATCTAGATAAACGCCTAGAATTGAACCTGTATGCTCAGCCATAAAAATTGTTTCGATAATCCTAGAACCTGTAAAAAGGTACAAAGGTTTGGCCGGGGTGTTTTTTTTGGCGTTGTGATTGTAATACAGCTCTCGGAGGTTTCGTTGCTTTATCGTTTGATTCGACTCCCAGGTAACATCAACATCCACGCACCGTGATGAGTAGCTTTGCGAATCATTGCTCTCGGAAAGGAAATAGTCACCCTCCGCTTTTGCTTTCAGAAGTAGTAATGAAGCGTGTATTATTTCGGGTCTTATTTTTGTTGTAAATAGAGATTCATGAATTTTACCATTTTCATGGACAATACCATATTCAATTAACCCGCTTCTTTGGTTGGATGTCATCTTAAACTTGATAAGAAGATTTTGTTTATCGATGGTTACACCA
>ERZ1046876.913-NODE-913-length-20722-cov-4.997290_pt1 | contig 20722 bp, 15 predicted proteins | sample MGYA00383094_ERZ1046876 | MGnify/ENA primary metagenome ERZ1046876 (study PRJEB29581, sample SAMEA5548364) | metagenome | biome: marine; feature: coastal; material: water | depth 50 m | study: Short-term variability in the microbial, nano- and picoplankton...
TTCTGCAAATGGTGAATATTGAAATCTTTCAAAGACATTTTGATGGGTGTTTTGACATTTAATTTCACATTTTGTGCATATTGTGGCTCTCCAACCAACTTTACAATGGTAACAAAGATAGTTGCTTGAAAAGGAAGAAAAGTTGATACATTCCATATTGTTATTGAAATTGCAATGAAACTAAGGATGATTGAGCGAATGTTTAGGTTTTCTTTGTTTGCGACGCTAGCATTATTCACTGTTTTAAAGATTTTTTCGAGTCAAGCACCTACGGGAATTCTATTTTCATCAAGTATTGCAAGTGCCTCCAATATTTCTTCAACGAAGTCGTTAAATTTGGTTGATCTTGATGGAGATGGAGATCTCGATCTTTTATCGGAAACATCATCAGGAGAATTCTTTTTAGATGCTAACCTGGATGGTGCTTTTTCAGCATCACAGAAGCTTTACCCGCAGGGGGAAACTATCATTAAGATTTTCAACCCAGAAGATAGCATCGGCGTTTTTCATGCCTACGATCCTAATGATCCCACATCCCAAGGGAATTATGATTTTGAACTCGTAACTGGAACCGGTGATATCTCTAACGATCATTTCATTCTTTCTTCCAATGGTGATCTCGAAACCAATGCCAACCTTCCTGCTGGAGAATATTCCTTGCGGGTTCGTGTTACTGATTCAACCGGTTTGTTTTTAGAGCGATCATTCAAACTCCTCAAGGAAGACGAACTACATGGTCTCGTACTGACCCCTTATATCCCCACAAACATTTCACCCCCTGGAAATGAAAATTCCAACTTGAGCGGAACGGAATCTATGTTCTTGGTAGATTTAGATAAAGATGGTGATCTAGATCTGATATCTGAAGACCTTGCAGGTCGCTTCTTTCTCAACCATAACCATATGGGAAGCTTTTCAAGAAACTTACTGTTGTTCCCTAACCCGACAATCTCATTTGAAATAAATGCCACAATTGGCTCTTCTATCGCTACAGCTCTGGCAATCGCATCCGACAATCTTGATTCCTCGCCAGAGACTTCTTTTGTATTAACGAATGATACTGCTTATCCCGACAATCAATATTTCACCATCAATTCTGATGGTACGCTTCTACTTCAAGGTGCACCACCACCTGGTATGCTATCGATTAAGATTCAAGCAACGAATAGAGCAGGACAGTCTGTATCTTCCATCTTTGAGCTAGAAGCACTGGAGCCTGAGAGGTTCGCCCCGTCATTAATAAAGATCACGCATGCCTCCATAGTGGAGAACTCAAGTGAGGGAACCATTGTTGGGAAATTACTGGCTGAGGATGCCAACCCTGAGGCAACTCATATTTTTTCCCTTGTTGATACAAATAGTAATTTTCAAGTTTCTGAAACGGGCGAAATCACATCCCTGAAGGTTTTTGATTATGAATACCAAGGTAAATATACAATATGGGTAAAAGCTACGAATCAATATGGTAAATCTATTGAGCAGGATATCGAAATCGATATTGCCGATGTGAAGGAAGACTTTGATCAAGACGGGATAGAAGATCACATCGATACAGATGATGATAATGATGGATTTTCGGACCTTCAGGAAATAGAACTTGGGAAAGACTCACTTAATCCGAAAGACTTCCCTCAATTCCCACCCAGTGGAATTTTAATTAGCGTTAAAACAGTGGAAGAAAATAAACTCATTGGATCAGTGATTGGATACTTGGAGGCATCCGGTTTGAATATTGGAGCTTCTCACGATTTTAAATTAATTTTGGAAGCAGAAAATACCTTACCTTTCGAAGTAGAAGCAAATGGAAGTATTGTGGTCTCTGGTCTTATTGATTACGAGAAACGAGAACTTTTAACTTTTAAAGTCCGTGCAACCAATGAATTTGGGCTTTACTTGGATCAAGATTTTGAAATTGAAGTTTTAGATATGGATGAAGTTAGGAGAGCGATGCCCCGAACTTCTCATGTTTCTGTTTTACCTGATGGGAAAGTTGAATTGTATGGAGAATTACTGTCAGGTGGAAACAGCGAAGAGGTGGAAACTGGATTTTTGATTGGTTCAAGATTGTCGCTCGCCATTGATGATCCTGCTACGACCAAATTGACTGCCACTTTTGATCCTGCAATGTCTACATTTACTTATTCCTACGAGCCCCAAGTGACTGGGAAAATCTATTTCAGAAGTTATGCCTTAAATGAAAAAGGCTTAGTTTTGGGGTCAGTTCGAAGGTTTAGCGTGGAAAAACAGCCCAGTTACGAGGAAGAACAGTATGGCATCTGGGGTGGTTCCCTTGATTCTGAAAATGGTTGGCTTGTATCTGATTGGTTCGGGGCAATGAAAGTCTATCCAAATGGATGGATTTTCCATCATGAGCTGGGATGGATTTTCTCTTCAAAAGCATCCAATGGGGTTTGGTTATGGCGGGAGCAAAATGGTTGGCTCTGGACGGGAGAAGGAATCTTTCCTTTCTTCTATAAAAATCAGGTACAGAACTGGCTGTACTATTTTGCTGGAGGTAATGAAAATCGTTATTTTTATGATTACCATCTGGAAACCCTATTTGATTACAATGCCGTTTATTATGAAGTTTCTTCAACGGAGGAGGTTTCTGATGCAATTCTTGTAGCTCAAACGGGTAAGGTTGTAGTCGAGCGAGCTGGCGGAACATATCGTTATAAAGACTTCGATGGTACCACCACATGGACTGTTTTACAAAATGCAACTGGTGGTTGGCAGATCAGAACAGGGTTTCATGAAAATGGACAAACATACGGTACAGAAGGAGCCTTTGAGAAACTTCCTGAAGCCGATTACATGAAGCACGCTTATGAAATCGATGAAGATGGAGTTTATATCTATCAATACAAGTGGTTAGAGAATACTTATCCTACTTACTACAAAATAGAATCTGTAGAAGATGGAGTAGTGACTTCCAATTACGGACCATCTAAAGACCTGTTATCTAGGAAAAGTTATTTCTTTACTGATAAGGCTCTAGCTGAAGAATTTTATAAATCCAAGCTACTACTGGCTGAGTCTAACTAGTTTCTCTGAACATAAACACTTATGTTTGATGAGAATCTATCTATAATAATTCTCTAACTTTTTCTTTTTCGGCTTCGGCCTTGGCTTCAAGTTTGGCAACTTCTTGGGCTAATATTGACCGGGCTTCCTCCGCTTCATTTAAATCACTTTTAGCCAGTGCATCCTGTACGCTTTTTTCTAAAAATATTTTCCGTTCGGCAATCTTAGCTTTATACTTCGATTCAATTTCAGAAATCTTTTGCTTTTGTTCGTCGGTTAATGGGTTTTCATCTCCTCCCATTCTTTCCATTGCTAATTCATATGAACTTTTCATGCTTTATAGTGTAGTGAAGGAAAACGAGAATTGCTCAAGGTTTTTCTCGGGCTGCTCCTTCTTAAATATCTAAGGCTAAAGTATAAGACGCCCCAGGAATCTTGGAAATTTCCCATTGCATACCTTCAGCTTCTGAAAATTTAAAATGGGAAAGTGACACCCGTAGATAACTGGGTTTGTAGTCAACTGGGTTGGTTGGTGATAGTTGTTCGAGTACATTCTGTTTCCCTTCTCCTAGTGCTTTTAGAAATGAACCAAACCATTTCGATCGCGATCGAAACGATTGAATGAGGTGATTGTAATTGGTAATTGCTTGGTTTTGTACCGCTGGTGGGGATCGTTGGAGAGCCTGGAATTCTTTGACTCCCAATACCTCCCGCAGGTTTGAAAAAACAGAATCAGAATGACCGTTTACCATCATCTGTAAAAATCGACCATAGAGAAATTGCGAGAATGGATGTTGGGTATGGTTTTCAAAGTTGAGCCCTTCAAACCACATTTGCCAATCAATACGGGGCATATGTGGACCCGTGAAACTTAAAGATTGGTTTTCATGACTAGGCTTCCATTTGAATTCATAAGTCTGCCAAGTTGTACCATCTCGGCTTGCTTCGATAATAATCTCGGGTCTTGTGGTAGTCATGACCCGAAAGAGACCATAAGAGTTAAAGCAGCGGAAGTGTCCCGCCTTCACTTGCAAGCTTTGTATCCACTTAGGTACAACAAGATGTTCTTTCAAAGCGGCTTGATTCCCCTTTATATCCTTTATGAGGTGACCAAAAGTCGTCGAGACCATGATGAAAGCGAGAATGCAGGCAATGCCCGTCCTCAAGAATGTGCGAAACCTAGCTCCCTGCTTTTTGTTTTGGCTTATTTTTTTGACCAGGAAGGAAGGGAGCAGTTGGTCATCGATTAAGGGAATGCATAAGCAAAGAGTTAGCAGATTAAAGAATCCATAATTTCCGGATAAAAGAATGGCGACTTGGAGGATAATTTGACCGATGACACCTATCCTTCTCCATTTACCCGGTAAAAAAAGCAAGAAAGGCAAAACCAGTTCGGTTGCGTAGATCAGGAAAAGTGAAAGCTGATCAAACCAGTCAGGTAAAGCATGTATCCAAGGGCTCAAGGTATGAGGAAGCGGTTGGGTCCAGTAATGAAAATCGAGGGCGGTTAATTCACGCCAAGTATTGAATCCATTCCCGTCAAAAAATGTAAATTTAACAACGCCAGATTCAAGCATTAGCTTGGCTAAAAGAGCGATAAGTAAAAAGCGTCCAATGATTGGGGGGTCATGTGCATCCGAAAGTTTATGAATCCGTGAAATCGGTAAAAAGGGAAGAGAGATGAGTAGGGTTTCAAGCAATAAAATATCCCACTGGAAGCTAAGGAAAGGCCCTCCGACAACCATAAGTGAAAGATAGGTGACATAGGCAATAATTGCACTAAGGGCAGGAATAAAACCAAGAATTAGAAACCCAGCCGAAAGGGTGCCTATGGCAAAAAGTAAATTATGGTTATCCAAGAGTGGAAGCCACAGAAGAGTAGGGCGAAGAAACCATTTATTTACTGTGTCTTCTTGAGCAGCAGAAAGAGTCTCTATGAATTCAAGATCTTTTTCCCACGCATTGATACCGGCGGGACCAATCAGTGCATCTGCCTGAATCCAATATGAAATAAAAGCAAAAAAACAGACTAACCCAAGTGCTCGACCAAAAAACCAGTGAGCAAAGCCATAGGTGTACTTTTTATTTTGTTTACACTCCACGGAGGGATGCTTTGAGCTGGATAAGGAAACAAGGAATGAAAATATGCTTTTCGTACTTCGGCACATTCCGAAGAATCTAAAAATCTTAAATTGATGGCAAGGGTCACTTGTTTTGATTGCGGTGGAGGGCTTCAACCTCCTTCATTAAGTCAGCGTAGTAATCTGGATCAAGGGCAAAGGACTCAACGGCCACGGGCGGATGAATCTTATCTTCTTGGGGGCGGGCTAAAATGAAAGATTTTCTACTATGAGGAGTGGAATAGGTGACCCTTGCACCATCCAATAAATTTTCCGGTTCGTGAACTTGGACGAAATTACTCATGAAAACATTTATATTAATGGCTAGGCAAGTAGACAAAACAACCCACAAAAAAAGCCCTTACCGTAAAACGATAAGGGCTTATTTTAAAAAAAGTATCTAAACTTATTCGGAAGCGTTACCTTCGTGGTCGTGAGCACCTTCTTTGCAGCATTCGCCGTCTGCTCCGCAGCACTCTGCTTCAGCAGCTCCGCCGCCACAGGAGGCGAATAATCCGATAGAAAGTAATCCGAGAATGAAAAGCAAGTTTTTCATGATAGTATCAATTTATTTTAAGTATTAATTATAGTTCAAGAAGCCGCGTAAACGACTTACCCTAGGTTTTCATATCACAAGTTTAAGTCAAGTTGAAATTCGAGGGGGTAAAAAAGGGATAAATGCATCATTGTTTTCGTAAAAAGCTTTCGGAGGAAGGTAAGGCCATGACTTTCTCCCCGTTGGTAAGAAAAAGTTGTTCACCACTTTCTGGTTTAATATTTTTCAGCCCGGTAAATGACCCAAAAGCGGGAAATATTATATGATCCATTCCTATTTGAAAGCAGGCGGTTCTTAGTTGAGCTCTTCCTTTACCTTTTAATATGTAGCCTGGGTGTAAGTGACCGGCAAAGTAGGGCACAGATAGATTTGAATTTGGATGATGTCGGCATTCCCATTTGAATATAGTCCATGGCTCATCGTGGCAGTGGATGTTAAGCTCAGACCATGGGTCTCCTGCGCCGAGGTCATGGTTCCCCCGAATCAAATGAAGGTCAATGGATGGAAATTCTTCTCTCCATTGAAAAAGTAGGTTTCTCAGAACTTGAGTTTTGGATTGCTTGGCATGTATGAAGTCGCCGAGGAAAATAATTCTAAGTGAACCAGTCTCTTGGATGAGTCTTGATAACCTGTAGATGTCATCTTCCGTGGTTTTTTCAGTAACGGGAATACCAAGCTTTCGAAAAGCTGCAGATTTTCCAAAATGTGGATCTGCGATAAAAAGAGTTTTTTCTTTTTCCCAATAAATTGCTTTTTCCGGGAGCAAGTGAAATGTTTCGTTTTGCCAAATAATCTCGACCGAATTACTCATCGTTCGTGTAATTTTTCAAGTTCTTTGGCCATTTGACTGACTCGATCGCTCCATGATTCCGTGCTCACCTGGGTGCGTTGTGATTCCGCCCACAAGGGAAAGGCAAAAGGGGTAAGGCGCTTTGGGTAATTCAAAATGAATTTCTGCTTTTTAATTTCTTGAAGTTTTTCGGTGATCCTATTGACCTCCAATTGTCTTTCCAAAACCTCACGCCGAGATTGAGTGAGCAGGAGGTTTTCGGGGTCATATTTCGTAAAAACATCAAAAAACAACCCTCCTGAGGCCTGTACCTGGCGAGCTGACTTTTGTGCACCAGGATAACCTTGGAAGATTAAACCAGCCACCCGAGCCACTTCCCGGAATTGTCTTTTCGACATTTCGCTCAAGTTCATACAATCAAGAAGCTCATCCAACACCTGATCGGGGCTGAGGAGCTTAGCCCATTGGTTTTGGTCAATGTCTATATCGGTATTGGAACAAAGATGAAAACCGTAATCATTGAATGACATGGAAAGAGTCATGGGAGTTATCTTTGATAGCCGAAAACTTACAAGGGCAGCCAATCCCTCGTTGGCTAATCTTCCGGCAAAAGGATAAAGAAACCAATTTCTACCATCTCGTGTGTCAGTGCATTCAATCAGGAACTGGTCTGCAGAGGGAAGTGTGGATCCTGTTTCCTGTAACCTCAGAGTAGGAGCAATCGCTTTCATTTCTTTATTCTGGTAGTGTCCATCCTTGGCTTTTTCTAGTTGGTGACGGACAGCTTTAGTAAGTTCAGAAGATAAGGGGGACTTGCCGCCACCCCATACAGGGAAGATCCCTTTGCCGGACTTTGCCTGGCTTACAATCGCGGTTAGGTCACGAATCCTTTCGAGTTTAAGAAGTCTTCCCGCAAAAAAAAAGTTTGATTTTGGTTTGATCCTTGAAATGAAAGATTCTTCTATAGTCCCCAAATTCTTACCTGTTTTAAACTTTACGGTGATCGCAGAATCACTGGTAATGGTGCCAATAGACATACGGTGAAAACGGCCAATAATTTTGGATTCAACATGATGAAAGCCCTTGGTAACAATCACTCTTTTAAATTGGTCATAAGCCCGGAGTGTTTTTCCTCCCCGAATTATAAAATCAAGAGTCCAGGACCACTCCTCATCAGTAAGATGTCGATAAGACCAAGCAGAACGAATTTCTTCTAGGGTTTCTTTTTCTTGAAATCCACCGGCCAGAGCGAGGGTAATAAGATGTTGTGCCAATAGGTCCAAGGGAGCCCGTAAAGGGATACGATCTTCGATTTTTCTTTTCTCCATGGCATCCCTTGCGGCTGCGTATTCAACTAACTCCATGGCCTGAGTGGGTACGCAAATTACCTTGCTAACAGCTCCCGGTTGGTGTCCGCATCTTCCCGCTCTTTGTAGTAATCGAGCGACTCCCTTCGGTCCACCAATTTGAATGACTTGTTCAACCGGAGAAAAATCCACCCCTAAATCTAGGCTGCTCGTGCACACAACCGCTTTAATTGATCCAGTCCGCAATCGATTTTCCACTTCGGTGCGATCCTTTCGGTCGACAGAGCCATGGTGTATACCTATTTTTTCTGTCCACTTGGGCCGCACGGAGAGTAACGCATGATACCAGTACTCAGTTTGAGAACGAACATTGGTAAAGACCAGAGTAGTCCCAGCTTGCTCAATTTGGCAGGCAACCTCTTCCACCAGCCGACCTCCTAAATGCCCGGACCAAGGAAATTTTTCCATATCCTTGGGGATAATTGTTTGGACCACAAATTTCTTTTTAAGATCGCCGTTGATAAGGACTCCATTTTCTTTTGTGCCTGTCAAGGTTGCCAGGGCAGTGTCCAAGTTTCCCAAGGTTGCAGACAGTCCCCAACTTTTAAGTTTCGGGTTCCACTTCCGTAAACGGGCCAGGCAAAGTTCAGTCTGAGTTCCTCGTTTACTGGATAAGAGTTCGTGCCATTCATCTACAACGATGGTTTTTAAATCACTGAAAGCTTCTTTGGTTTCGGGGTAGGACAGCAGGACGGAAAGGCTTTCCGGAGTGGTCACGAGGCAACTTGGAAATTTTTTTCGCTGGGTTGCCTTCATTGCACTCTTGGTATCACCCGTGCGTGATTGAATATGCCAAGGCAAATCAATGCCCTCCGCCAGTTCCTGTAGTGACCTGGTGGTATCTTCTACTAAAGCCCGCAACGGGGTAATCCAAAGAACCCGTAACTTCGGTGCTCTCTTCGGCATCCTGTTTCCTTGATGTTCATTTATCCACTCAATTAAAGCAGGAGCCCATATCGCATATGTTTTACCTGTACCGGTAGGGGCATGTATTAGTCCACTTTTACCTTCACTGTATGCCTTCCATGTTTTTTTTTGAAAAGGAAAAGCTTTCCATTTCTGGGCCTTAAAAAACTCTTCTACTTGCTCTTGTCCATCGGTGGCTTTCATTATTTCTAGTGGCAAATTTTTAGAAAAGCAAGGACTGCATGCCTTGCTCCGGTTCCAATAAACCAGGGCCATCATTACTCGTAGAATTCACTTTAGATCTCACCTGTACAAAGGTAATGGGAGGCTGTTCACAGCCGATGATTTTCAGAATTTCTCTTTCCGGTAAATCGGGTCTTAACCAAAAATCCCAGAGCTCAGTGGGTAAAAGCACAGGAGCACGATGATGAATAGGGAGGCGTTCGGGGGGAGCTGGCCGGGTGAGGATGGAAAAAGCAGATTCCTTACATTGCTGCTCTCTTCCTGGAGTCCATATACCAGCGAAGGCAAAGGGGGTATGATCTGAAAGTCGGTGATAAAATGGATACTTTTCTGTTTCTATCAATTGCCACTCATACCAACCATCAGCCGGAACCAAGCATCTATGCTTTCGGACAGAACTGGAAAATATATTCTTTTCAATTACCGTTTCAGATCGGGCATTGATAGGGAAAAATGCTTTTTGTGGAGTATTTTTTACCCGGAAGCTTCCCCAGTTCATTGATGTCCAAGTATGCTGCCTGTTCCGATCGATAATAACGGGATGAGCTTGCCCAGGTGCCCGATTATATCTTGGCAGGTGTAAGCCATCAAAAGGGCCGTATTTTGTAATAAATTCCTTTGGTGTAGTATCTATGAGTGAATATCGACCGCACATATAGATTACTAACTTATTGGCCTAAGATTCCTCAGGCAAATAGCTCAGACTTGCTTCTGGTTTACTCCTTTTATCTTCCTGGTCGGATTTAAAAATTTTGTGCAATTGGAAACCTGCTCGAAAAGGAAACCCATTTTCTTTTACCCATTCATTTATCGAGTTTAAAACCTTTGGGTTTTTACTCTGCGACCATTCAGGGTGTAGCCAAACAGGGGCGTCCACATCTCGGAGAGGAAGTGCTTCACACCACTTGGTAATACTTTCTTCATCTTCCACAATAATCTTCCACTCATCGACTCGCTCCAGGTTTTCTTCAATGGGAGGGGCTGCCCATTTCGGGCTAACCGTAATCCAGTCCATTTCTCCCATGATGGGGTAGGCCCCACATGTCTCGATGTGCACAGGCAAATTACGACTGCGTAATTGATAATCGAGACCAATTAAATCGTGGATTGCTGGCTCTCCACCGGTGATAACTACAATTTCAGGGCATGCCAAAAAAGCCTCATCAGCCAGGTCATGTGCATGCAGGCGCTCAATGGAATCGGGCTTGTGGTCCGGGTGCCATGTACCGGCAGAGTCGCACCATGGGCAATGAACCGGGCACCCGTGCAAGCGTATAAAGAACGCAGACTTCCCCATGTGGTAGCCTTCGCCCTGCCAGGAATGGAAGCGCTCATAGACAGGTAGTTCACTCATGATTGAGGGGGAGAGTAGAGCGCAGAATTTTTACTGTCTTCTTCCAAGTGTAAAGATTTAATACGGGCTCGCCCTTGCGTTTTTGTATCTACCATCGGTTGAAATGTTTCAAAAAGAAACTGAGCAATTCCTTCACAGGAGGCAGATGAAACCCATGTGATGTGGAGCAACCCATCTGATGCGACTGCTTGTAGCCTTTCTTTTTCCGGATCATTGTGGCAAAGAACAATCCCATGATCTAAGTGTTCGTCAATCCAATCTTCAATAAAATGAAGGTCTCCAAAATCGATAACAAATCCGTTGGCGTCCAGGGAGTCAGACTCAAAAGTTAAGGTGATCGACCAACTGTGACCATGGATACGAGAACACCTTCCTGCATGAAGAGGTTGGCGGTGGGATAAAGGGATATCGCGATAGGTTTTACTGCAAGTAATCATCAAAAAAATTAAGCCTCATATTTTGTGGGGTCAGAGACATTGGCGAGAGAAAAGGCTTCTTTTCTTTCCACACAGGTTCCACATTTTCCACAATGTAAGGCACGGCCTGCATAGCAAGACCAGGTCTCATGAAGTGGTGCTCCCATATCATCACCGAGTCGAACCAGGTCTTGCTTTGTCAAATCCACAAAGGGGCGGAGCAATCTCAACGGTTCCCAATCAGCGAGGTTAAGTACGGTTTCCATGGCATTTGTAAATTCCGGTCGGCAGTCTGGGTAGATGGTATGATCCCCGGCATGGGCAGCATATGCAATCGTATCAAACCCAATAGAAAGAGCATGCCCGCCAGCTAAGGAAAGCAGGATCATGTTGCGATTCGGGACAACTGTGGATTTCATCGATTCTTCTTCATAGTGTCCTTCCGGCAGGGGCACGGTGTCATCAGTTAGGGAGCTCCCGCTGAGGAGTTTACCCAAGTTTGAGAAATCTAGAATTTGGTGGGGTAGTCCAAGAAGTTGGGCGATGCGGGTACTGTGTTGTAATTCTTTATGGTGCCTTTGTCCGTAGTGGATCGAAAGAAGGTGGACAACGGCTTTTTGGTTTATCAATTGTTGTGCCAGTACGGTGGAATCCAAGCCACCTGAAAAAAGAACTACTGCTTTCATATAAATTGTACTTGTCGTTGCATAGTTACAAAATGGATAACCATTCCTACCAAGAGGTCGAACCTCAATCTTACTTTTTATCAGGTCTGGGAAAAGTGACGCGGTGAATCTTGTAAATTCTCTCAAGTTCCTTTATCGGGTTTGGGTGGTCATCGACTCGAAGGTCACGGAAGCGGTCGTTGAGCCCACCATATCCCCAGCCTTCTCGAACGACGAGGAGGGCAGCAGACTGTCTACCCCTTTTGTCACCCCCCGCATCTTGACCAGCATGCAGGGATGCAATCATACGCTCTGCGAGAGTGCCCGTGGCTTCTTCAAAAGCAATAGCCATGGCATCGATTACCCCTTTGCCCGCTAAAAGGTTACCTTGAACCGCATAGTTGTTTCCAGTTTTTCCACCTGCCCAAGTTTGGCATTTGATACCGGTGTGGAGCGATGCATTTTCATCTTTTCCAATCATAGCAAGCTGCCTGTGATCTCTGTATGGATCCGCTTCGATCATGGCGAGCATAGCTTTTTCAGCATCCATACCCTGAGCTAAAAGTTCCAACCCCATAGGGCCAAATCTTGGATTTCCTAAAGCTTGCGATGCAATTGCTCCAATATTTGCTTGAGCAAAAGGAACGACGGCGCCAACTGCGACTAGCTTGGACTGAACAGCCACTCCAAATTCTCCTGTTGAGGTATTTCGTGCGACAATAGAAAAGGTGCCAATTGATGGAGATTTTGTGGCATGTAAACCAGTACAAAATGCTAAATAAAAACAGAAAATATTTAAATTCATTCTCGCTCAACCTAATGTGAAATCACTTCCTTTCAAACCTTACTTTTGTGCCGGGCTAGCTCAATGGGTAGAGCAGTTGACTCTTAGTGTAAGTACAGTTCGCCTGTTTACTGCGTGTTTGGAAATCACAGGGACATAGGAGAATGTAGGGTAATAAGAATTGTCAATTTTTGATAACTCCTGAGCAAAAAAGTCAGTTTATTAAAATTGGTTTCCTAGTCCCACTCTTACTTTTGGACTTACACCGAAAAGTAATCATTTACTTTCTTGTATGGTTTGGTTGTTGGATGTTCCATCAAAATGCACAAGAGAGCATGATAAATACCACGCGATTCTGATCACGAGCGGAAAGTGCCAGAAAAAATGTGGACTATTGAAAACCGGGGTTGCCCCCTTCAGTCAGGGCGAGGCTAATGCAATAGTGATGATAATACATTGATTGCCAAATAAGAAAGTGGGAATGGTAGGGGCGGAGGGGCTCGAACCCTCGACAAACGGATTAAGAGTCCGCTACTCTACCAACTGAGTTACACCCCCGAAAGAAAGTCGACTATAGAAGTCACACTTTTTGAATCAATGATAAAAAATTATTCCTTGAAGAAGTACCAGGCATATTTCAGTGAAGTTCTTTTTTTGTCGCGTCTGAGTAAGGCCCGGTAATGCTCCTCAATGACCGTCGTGGAATTCACCGCCCGCATTGCAAATTTCGGCTTGTTGGGGTATGATTCAAGCGGTAATGGAATTGCTGTATTAGGAAGTACTCCACAAGGAAAGAGCGTCGTTTTCCATCATAGAATACCTTCGCAACAACAGCATCAATATACTTGAAGTTTTCGCCGTACACTATGCCCAGACTTGGCCCCGATGTATAGTTGGTTCGGGGTTCGATTCACTGGATCGATACCAAGAATCCAAATAGTTTTTTTCATTTTAAAAATCTTATTTCTTTAGGATGGTGATCTGATCTTGCCTTGATCTTTCACTCGCTTGTAGCATCAAATTCTTACCCATACCCTTATCTTATGAAGTTGTTTCTCCTATCCCTATACATTCTCTTATTATCTTTTGGATTGTGCTCAGCCAATGTTTATCCGTGGACTGATTTGAGTGGCAGAACCTTGCAGGCAAAGTTTTTGCAAGTAGGAGGATCGGCGGTAACAATTGAAATAAACGGCCAGCCTTTTGATATTCCGCTTGATACTTTGAGTGCTGAATCAAAGGCATTGGCCACCATGTTACAGGCTCAGCAAAAAAAAACTTCGGTAAAACAGTACGATTGGACCGACACTTCAGGACGAACGATCCAAGCTGGTTTTGTTAAGTCTACAGCCCAGAGTTTGACCTTGGATGTGAATGGAAATCAAACAACTTTACCCCTTTCTATTTTTAATGATGCTTCCCAGGCTTTGGCTGAAAAATTAAGCGGACAGGCCATGAGTACTCAAGCACAGATGCCGCAGCCTTCCTCCACCACCACCTCCTCATCAAAGATAGATCTCTCAAAGAAACTTGATCTTTCTATTGTCTATCCCTGGTCGAATCAAAAAGGGCAGGTAGTGGAGGGTACATTCATTGAACTATCTAAAGAAAGCCTAAAGATTGCCACAAGTGCAGGCCGGAGGGAAATCGCGATTCTTTTGGGTAGTTTATCCCAAGAATCCTTAGCACTGGCCAAAAAGCTAAAAGCATTATCCCTCGCAGAGGCCAAAAAGCTTCTTCTTCTCGCTAAGAAAAGAAAATCTATGAAGGTGCCGACTCTTCAGGAAACTGATCTTGAGGTCGAGCACAGCCTGACCAACACCAAAGGGCAAACTGTGAAAGCTAAATTTATCGAATCCAATGATAAGGAAGTCTCTCTCCTTTTGGGCGGCAGGGCTAGTTCCGTTGAATTACCTTGGAGTACTTTTTCAGATAAATCCGTTGGTACCCTTGAGGCACTTCGTCGCCTAAAAGCTCAAGTTGATGCACGGAAGCCCAAATTTGTACCGGGAAAAAAGAACAGCCTTTCTTCCTATTCAAGTGGGAAATACAAGGGCTATCATGCCATCATCGAAGAAGAAGGATTTATTGTAGCGGTAAGAAAGTCTGGAAGTGGATTGGAAATCTTTAGAAATGTGGGTGAAAAAAGTACCAGTTCTTTAGGTTCTGCCCGGATCGCTGTTGGTTTTGGAACTTATTACAGGGATAAATCAGACCCTGATCCCAAACGCCACCGCACGCGATCCAGGGGTATTAAAAGTTTTAATACTTACCGGGATCCTTCTATGGAACCTCAATTACTTGAACTTTCAGGCACTTACACCAACGGTGGTACTTTTGAGTACAATATTGAGCTAAAAAAGACAGGGGTATCCTTGTGGTCGAAAATGAAAGACCCTTCGGGTGAGAAATGGCCTTCCTATCATCGTATAAACATTGGAGTCCGAGGTGTTGTGGCTAATGCCATTAATATGACGATGCCCCAAATTAATGCAGCTGTGGGAAATGGCACCTTTGAATTTCAGCCTGTGGGAGGGAAAGCGACTAAGGTACCTATGAATATGAAATGGACGGATGTGCGAAAGAAGATGAAGATCAATACAAGCAATCTTCAATCCTTTTCAGTTTATGGAAAACCCTACGATCCCTTTAAGGCAACCATTAAACCTGCCAGTATTAAAGGTATGCGTTTGGATATGGACAAGTCTTATTCCAAGACTTTTCCCTTACAGGGAGTAAGTTATGATTATAAATCACTCGAGGAAAGAAACCGAAAGCAAATCCCCAAAAGTAACGCCCTCAAGATTATTCTGTCCTCAAAATAGTTAGACGAATTTATTGTTCAAAACTACCCTTTAAATTTTCGAGGCTGATCCTTGCACAGTCTTGGGGACTGGGGTAGTAATCAAAGGGTTCAACGGATATCCATCCTTGGTATTGGATGTCTTTTAGGGCTTGGGCCACAGCCTTGAGGTCGGTTGGGCCCTGTCCGGGACCTCGGTGGTTGACATCATTACCATGGAAGTGGGCCACCTCCCAACGATGGTCATAGATGGTAGCAATGGTGCCAGCAGGCTCATGAGCCATGGCTTTCATATCCAGGTGCATTCGGCAGGCAGGGCGGTTAACTGCGGCAATAAAACGGCGGGCTTCCTGGCAGGAGGCAAGAAAACTTGTTTCCACGGGCGAAAGAGGTTCTATGGCAAGAGTGACTCCAAGTTCGCCAGCCAGGTCGCAAACTTCACGGATGATGGTTACGGCCCGGGCAAAGGCATCTTCATAGACCGTCCCCGGTTCCAGGTTTCTCTGCTGTGGGCTTCCCAAAACCATGATCCTTCCCCCCATTTGAGAGGTAAGTTGTGTGAGTTTTTGCAGGTACTCAGACGCTGCTTTTCGCATCTTTTCATCGTGGTGGGTCAAATGTAAGCCTTCGGTTTTTGCCATCAGCCAATGGAGCCCAACGATTTCAATGCCGGCAGATTGGGCGGCACGGACACAGCGATCCGCGTCATCGTCGTTTATCTCAAGTGGGTTTGCTTTGAGGGTAAAAGGGGCAATTTCCACGCCCTGGTAACCAATTTCAGAAATTTTTGCAAAGCTCTCTTCCAGGCTGAGTTCTTGTAATACTTCATTACAGAGTGCGAATTTCATGATGTAAGAGTTGAGGGACTATTTGGAGTTTTTGGAGAGGTAGTCTTCGGGGTAACCCGGGTGGGGTGACATCATCGAAGTGGGATGAGCTGGTGTCTTGGCATACTCGGCAAATCTTTCCTCAATTTTGGCATCCTCATGTTTGTCATATGAGTGGAAGATAATTTGATAACGGAACCCGAGAGACTGTCCTTTGGGAATCGTCCTTCCCCCATCTCCTTTGATTTTTTCCGGGGCAAAAGGGTTGGCGGAGATCAGACCATAGTCCCGGGCGTGCCACCATCCCTTTTGGTTTCCTTTCGATGGATTGGTGGGATGACTAAGAAAAGCAATGCCGGCGGGTTTGCCATCAACAGCACCAAAGTAATGCACCCAGTCTGCCCGCTTCCCCCAGACTCCTTTGGCATGGTTGCCCTCGCTATTGAGGGCCTGCCCAAATACTTCTTTTACTCCATCCTTTGGACTTGGCTTAAGACGGAGGTCTGGATGGGTACGGATGGCAAATACTCCATCTTTATAGGGATCAATCTGCACCGGGCCATTGGTGGCATGAAGAATGAATTCCAAGTCAATGGTTCTGGATGTGGCATCTCCAAAAAAGGTGAGGGTGCGAGTGTCGGCCGCGAGGGTGGTTCCCTTCTTGTTTTTCCAGGCATTTAAAGTTTTGATCATCGCTCGGTCTTTGCCGGACCGTGTATCGATTAGTCTTCTTTGCTCGATCGACCCTGAATTTGGTCGGTCAATATGCCAGAAATTTGCTCCGCTTATTTTCTCATGAGCAAAGAAAATCCCCTGATGATGAATGTGATCATGAGCCTCACCCGGCGTGTCTTTTTTGAGCGGCCAGTCACGCAGCATGTTCTGGCCATTCGGTCCGATAACCTGCCAAATGATTGGTTTGTTGGAAGATGTGGTGTCATAGGTTGCAAAAGGTTTGCCTCCGAGGCTAACTTCCAGCCCCCTTTTGGTTTCTGATATACGGGCAGGAAAGTCGGTTTCCGGTCTTCTTAGTCTTTGGACAGTGTATTGCACAAAAGGGCTTATCATTTTCAAACCGCTGACAGATTTCACGGAAAATGATAATTCGTAAATTCTAGAAGGGGAAAGCTTTTCAATGGAAATCCCCCAGGTTGGGTTATCGGTATCATCCAGTTTTTGAACCCCAAGGATTTTATGGTTTTTCTTATCCAACTCTCTAGAACCGTACCTGTATCCATACTCAAAGCGATAGCTTCGTATTTTTATATTTTGAGCAAGATTCTGTGAATGAGCTAGAGGTTCGGTAAACTTTACCCTGAATCCATCGATACTTAGCGAGCAGGACTGTATGTGAAAAGGTGTCTTGTCACTGTATGTGATCCGCTGGATGCCTTCATCGGGTCGCTGCCAGCCCCGGGTGGTGGATCCGTAGTAAATCGATTTGCCATCGGGAGATGGAGCAATGCGTACGCCTCCAGCACGAAGATTTGCATTTTCATAGAAGAGAGCCGCAGCACCCTGCCAGGCACTGTCGACTTCTTCCGGCATTAAGCGTACAATGCGTCTTCCATTTTCATCAGGTACCAGCATCTGTCCGTAAAAAGGCCCGAACTCAGTGGATGTAATCACCATGGGTGCTCCCGGAGAGGGCATCATATTGCGGGGCAGTTCCATGGCCGGTTTGTCATAAAGTTCGTCCAGTAGTTTGCGTGGATAAAATAAGGGCATACCAAAAGGGTCATAGCGTTCATCCCAGATAAGGCTGGATGGATGCCCATGGAACCCGTCTTTTTTTACCCGATAGATCGGGGATCCTCCACGCCAGTCTCCCTGGTTGTCTCCGCACCACAAATTTCCACTTTCATCCTGGGCAATCCCATTGTGCATTCGGAATCCATTGGCGTAAGGTTTAAGGCTCCCATCTTTTTTACAATTCAGTACATACCCTTTGTATTTAACTGCCGAGAAGTTTCGGCCCCTTCTTCCATCATGATTATATTCACCGCGGGAGGTGTAAAAGGTGGGGCCATTGTGGGAAGCCGTACCCAGCGCAAGGTAATAACCGCCTTCTCCGTCCGGGCAAATGGCATTGGTTTCATGGTAGTTTCCACTTAATCCAAAATCGGAGCACAGGTTGAGGTATTGGTCAGCCACACCATCCCTGTCCAGGTCTTCAATCAGGGTGAGCTCCCCCATCTGGCTGACAACAACTTTGCCGGGAGCAATGACTTCCATGCCCATGCCGTTGTGCAAGCCTGTGGCAAACACTTTCCATTCAATCTTTGATAAATCCTTGCCGGGATGACTTACCAAAACATCCCCACGGCGCAGGCAGGCATAAAGCTTACCATCTTGATCAAAGGCAAGGTCACCAATCTCCGGAGGTAGATCCTTCGGGAAGGGGACATCCTCCAAGAGATAGCTTTTGGCCCAACCAAAGTTTGAAAAAAAGAGAAAGAGTAGAAGGAAGCGGGAAATCGATTTCATAAGGACGGTCTACTTGCAAGTTTTAATAAATAGAACCAGAGATTCATACTCCAGTGGTTGCAGTTGATAAGGTGGCATCATTCCTAAAAGATAGCCCTTTACGGTCTTAGCACTCGGGTTTTGAATCGATTCAATCAGGTAGGCATCGTCCGCCTTTTGTGCTTTTGCGGAAATGAATTCACGATGGTTACCCGCTAGTCCCTTAAAGGTGGGACCGTGGTTCAGTCCACCATCAGTGGTATGGCAGGCCACACATCCCATGCTATTATAAAGTTCCTCTCCTTTGGCTAAAGATGCTTCTTTAATGGCAACCACCTTTCTATCCGAAGAGTAGCGGTCTCCCGCGTTGGGTCGAACCACGACCACAAGTTTACCAGGCTCCGAGCTCATTTCTTTGACCTGGGTTTTGGGTGAATTGAAAGTGATCATTTCCTTTCCTCCAGTTGATACAGTTAGCTTGAGGGTTTGTTTTTCGGGGCCACTGCGGGGGGTAAATTCAAGAGAGTGCTTGCCTGCCGAATATGAAAACACCGGTTGCTTGCTTTCATCAAGTTCATATCCCAAATATTTTAGGGCACCCAGCTCGGCAATGGATTTTCCGTTGATATGAATGGGGTGTTTACCCTGTGCTTTATAGAAAAGAAACCCATAAAGTTCGGGAACATACCCAAACCCTTTGCGTCGACCGCCTGCCTGATTTCCCCAATAATTTTTCATATCTAAGAATCCATCCGTCCAGGCATAGAGTAACCGGCATTCAGTTGTGTCCCAAACATAGGATAGCTTTTTACCCAGATTGACTGCAATGGCGGCAGGAATTCCGTTGATTGGGGAGATTGCTTTATCACTTTCCTTGCCGTTCCGGGCACTGTATTTGGCAACTTTCGTACCCCTGGAGTGGTTCCCCAGTACATGGTTCCGGTCTAGTTTTGGTTCCGGGCAGTAGGTGCGCAGGATAAGCGGTCGTTCTTCCGATCCCAGCGGTTTTGCGTTAAAGGTAAGGTAACCTTTTTTTGAATAGTCCTCACCAAGAGCGTTCCAGAGGGGAAGGATTGCCATCAGAGAAGAACAGATGAGAGGGAAAGGCTTTTTTAAACAGGTCATGAAATTGAAAGTGTGTAAGGTCAGTACCCAAAAGAATTCATAGTCTTACTCGTGTAAAGCAATAAAGTGTAGTCTTTGAAATAAAAAGACAGGCAAGTGTAAGGAAATTACTAAATGTTATCATTTGACTTCATCTTTAAAGCTGTGTCAGCTTGAATGCATGATTGTTAAATCGCAAAGTGATAAAATCCTCTTTGTTGATGATGAAAGTTCAATTCTAAGTGCTTTCAAGCTTACTCTTGGCAGGCAATTTAACTTGTGCTTTGCATCATCGGGAATGGAAGGCCTAGATATTTTCCAAAAAGAGGGTCCTTTTGCGGTGGTAGTGTTTGATTTTATGATGCCCCAAATGAATGGAGCAGAATTTCTGGCTGAAATTCGGAAATTGGATCAGGATATTGTGGCCATGCTTTTAACGGGAGCGACTAATTTTGATTCGGCCGCCCAAGCTGTACGGAATGGAAACATTTTTCGTCTTTTAGCAAAACCTTGTAATGGGGATGAATTAAAAGATCATCTTCTTGAAGCCCTGAAACAATTTCGGACCTTACGGGCAGAGACAGATATGCTTACGGAAACGATGAATGGGGCGATTCGTGCTATGACCTCCTTACTTTCCGCTTCCAAACCTTTGTATTTTGGCCGAGCTCTACGGGTTAAAAGGCTTGCTTTTCAACTTGCTACTGAATTGGGAATCTCTAAATCCTGGCGCTTGGAACTGGCAGTCACATTTTATTACCTCGGTTACTTATCTTTGCCTGAGGAAGTGCAGGAAAAAGTATATAACAATCAGGAAGTGGCCCCAGGGTTGACTGATGTAATCGCTAGACTTCCCGGGCTTACCGAGTCTATGCTTGAAGGGATTCCCCGACTTGATGAAGTAATTAAGGTTGTAAAATATGTGGATCAAAACTTTGATTCTCATGCGAAGGAAGATCGGGATACTAGAATCTTAGCCTCGGTTATCCGTTTGTCTAAAAACTACGACGAAGTCGCAAGTATGGGCCATGCCAGGCCGATGATATTTGAATGGTTGCTTAAAAATCGTAGCATTTACTTACCCGGTGGTTTGGATGCCCTTAGTAAAGTAAGACCTTATGCGGATGGCGGTCCCCAGGTTTGTTCGGTTGAGCTCAAAGAACTTTCCCCAGGAATGCGAATAAAGGATGATCTACGGATGTCCAATGGCTACCTCATTGCACCTCGAGGAACGGTGGTTACCGACGAGTTTTTGGCAGTTCTCGAGAATTACAAACTTTGCTACGCCACCAACCCG
>ERZ1046876.926-NODE-926-length-20588-cov-6.131496_pt1 | contig 20588 bp, 13 predicted proteins | sample MGYA00383094_ERZ1046876 | MGnify/ENA primary metagenome ERZ1046876 (study PRJEB29581, sample SAMEA5548364) | metagenome | biome: marine; feature: coastal; material: water | depth 50 m | study: Short-term variability in the microbial, nano- and picoplankton...
GCAGGAATACTGCCATGTCTCTCCACTCTACAGGAACCCAGTTCAAATCTTCACTGGTAATCCCCCAACCGTCTTTATACTGCCAATATTCACTCCTATACTGCGCCCAATTAGATGAACTGAGTAGATACACGTCCCCCTTTGAAGACATATTTGGAGTATTTTGAACACTAGGGTGGAACTCAATACAGAAAGTGTAAGAATATCCAGTCACTAATTCCATTTCTATCGCAGATCCATCATCTCTTGGTATTTCTACATCTGCGTAAAAATCGGTAGTTAATGAGTCAAGTTCAGTATTCTGATCATCATCCCGATTCTGTTCAAAAAACCAGAATCCCTCATCATCAAGATTTTTCTTGTGAGCCTGACTTTCCCAGTCTACTCCTGAGTTCAAGTCGACATTACAGTCGTTGGATGATGCGACAACTGGAGTTGCACTGGCAATCATGATTGCAATTAGAGGGGCAATTAATCCGATGCTGAATCCGCTTGCGGCGAGCCGATTCAAAGTTAATTGCACGTCATCTCCTCCGAGTTCTAACCGGCCTGACATAACCAGAGTCTTTACTTCTTCTCTCTTCTGCAGATAGATACTTTGGCTGAGGTGGTGGTGAATGCTGATCCATTCCTGGCAAACCACCTTCCACTTCTACTTCCTGAACATCATATGTCTCAAGCATTTCCTTTGCACTTAATTCCTCTTCGTCTTTCTGGCGCATTATTAACCATCCAAGAAGTAAAACTAATCCAACAAGAGCCAGTAACCCCCCACTGCCTCTATTTGGAATTAAATCTTGCCAAGTTAAATCTCTGAGAGATTTGGGACTATTGTCTTCATTATTTGATAGAATAATTATTGGGAAATCTTTTGTTGAGCAAACTCCAACACCATCACAGACTTGCATCACAATTCTAATTTCACCAGTTTCCTGCCAAGTAATATTCCCCCAAAGAAAATCGTTTCTATAATCTCCATCTTGGTCTGAGTCTGTCATTAAGTTTAGATCCCAATTTACCTCGAGATCTGGAGTCAGAGACAAATCCTTGTCGTTATTTGAGATGCCGTCTCCATCTCGGTCATCCATATCATCTAAATCAAGCCAGGCATCAAGGCCATCATCTAAATCAATGTCAATTGCATTATAGTTGAGTTGAATCAAATCTCCTTTGCTTACATAAGGCAAATCAATTGGATTTTCTGTAAGTATCATAGGGGCATATGATACACGGACAAGGGTTGTTGTTGTGTTTGTATCTCCTCCTTCAAAGCCATCGATAACAGTTAGTGTAACAACATAATCACCAGGTCTTTCCCATTGGTGCCATACCACAGGTCCTTCGATTTGAGGCGTGGCATCTCCAAAGTCCCAAATCCAGCGAGTAATCCCATTCCAATCTGAATCATTAGTTTCAGTTGAAGTTCTACCTGTAAAAATAGGATCTGTATCGTAACTCGCAGTTCCATCAAAATTCAAGGGGCAATTTGGTGCGATGAAAGCCCCTCCTTCTGATGTGAAGGGAGTCCACCAAGTGATGTTTGTTCCTTCATCAGGAATTTCACTCATAACAGTTCCATTTAGACTTGGTTGCTTGAATATGATAATTGGAATAGGCAATGGGTTTTCTATTCTGAATTGGAATGATTTTGTTGCGGATTCAGCTCCTCTTTCATCAATCACCGTAAGTGAAACCGTGTATAATCCAGGTTCATCAAATGTGTGATGCAATCCTGTAATATTCTCTATTTCTTCATCGATACTCGTTATATTCCACCGTGTTGAAAGTTGAGAAGTATCACCATCCGGATCGAAAGATAGGCTGCTGTCAAAGAAGAAGTCAGTTTCTACAGTGCCATCCGCTGGCCTAGCAAAAATAGCTACAGGTCGCTGATTCAGCACTGTAACTGAGATTGTAGCTAAGGACATATTTCCATCATCATCAGTCACTTCTATTGTGATATTTTTCAAACCAGGTGTTTTCCATCCAATTGATGGATTTTGAGAATTTGATTCAATTATCAAGAAGTCGGAAGTAAGATTCATTTTAGTTCCAGCAGCATTAACTCCTTCCTCAAATGTCCATTTGTAATTAATTATGTGGCCATCATCGTCAGTGAAAACATCAGGAAGAGTGAGGGGGGTTAGAGTGAATGTTTGGAGTTCTCCATCGAATATTTGTCTTGGGACTCGGTTGAGGATACGAACATAAATCTGATTTTCTACCACATGAGTTCCATCACTGACTGTAAGAGTAACAGTATGTACAATACCTGTTGCACTTCCATCAACATAAGAATGGCTTGCTTCTACAAGACCCAAACCACCTTCTGCACTTCCATCACCCCAATTCCAAGTAAAATTCAACTGGTCATGGGGCACGTTATCGATGGTATTTTCTGCAGAAAATAGCACTCTCTGATTAGTTAGAAGAACCAATTCATCAGAAATTGTAGAGCCTTCAACACTAATCTCAGTAATTGGCTCACTGGTATCGTTAACTTCTATTTCCCAGAATTGAGGTTCTGAGTAAAAACCACCTTGGTCTAGAACTAATAGGCTGATGTTGTAAATTCCTTGTTGTGAAAATGAATGAATTGGATTCTTCAGTCCTGATACAATATCTTCACCAATACTCCAGTGATAAGATACAGGAGTTTCATTATGACTGAAGCTACCATTTTCTTGACTGAAACCCCAAGTGTCATATCCTGCACCAAAGAAATTAACAGAGAGCCATGTCTGAGTGGTTGGTGTTGAAATTGAACCTGTTGATTTGGGTTCTAAGTTCGCTAATTGAATTGGAAGAGTAAAGGCCGAATCAGTTACTTCTCCAGTTGCATCTCTAATTCTCACTCCAAATGTCCAATCACCACTCTGATGTGGAGTAAACCAAATCTGATTTACAGTAGCAATACTACTTCCTGTAGGGGTGTTGAAGTTAATGGAGTCCTCCAGAGTGTTGTTAAGGAATGCCTCAAATGTTAATTCAACGATTTCAAAATATGCATTTGATACGACCTCAGTTTCTATAATTATACTTTCATCTAAGCTGTTTTCATCTCTATCAAATAACACAGTAGAAATAATATCGACTTCAGCAGGATCAGTGATTAATTCAGCAAGAACTGTAATGTCTGTTGTTGGATAAGTTCCACAATCCGCGTAATTACAATCATCTACTGCAGATTCATACCAAACAAAAACCCAAACATCACTTGTTGTGTTACCGAAGCCATATACTAGACTAGTACCCACTCCTGTTGTTGAATCAATTCTTAAAGGGGACATAGACCATGCCCCTGTTGCTGAATCCTTAGCTAAGACTGTTCCAGAAATCCCAAATTGTGTTGATTGCACCATTAGATTTAGAGGAGCGCCTGAGCCACTTGCAAAGTTGTAGGACCGCATCCCCCATCCTTCTAATCCATGTGTAGGGCTAGTCCATGTGTTGTGCCACTGATCATTATAGCCGCTAAGTTGTGCTCGACAAATTAGTCCTGAAACACATGCTCCTGACATGTCAATGTTATCAAAACCAAAGGCACCTTGGGAACTATCTAGAGTCACTGCCGCAGTAAAATTCGCATATATTTCCGACATTGTAGTACCAATCATAGTAGATCCCGGTTCTGGATTCCGTGCTAGGTTTTCAATGCCTGAACTACCAGTAGATACATCTGCCACCAAACGAGAAATCGCATTACCCCCTCCTAATTTATCTGCTAGATACATCAAGAACATGAATCCCCCACCATAGTCTGCAATCCGTTGATTCCACCATCTTACCCCCATCTCTGTGTTCTGTGACCATTCACTGGCATGACCCGCTAGAGTGTCAGTTACTCCAAAGCATAAGTAGGCGGCCATATCTGCTGCTCCCTCATCAATCCAAAGATATTCGAAAGGATCTCGAGCATTGTGTAGAAGATGCTCAAATTCATGAGCAAGGATTGTATTTCTCCAACTAAGATCGGAAGCGTCTACGAATAGAATTTCACGTTGACTAGCCACATTGGGGTCGAAATATCCACCTATTCCTCCTGCATTATCAATATTAAAAATCAGTATTTCAATTTGACAATTATTATCCACATCGGGAGCTGTACCGAAGTAGTTGGAGTTGGTGGGGTAAATCGTAGTCTCCCATGTTAGGGTAATGTCGTTGAGAGTCGTAGATGAAATAATCGTTCCGTCTTCAACAAAAATGGCCGAATTAGCCGAAATTTTTTGTACGGTAGCTGTAACTACTCCGTTAGATGTGCTAAATGTATCAGTCTCCCCAACAGACCACTGTTCACTGCAGTTTCTTACAGTCCCTCTGGAACTTTGAAATTCCTCTGAGAATGGGAAAACTGCATTCGGACTTCCATTTTCTACCCATTGCTGTTTTAGATATCCGAAAGCAGAATATATTGGATTTTCTCCATCGTTGTAGGTGTATTCATGCCCCTCGTTCTCGGGGTTAAAGTCGGAAAGGTCTCCCGTAAAGGTTGGATCTTCATCAATAGTCTCATCGTTATCTGCGGAAACCATCGGTGTCAATGATGCTCCAATCATCAACATGACCAACAACAACGGAGTTGTTGATGAGGTGGTGCGCATGAATAAGGTCATGACGAGTCACTCCATGAAGAAGACAGGTTCAAGCCCTACTTCAACTCCCTTTAACTTCGATGGAGCACTGTTCGGACACGGTCGGCCCAAAGGGCCGAAACATAATGTGCTGTAGAAGTTCATCAAAGATATCACAAATAATCCTAGTTTCGATATTTTTCTCGTCTGTTTTCTCTCCTATTTTCAGTGCCCAAGATGAATCTGATAATTTTTCAGAAGTGAAAGAAGTTTCATTTGACATTATATCGATTATTCCTCATGATACGAATGCGTTCACACAGGGTTTAGAAATCTATGATGGTAAATTCTATGAGAGTACAGGACTATATGGCGAATCTAGTGTTAGAATAGTCAATATGAGTACTGGTGAGGTAGAGTTGCAGTGGAACCTTTCTGAAGAGCACTTTGGAGAAGGTTTGACAATTCACTGTAATCAAGAAAATGAATCTAATTTCAATGCCAGCAAATCAACTTGTGAAATATACCAACTTACATGGAAAGAACAGATTGGATTTATTTATAATTTGAGCACATTGGAGCCGTTGGAGAACTTTACTTATGCTGGAGAGGGATGGGGGTTATGCAGTTCAAAAAGTTCGAATATGGCTGGTTCTAATCAAGGATTCTGGATCTCAGATGGTTCTACATCTCTCCAATATATTGACCCCTCTAATTTTTCTAATTCGCCTCAAATTCTTGAAATTATAGCCTTTGGCAATCCCATAGACAGATGGAATGAATTGGAATGCTTAGATGGCCCTTATGTTCTTGCTAACAGATGGTATGATGATTCATTATACCATATCAATACAAATTCAGGAAATGTCTGTCAAAAGGTGGATTTTAGTGAACTAAGAACTGAATTTGAACTAGAAAGTTCAGGAGTTCTCAATGGAATTGCGCTGTCTCCTAGAAATGAAAATATCATTCCTGAGAATCAGTCACAGACATACTGGATAACTGGAAAGAATTGGTCAAATTATTATGAGGTAAGTATTGATTTTGAAGATTTAGATGGAAATTGTCAGATAATTCTTGAGCCTGATTCGCAAAATCAATCATTTTTCAATTCAAAAATAGGTTATTTCTCTATGCTCTTTCTTTTATTATTAGTTTTTGTTTCGACATCGAAGAAGCGTCAAACTCAGAAGCCTCCTCGTTTAGGGAACGATGAGGAGTAGGGAGCGGAGAGTATGTCTGGAGATGATGAATCCCGTCGAACTCGTTTCGAATGGTGGCTTGAAGACCTTTCCGTAGATCCAGCAACTCGAGTTGCTGGAGCTATACTTATCATTCTAGGAAGTGTCCTTGGAGTAATCACTGGAAGTTTACATATTACTGCAGATATCGGTGATGTGTTAAGCGATCAGACAGACTCCTCCGATGGTTTGGTCATTGTAGATGGTGGTGTGTTTTCTGCAATTGTCGACAACAGTTCTGGTGGCGACGCGATGGAAGGTGTCACTGTGATATTGGAGAATGAAAATGGTGACCAAATAGGTTTCTCAGTTACTGATTCAGGTGGTCGTTTTGCAATTACTGAAGTTGCTCGTGAATCTTCAGTAGTTATTGTTAAACAATCAGGCTATATCACTGAAAGAGTGCTCATAATTCCCGGAGATCATGCTCAGATTATTATCACTCTGACTGAAGGAGAGGGTGTTAATGAGGTGGATATGCGTGGAGAAAGCCATCTAAAGGATTCAGTACTTATTACGACAATAATTGGATCATTGACACTTCTAGCCGGACTTGCAGGTCTCTTTGGAGGAGTAGAGGCCTACAATGGAAAGAGCCATTTTCGAACTCAATTCCTAGCATACCTTGGGTTATGGAGCCAAGGGCTGATGTTCATCGGTCCTTTTTTCATACTTATTGGAATGTCTCTAGCTTATCTTACTAGAGACCAATTTGGATTTTCAGATGGCGCCTTAGGTGATTGAATGTATCTAATCACCATTGAAGGTGGAGATGGCTCCGGTAAGGGGTTAGCAACAAAGATAGTTTCAGAGGTCCTTGAGAAGGAATTCTGTTTCACCTCTGTTGAGGTCACTGGGGAACCAAGACGTGACCATCCTCTAGGTAGACTAGCTATTGATTCAGTGCGCCAACAAACACATACTCCTGAGCAGGAAGCCGGATTATTTGCAGCAGACCGTGTTGACCATTCGCATGGTTGGATACTTCCTAGATTAGAAGAAGGAAGAATTGTAGTTAGTGAGAGAAATGTTCACTCTACACTCGTCTACCAAGGTGTGGTTGGTGGTTTGGGCGTTGACCGAGTTGCTCAGATAAATTCAGCAGCTCTAGTGCCTGATTTATGCATCTGGGTAGATTGTGACCCAGAGATGGCAATAAAGAGAATAAAGTCTGGAACATTGAGGATGCTGTCTGAGAAGGAAGAATATTTTGAGACTACTGAACTTCAGAAAGCTATCAGATCAGGGTATTCATCATTGCTTTCCGGTGATATTGAGATGCCAATTCCCTTCGACATGGGGGCAATAATCGGCCCGGTATCTAATGAATCAACTGAGACGGAATTTCGGCGCAAATTGACGTTACATATTCGCAAGTTCCTACACTCTCGTCCTGAACCACTTAATGTTGAAACGGAGTCAATAGAGCGTTATATGTTGAGGAAATTAATTCGCTCTTCTAAGGGTCAAACAACACTAGATGGATTAGGAGTGAAACCTACAAGAGAAACTACAAATTGGCTTGATAATGTAGCGCCATGGAGGGTACTTCGAGATACTCAATTGCTACACAGTGAGGCCCTTTCGACAGTCTCTGCCGACGAACGCCTCGATGTACCAAAGAGCGTCCTAGCTCATTCGATTTCATCCATCTGCGGGACTCTAGCATTGTTGCCATCTGCTGATGTTAACGAGTTGCGAGCAGCTCAAGGACCTGTTAGGGCATTATCTGATTCTCATTCTCATAAAGTTCTAAAATTTATGGCAAATCGCTCAAACTGGGTCCATCAACACAGATCTCTAATCGGGCGCGATGCTGCTAGAAATCAACTTAGAGATGAGATGCAAACCTTTGGTATGCTTATGTTAGTTATTTGGCCACTACGAAATGGTCTGCGCCGGTGGTTAGCCCAGAATCCAGAAACTCATCCACGTTTTGCTATGGGTCAGATTGTCCGTTCAGGAGAGTTTCCTAGAGATGTTCGTAATACTATAGAGAGATTATCAATTCTAGGATTAGGTAAATCCGATTCATCAATTATTGCTGAACCTAGTGATTTAGTTTCTTGGTGGATGAAATAGTAATTGTTCAATTTTAGAGTTTTTTTTAGATTAATTTAAGTTGAGCATTTGCCGGTAATTGAACTGATTCGGCATCATCAAATTCATGTGGTCTGGCAGAGAAACTGGCAGAGAAGAACCAACCTACCACAAAACCGGCCGGAGTCCCTGTTAGAATTCTCAACAGATTTGTCGATTCATAGTTGGTCAGTAATTGCGTAAATCCATCAATCGCCATAGGAACTAAACCAAGGCAAAGTAATGCAATCATAACTTTCATTCGTTGATCATTGTAGTAGTATTTCTCAACCATTTCATCTTTGAAAATAGATAGGAACGAATCTCTTACAGTCCATCTATTCAGACCTCTACGATTCCATAATATACATGCAGCAACGAATCCAAACATAATTCCAATGTCTCGTGTGCAAACGGCCAGTTGATTGCCATTAATTTCCCATGACCTTTCGTGTTTTTGATGGCAATTGAGGTCACCAATGGCATATACAAAAGCCGCAATTGGATTTAGTCCAGCCCAAGCAAACGTGCCACCATGTGCAGATTGATCATGACCAACTGACGCACTTTCCCCGTGGTCATTATTTCCCCAAGATGACCAACCATCGTGAGTTGCATAATCAAGTCTGTTTGCTCTACCTGATAATTCGGGAACCGTGTTTTCGGGAAGCATCAATGGAATCAAAAAGACTAGGATAAGATAGACGCCAACTATTGCAGAAAGATTACGACCGACCTTCTCTTCTCTTTCTCGATTAGATCGCCCATTTCGAAGTAAAGTAGTTGCCTGAATGGCCTCCTCGTCACTCATCATTCCGTCGTAGGGTTCAACCCGCATCAATGTATCCGCGGTATGTGGTAGAGGTAGGTGTGCGAGATGCTTTTGCAATCTCTGCTGTAATCGGCGTCATGGTTGCTGTGATGTCATCGATGATGGCATTCTTCGCAGGTGGAATGGATGATTCAGCGATACAACCAGCTCTTAGAATGGGGTTAATCTCTGGTTCAATTATTGGTGCAGTAGTTCTGATATTTGCTCTTTCACGTGTTAGAGGCCATGCAGAGAAAACAGAGACTCGTGAGGCAAAACGCGAAGCCGAAGTGTTAGCCTTACGCTCGGCACTTAGGTTTCTTTCAGATGATTCCGATGGTGTTTGGGATGTTGATGAAAGAGTACGACGTGAAAGAGGCGTTCTGACCTTAGATATGCACGAATTAAATGCCGCACAAGCGGCAGAAGCGACCGAGAAATTATTTGAGATCCGCTCAAGTATTCAGCGTGTTAGAATTGTCACTGGTCGCGGCGAAATATTACACGAACGTTCAGCTGATCCAGGAATTCGCCCTGCTGTTCTACAGCGTCTTCGAATTGGCGCCAATAATGCAGACTGGCAGGTTTTAGAGAAATCAGGTTCAATAACTCTCAGACCAATGGGGATTGCTCCATCTAATGCACAACGTGTTCGGCGCTTTGCAATATTCATTGTGCCAATGTGTACGGTGATGGGTTTCACGTTCAGAGATCTAGCCGGATCAACGATGGAGGATCAGGGGCTTGCTTTCGGAATTGCTGCAGGCGTTCTGATGACGGTTTTGCTCTCGAGTTATCGCGACCGTTCTGGCTGAACATTTGGCCTTACGATTCGGTAATCTCTCAGGAGTAATCAGGGACACCCTCGCAACAGGCCTCTACCACTCTGCGGCAGCGCGGGCATTCCATGTGTTGTCGCATCGGGATGGCGGCGCCACGGAATCCACATTCGCACAGAATCGCAGCGCAGTGATCGTGGTCCACGAAGCGCTTTGCCCTCGCGCAGCCCAAATGACTTACTCAGGATTTGAGGTCGTTCAACTCGTCTTGAAGATGCTCGGTCAACCAATGGTGCAGAGTATCGCTGCCCATTTCGATGAGAGTTGAATTGAGGAATGCGGCGATGAGTGCATCGCGAGCCTCCGAGGTATCGTAGCCTCGCGACTCCAAGTAGAACATCTGATCATCATCGACCGGTCCGTTGGCAGTACCGTGGCCGCAGCCAACAACATCATGCTCACTGACTTCAAGTTCAGGAATCGAATCGGCTTCGGCCTTCTCAGATAATAGCAGATTGTGGAAGAGTTGGCCCGCATCAGCACCTCTCGCGCCCTTGGCGACCCGGAGCATTCCGGTTCCAACCGTGCGCGAGTTACCGCCGCAAGCCGAGTGCCAATCGAGGCGACTGAATGTCTCGGGAGCGTCGTGATGAATCTCGACGTGATGGTCGAGGTGCATCTTACTTGCCGATAGGATCGAGCCGAGGACATTCAGATGGCCGCCAGTCTCACCCATTTTGTAGCGAAGGTCTGCCTTGGTACGCTCGCTTCCTGAGCTGACTGTTCCAGCCTTGACCTGCGCGTCGCGTCCAATCGCAATACTGTCGACGCGTAGAAGAGTCCCGGAATCAGTGTGGCCTATGACCACATCGTTCAGAATAGACCCATCACCGATTCGACCGCTGCGCAAGACTCCTGTCCAAGGCGCAGCGCCACTAATCTGTGTAATCAATTCGAATTCGCAGTGACGGCCGATATCGAGGGCAAGGTGGATAGCACATGGAGAATCGCCTGTGTCGATGTCGAGAACGATTGGTGAACTGGCAACAAAATTATTCTCTGCGCGAAGTGTGTAAACCGAGTCGCCAGCAGCGGCGCGGATGAATGAAGAAGTCACCTCATCGGATTCCGGCAGAACTTCTGCACCAACAATTCCTTCTTCTATCGAGATACCGATCAAAGCCACATTCTCATCTAGACAAGAGAGAGTAAGTTTTGGTGCAGCAGTGGATGGAATTTCGCTCAAATCTCCGCTAGGATGCACCCTCTTCCAAGGGGTGTAGCGCCACAGATGGTCCGCCTTGTCAGGCTCATCAAGAGACTTGTACAGACTCGCAGCATCCATGTATATTCACCAGCCTTCTAATTCTCTGTGTTCTCTTACCTCTGTGGTCGAATTTCCAGTGGCAGAAATTCAGCCGATGCTTCCTTCCATTTCGAGGGCCATTAATTTGTTGAGTTCAACAGCGTATTCCATTGGGAGTTCACGAGTAAAGGGCTCAAAGAATCCGTTGACAATCATCGCCAGAGCCTCCTCTTCTGCGTGACCTCGGCTCATCAGATAGAACAGCTGCTCATCGCTCACCTTCGACACACTCGCCTCATGCTCACAACGTGCAGTCGGGTTAGCCACCTCCATGGTAGGATAAGTGTCTGAGCGCGAATTTTCGTCAAGGATGAGCGCGTCACAGACGACATTGAGTTTGCAATTTTCTGCTTTCGGTGAGACTGAAACAAGTCCGCGATACGAACCGCGTCCTCCGTCCTTTGAAATCGACTTTGAGAGAATCTTCGAAGTCGTGTTGCTTGCGAGGTGATGGATCTTCGCTCCAGCATCTTGGTGCTGACCTTTTCCTGAATATGCGACTGAAATCACCTCAGCGTGACTACCTTCTCCTTTGAGAATAACAGCTGGATATTTCATCGTCAGCCTGCTGCCGATGTTGCCATCGACCCATTCAATTTTGGCGTTCTTGTGGGCGATGCCGCGCTTGGTCACCAAATTGTAGACATTCGTGCTCCAATTCTGCACCGTGCTGTAGCGGATGTGAGAGCCGGGGAGTGCAATGAGCTCGACGACAGCGGAGTGGAGTGAATCGGTAGAGTAGGTTGGGGCTGTGCAGCCTTCGACGTAGTGGATACTACTACCCTCGTCAGCGATGATTAGAGTACGCTCAAACTGACCCATATTCTTCGCATTGATACGGAAATATGCCTGAACGGGCATCTCGACGTGGACACCCTTTGGGACGTAGATGAATGAGCCACCTGACCAAACAGCGGTATTCAAAGCGCTGAATTTATTGTCTTGGTAAGGAACGACTGAACAAAACCATTTCTTGACGATTTCAGGGTATTCTCGCAGTCCTGAATCCATGTCTAGGAAGATGACTCCTTGCTGTTCGAGATCTTCTCGAATCGAGTGGTAAACCGCTTCGGATTCGTACTGCGCGGTGACTCCCGAGAGCCACTTCTGCTCAGCCTCGGGAATACCGAGTTTGTCGAAGGTGTTACGGATGTCCTCGGGAACATCATCCCAGTCATCCTCCGTGCCTTCACCCGAGCGTAGAAAGTAGCAAATCTTGTCGAAATCGATATTTTTGAGCATCGACATATTTCCCCAAGTCGGCATCGGTCGGTTCTCAAAGTGATGGTAGGCCTTGACGCGGATTTCAGTCATCCACTCAGGCTCGTTCTTGATAGCTGAGATGTCGCGGACGACCTGCTCGGAGAGGCCGAAATCGAATCGAATTGTGGCGTTTTCAGGGTCATGCCAGCCGGCCTTGTACTCGCCAACTGCATCACGTGCTTCTTTTGCTGCCATTTTTTCACCATCTTGTTTTTCTTTGAATCACTCACGCAGCGGTCTCGGCTTCGCCCAAAGATTCGTCAGTATGGCCTTCATCGAGCCAATCATAACCGCGCTCTTCGAGCTCGAGGGCGAGTTCTGGCCCTCCGGTCTTGACGATTCGCCCCTTGATTAGTACGTGCACCTTGTCGGGTTGGACATGTTCGAGGATTCTGGAGTAGTGAGTGATAATCAATGCTCCAGATTCGCTACCGCGAACTGCCGTGTTGATTCCCTTCGCGACAGTGCGGATTCCATCGATATCGAGTCCCGAATCGGTCTCGTCGAGGATGGCTAACTTAGGTCGCAACAGCATCAATTGGAGAATTTCAAAGCGCTTTTTCTCGCCTCCGCTGAATCCATCGTTGACATAGCGACCGAGGAATGAACGGTCAATGTCTAGCTCTTTCATCGCCTGTTTGAGTTGTTTGCGGAAATCGCTACCCTTCGCTGCCTCTTCTCCGCGAATCGCGGCGACGGACTTACGCAGGAAGTTGCCGACCTGAAGTCCGGGAACTGCCTGAGGGTATTGGAAAGAGAGGAATACGCCGGCTCGAGCCCTCTCCCATGGCTCCATTTCCAAGAGGTCCTTGCCGTTGAGTTCGACGCTCCCTTTGCTGACTTCAAAGTCAGGGTGACCCATGATGATGTTCGCAGTGGTGGTTTTTCCGCTGCCGTTTCTTCCCATGATAGCGTGGATTTCACCAGCAGGGATCTCGAGGTCAATTCCGCGAAGGATAGGTGTATCGTCAATTCCTGCATGTAGATTATTAATCTCAAGTACCGGCTTTCCTGCTGACATCGAGTTTCCCCTCAATATGTCCAGTGTAACATCCTTTTTCAACCCGACCATCATAGATGGTCATTAAAAGTCTGAATCTAACGGGGTCAATCAGAAGTATGAGATTCGTCACCGAACACTATGGCAGAGGAAGACGAGTTGACATCTGCTTACCGTCTTCAGATTGAATCTGCAATATCTAATGAAGCACAAAAAAGGATTGCTGAGACTCACAATCCCGAAGAACTTCAGAGACTTAGAGAATTGTCTATAATTTCGTTATATCGTTCACAACATTCAGATTTAATCCCGGCTTTGATGGCTAGGTTAGGTTCTGTAAGAGCCGCATTGGACGGGCATGGGGGTAGCTTGGTAATTTCATCAGCCTCTGATGAGAAATTGAATTCTGGATTACAAGTAATGGCTCTTGTAATCTCACTTGATGGTGCCTGTATTTCTTGCGGAGCTGCACCTGGGACATTAAAGGGCATTCAAGATGATCTATTGATGGATGATGAGATTGTTTCAATTCAATTTGACTCTTCAATGTTAGAATGGTTCGACGAGATACAACGGGAATTCATCACCAAGTATGGTGGAGTAAGTTTCGTTGAGGTGTGATTATGGTTGAAGCTAACCGTCTAGATGCTCTTCGTTCTGCTCATGTTGAAGATGTAGAACGTCGCTCTGTTCGACATAGCATTAGAGTTGAAGATTATCTTGAAGTTTTACATGAATTGGAATTAGTTGAAGGAAAGGCCAAACCGGCTCGAATTGCTGAAATGCTTGCAGTATCTCGACCTTCAGTAACAAAGATGCTGAAGAGATTAGATGAAGATGGACTGGTTGTGTACGTAAAATATCAGGGTGCTAGACTTACAGATAAGGGCCGTAATAATGCGATCTCTTTACGTGAAAGGCATGGATTAATTGTGCGATTCCTTAGGATTCTTGGCGTGGATGAGAAAACCGCTCACGCAGACACAGAAGGAGTTGAACATCATCTCGCCGAATCAACCCTATCTGCTCTTCGTGAATTTGTTGAGAAGGCTGAGTCAGATCCTAATTGGTGGAGTTCTAGACTAAAGTGACTGAAGAGTCTTGATGGCACTGGGGGCTAGCCCTAATACTGCAAGTTCGTCTCCCTCAATTACTCGAGCATCCGAAGCAGCGGCTCCTGCAATATCATATGCTCCGGCCTTACCTTGCCAAGAATTACTTGAAATTAGTTGCATAATTCTCTCTTCTTCTAATTCATTGAATTCAACAATTGCCGATTCCGTCCAAATATTAGTTGTCCAACCTCGATGCAGTTTGTATTTTCCAGTTCCACCTGGTGGATAGATGATAGCAGTTGATGACCAAACTCGATGTCTATTACCGGAAAGACGTAACAACATCGCCAATGCGTGCTGCTCATCAATAGGCTTACCAAGTGGCATCAACGGGTCATCAGGGTCTGTGACAATCGTATCTGCTACCAAAATAATGTCGAAATCAGCTTTTTCAGACAGCCTACTAATTTCCATTTCCTCTGCAGCTGCATGAGCTTTAGCTAAACAAGTATATTCAACCTGTTCTTCAACAGGATCACCCCATTTTGGTTTTGGTTCTTCGAAATGTAAAGGTCGAGTAGTTAGTTCTAGATTTTGCATGTGTTTTTCTAACCATTCTTTGCGTCGCTCAGATGCGGAGGCAAGTAGAACATGTAGCAATAAAGCACCTCACATATCTATACGTATTGCACAAATTGGGCAACGAGTAACTGTCAATTCTTTTGACACTTCAAAGCGGCTTGAACATTCAGGACAAATCACTAGTCTATTTAGGGGGATTAATTCGGGTAAATCTAATCCCTGTAATTCTTGATTCAAAGCAGGGAGTGGTTCTGCAACGACTTGTTCTGGGACAATCGGTGGTGTATAGGGAGTCGCCATTTCAGCCACATTAGATTTCATTTCTCGTCTAATTCTTCTCGAGCTTCTTGTATCCATGGGTTCATTTTCAACTATTTCTACAAGTAAAGAAGTATCCTCTGGCTCTACAAAAATATCATCTTCATCAATTACGTCAACTACATCCTCTTCCAGCATCACAGAACCTTTTGCTTTCTTCTTTCTTGAGCCACCCATCCAATTTACAGCACGAACTGCTAATGCCCCAAGAACAATAGTACATAGCAGAAGAATTGCAAGAGCAATTCCTCCTAATAGAATATTGAAAGACCCCTTGTCTAGTTCAAGAGTAATCCTCAATTGTTCTAGAATATCTACAGGTCCGTTATCTTGAGGAGAATCATCGAAAATTGTACTTATCTTCCATCCTTGGTTTGAATAGTGAATAATAGCAGTCTCACTCCCAGATGGTGCTCGATCCATAGAGTGAATCCAACCGTTCCTGACTTTGTTCGAGATAGCGATCCAATTTTCTTCAGCATTTATCATCCCATAGTGTATCTGTGGTCCATTTGGACCAACCATGTCGTACATTATTTGAATACCTCTAGAGGACTCTTGAAATCTCACATTCGACATCCCAAGTGCGTCAATAATTATTGATTGATTGTTTATTACATTGAATGAATCATCAACAATCATTGAAACTAGTTTTGCATTCACTCCATTACCTTCTCTCCAACTAACAATTAATCTAGATTCTCCATCTATATTTTCAGCATACATCTTCGCTAACGAGGCCTCATCACCAACTGCCTTCTTGTAACCCCAAGACGAAATATCAAGGTCACCATGAGAATACCAAAGACCCAATCGATCAATTCCTGAAGTGTCATTTCTCATTGATTGATAGAGAATATGCCCCTGTTCATCCTCGCCAAACTCTATCTGGACGGGGTCTGTTTGTCCTGAAATAACGTCAATATCTGATATTACGTTTGGCGTTAACGCCCAATCTCCTGATGAAGTAGGGGCATCTGCTTGAAGAACAAATATACTGGTAAGATCTTGATTAGATCCTCCTGTTAATGTGTCTCGTAAATATCCGCTAATCAGAATTTCAGTTCCATCCAAATCCATATCTATTCCCCAATATTTTCCATCTGACAGTAATATGGGTTGGATTAAGTCCTGAATTGGTGTCATGACGCAACTAGAGTCAATAGTAGAATATGAAATAGTTTGTTTCAGGAAACCATGTGTGTCGAGGAATCTTCTAGTCCACACTATGTGTGCATACTCGTCATCTGTTGAAGCTACTGCTAAATCACCAGACCAGATGTCTTCCATCGTATTTGTACAAGCGGTCAAACCATTATCAGAGTTTAATCTATACAATGATAGCCCTCCATCTAGGCTAGTAATAACAATCCCCTCTTCGCCCAAATAAATAATTTCGACAGGAGATTCACCCAGTGCAAAGTTCATTGCTCTTTCACCCGAAATGATTGCCTTGTCTACAAATAGAGTCCATTCAATTTCGTTATTATCCCACTGAAGATCAGTTAACCCCTCTCCTCCTATTTTGATTTTTATTTCTAAAGGTCCTTCTTTTTCTGCAATTATTGCAAAATTTACATCTTCAGAACTCGCTCCCTGAACATATTGTATAATCGTCGAAGAAGTTAATTCCCATCCTCTGCTTGTATTTAGGTACAATTCTACCTCAACATTTTCTGCAATCCCAGAACCAAGGTTTTCAATTTTTGCAGAAATCTGAAATTGCTCCTCAGGCCGTGGTATTGCAGGTAATGTTTCTATTGCTCCAGGCCGGAAAGACAGGTCTACTCCTTCCGGCCGTGGTAATACTGAATACCCAATTTCGAGATAATTATCCTCCTCATCTATCTCATCAATCGAGTTTTCAGGATCAATTAATAGAGCAATATTCTGAGTTCCTACCTCGAGAGGATTCCAGTACAAAGTGACTGTGACTATTTCTCTTGCTTCTATTGAAGGCAAGGTCAGTTCATACTTTCTTACTCCATTTTCAAGTAAATATATTACAACATCGGTGGCGAGTTCGTCACCATCATTTCGAATTTCTGCACTAACATCTACGAATGAATTAACATATGTACTTCCAATTGGAATGTTCCATTCTGAAACTGTAATTCCACTACGGAACATAAGGTCAGGTGCAGGAGGGATATTGTCAATTTCTATGGATATACGAACTTCTTCTGAATTAATCCCCCCTCCACTCTTTACTCTTAGAGATATGCGGTGAGGTCCATCTGGAAATTGAGTACTGTCCCAATTGAAAATATACGAATCGGACCGCCCTCCGATTTCTTCATAGGAGATTTCATCAACCCAATCATTTTTTCCGATTCTCCATTGAATCACACCCCCATTAACAGTTTCAAAATCACCGGAGAATTCTCCGTCGCCTTGGATTATTTGTTGTGGTCGTGGTTCTGTCACTTTAATATGAACACGACCTACATCGTGATTTGCGCACTGCTTTTCGCTCCATCTATTTATCTCATTTCTTGCCTTCAGACAAATCCAAATTTGTAAAATATTTATCTCATCTTCAGTAAACTCTGGCACTATAAATTGGGTTGACCAATTTTCAGTTCCTTCAGCTGTGTGCCAGCCAACTAAAGTATCATTCTTCTTTGGTGAATCATCGGGTTTGTGAGTGTACATTATTCTTACTTGAACTTCTTCTATGGTTCCATTTTGTTGTCCTTGTTCACTAATATTTCCTTTCACAGTATATGTTTCGTCTTCAATTAGCCAAAGGTTAGCAATAGGTCGTTGAATCTCTAACCATTCTCCCTCACCAGAAGGAGGGTCTCCTCCCCCTCCTCCTCCTCCTCCTCCTCCACCAGTGCTGTTTCCATCAATTAAACCAGATAGGGCCATAGTTCCATCAATTATGCCGAATCCATATTTATCGTTCCAAGTGTCTGAAGCGCTTGGTTCTGATGCTGACCCTCTTGAATCTGAGAACTCGTGTAGTAATTGTTTAACCTCGCTAGGATTAAGATTCTCTCCTTCTTCCTCTGCTGCATTTAGGAGAACTGCAACAAACCCAGCAACAGCCGGGCATGCCATGCTAGTTCCACTCATCTCTACATAACTATCTTCAGCAAGTGCTTTTGGAGTCCCCGGAATTGGGCTGGTAGATGCAGCATGACTAGCTGACATGATGTCACTGCCTGGTGCGACGACATCTGGTTTCAACTCATCTTGGTCATCATCATCTCCATCATCTTCTCTTGGACCAGAATTTGAGTAAGAGGCAATAGAGTCATCACCTCTGTTTATTGTATCCTTATCTTCTATTGAGCCAACTGTGATGGCTGAATCTGATGCACCAACAGAGGTCACTCTCCTATATCCGTCATTTCCAATCGCTGCAACTGGCACAACTCCAGCATCTGCAGCAGCGTCAACAGCTCTTGCCTCTGCATTGCTACCATTATCACCTGGGTCATTGCCCGTAGGGCTCGAAGCAGTTCCAAAGGACATTGACATAACATCAATGCCATTACTAGAGTCATTGTTACCCCAGTCATTATCAGCGTTAGCAGCAACCCAATTTATTCCCTTGAGAATAGCTGCTGAATTTGTATTTCCAATATCTGTGAAAACTTTGACATCGATAAGGTATGACCCGGGAGCATATCCTTGGTTTTCTCGACGTGAATCTCCCGTTCCAAGAGCTATTCCTGCAACATGAGTCCCATGCCCATCTCCATCATCTGGGTCAAAATTGCCATCCGAACAATCATTTTGACTGAAAGAGGTAGCATCACACCCCGCTATCCATTTTGGATCGGCTAAATCATTTGGCTCGTTAGTATTGTCATTATTATTATCTGAGAAATCATCCAAAGAGAAGTGTTCATTATCTACTCCAGTATCTAAGATTGCAATTACAATTCCAGATCCATCGTAACCAAAGTCTTGTAGTGTGTCTGAATAAACATCAGATGACCTAACTTTAGATCCTCTTGGAGCAGTGTCTAGATAAGGAACAAGAACATTTTGTTCTTCAATCATTATCACTCCGTCTAGTTGCCAGATGTCAATTAGGGCACTCACAGGGACGTGATCTAGAACTACACTATCTAAGACATCCATTTGGAAAAACCATGATCCTTCTTTTTCCCAGCCGTGATTTTCTAATATTCCCAGTAATTCAGAGATGTCGCTAGGTCCTGGATGCCAAGCATAGTCTACAACTATGGCTACAGTTCCTTTTCCATCATCTCCAATAATCGATGTTGAGGAGATTGACTCTCTTTCTCCTGCAATTATCCTCTGAAGTCGATCATCCATACCATCCGAATCGAGGTCATACCAATAACCGAACCACCACTCTGGTTCTTCAACAGGAAATCCTGCATCAAAGGGAGGCATTCGAACAGAACGGTCAGTCAATTCACATTCAATCTGACCGCACATCAATGCCGGAGGCCAAGATAAATCTCTTTCTGAAATCTCATCATTCACTTCTAAATCAGAATTTTCTGAAGTGGGTAGAGCCGAGGATGCGATACTAAAATCGAGTATGATTAGCATCGCTGCTATTAGCAGCGGATGTAGATTCAGTCGACTTCCAGTCATGGCTCTGCAAGCAGAGCCTGCAATGTTCGGGGTATAAGCCGAACCCGTCTTGGTGCCCAGAAAGTGTCATCATGGCCATCTCAGGTGTTTGTTCGAATGTGCACAATAAAGTGTGCAAACTTCGCCATTCAATTGTGGAAATACCTCTCCATCACAAACTGGACAAATGACTTGTTCTGCTAATTCTTCCAACCATGCTCGGCGTGTTTCTAATTCATCACCTTCTTCACGGAGCTTACGCATTATTCTAGCCGCCTCTCCTTCGAGTTCCTTCCCCGCTCCAGTCCAAGGGTCAGAATCGATACTTCCCATATTCGCAGTCGCGGCATCACGGACGGCTTTAGATGTACTAGAACCAGCAATCGAAATATCAGCAGCGTCATCCAACGGAGATGGTGCACCTTTAGCAATCAGTCGAGCGAGTGCCCAAGCCAGCATGAAACCTCCTAAATGCGCCATGTGAGCAACATTAGAGAATCCCTCTCCTTGTTCGATTTGATACATATTGTATACTTCTAATCCAAGTCTAAATGCAGCAATCATCCATACTGGCCAAGCACGAATAAAGAAGAGTAATGGAAATTCAATTTTATCGTTTGGCCAACACGCCATATATGCTCCCAAAATCCCGAAAGCAGCACCTGAAGCACCTAATGCTGGAGTGTAAGAACCAGGATGTAATAGAGTCCAAGCAATGTTGCCCCCTAGAAGTCCAATAACGTAAATCAAAAACCATCTTTTTGGCCCCATTCGTTGTTCCAAAGGGACACCAGCAAGAGCGATCACGAGAATGTTCCCAAGAACGTGGATCCATCCTGCGTGAAGCCAAGCTGCAGTTACCATTCGGTGAGCTTGAATGGGATCGTTAACACAAGCGGGAATTAAACTAAAAAATCCAATTGCTGAAAAATCCAAAAACCCCATGTCTAGAACCAT
>ERZ1046876.928-NODE-928-length-20562-cov-5.785342_pt1 | contig 20562 bp, 11 predicted proteins | sample MGYA00383094_ERZ1046876 | MGnify/ENA primary metagenome ERZ1046876 (study PRJEB29581, sample SAMEA5548364) | metagenome | biome: marine; feature: coastal; material: water | depth 50 m | study: Short-term variability in the microbial, nano- and picoplankton...
GACCAAAGGGGCGGTAGCCCAAAAGGGCCATGCCAGGCACGCGGAGCCCCGGCGTGAGCTGGTAGCCTAGCGTACCATTTTATTCACCTTTTCATCGCGAGGTCGTCCTTCACACACTTTGTCATCGCGAGGGCTGGAAGCCCGTGGCGATCCACTGTGACCCTGGAAGCGAACCGACAACCCCGTTCGGTCATCCTCAAGGCACGATGGATTGCCGCGTCGATCGCTCCCGCGTCCTCCTCGCAATGACAAAGCGGGTGTGCAGTGATTGCATGGCACCCGGCATTCCTTGACCCACCTTGTCATCGCGAGGGCTGAAATCCCCTGACGACCTACTGGGGTACAGGAAGCACACCGTGGTTTTTCCACGCTTCTCTTAAAGCATGATTGAGAGGTCGCTTTATTTACCTCTCTAGGATAAGTTTTCACTTCTTGTGGTAATCAAAAGATAATGCTTGTACATTTATATTTTCTTACCTTCATGATCCTCTTTCATTTTGCCTATAAAATTTCAAAAATCTTAGGGGTCTTTTGTGTTTTCTTTTTAGTTTGCGATGCTGCTCCTCCTTTTGATGGGACCATTTTTTTGGCCCCTGATATTATCACCTCCGAGGATAGCACAACTTATAAGTCCCTTTCCTACACTGGCACTGGCATGCGCACCATGTACGATCGCCGATCTGGTTGGGTGGACCTGGAACCTTTCCTTTTTGATGCCAATTTTTCAGATCTGCCCAACATTGAAATTCAGATGAACCCAGAGTTTGGGACTGTGGCAGAGGCAAAACTCCAGGCTGAGCGTTTTGCTCCGGTCATAGGTCGCTTGCCCAAATGCTTACGGTTGGATGTGAAAACCGTATGGATCCATAAGGGAGGCAACCCTTTTGGGGGAGGAAATAATAACCTGCTTATACATACCGGGCAGGCGGATGATTATATATCCTTGGGTATCCTGGAGGAAACCTTGGTGCATGAAGCATCGCATACATCGTTGGATAGCACCCACGCCTATGCAGGTGAGTGGCTCGCTGCCCAGGAAAAAGATGGAGAGTTTATATCCACCTATGCCCGGGACAATCCCTTCCGTGAGGATATAGCAGAGAGCTTTCTTCTGTATTTCGCCCTTCGATACCGGGCAGATCGAATTTCCGAAAATTTAAAGGAGGTGGTGAATCAAACCATCCCCAACCGCCTGGCTTATTTTGATGAGCAGGAACTTGAGTGTTTTGAGGAACTCAGAGACCTGTGGAGTGATGCCCAGGATCTAGGGCAGGGGTGGAAAAACCTAGAGGGCTGGGGCTATTTTTATGCGCTGAGCAATGGGTGGGTGTATCACCAGGGCATGGGCTGGGTCTATGCTGCCGGGGAAAGCCCAGATTCCTTTTGGCTTTTTATCCCTGCCTTGGGGAAATGGGTTTGGACTTCTACTACCCAGTTCCCATATTTGTATAAAACCGGCGAAAATTTGTGGCTTTATTTCCATAAGCAATCCGAGGAAGTGTTTTATTTTCATTATACCGATGGTGCTTGGAACCGCCCATAATTTCCCTCAGGTAAAAATTACTTCCGTTAATAAGAGATAGGCTTGCTTAGTATTTGAGAATCGATTATCAATAAAGGTATGCTTAAATTTTTGTGTATTTACCTTTCGATAACGATTGCGATGGTCACTGGATCTTTTACTTACGGGGCTACCCAAGGCCTAAAACCAATGGAAGTTTCCGCCCTTCGCTTGGAGACTTCTGCCAAGAATCTACCTGCCCGGATCCAAGTAATTGATCAGGCAAAGATTGAAGAGTCCGGTGCCACAAATATTGTCGGTTTGTTGCGTAAGGAAGCAAATCTGCAGGTCCGATCAACTTCCGGGAATGCAGCAAGAGCCACTATTTCTCTGGGAGGGTTTGGAGACAATGGGGGACACCGAACACTTGTTTTATTGGATGGACATCGATTAAATGCATTCGACCTTTCACCGATCAATTGGCACTCCATTCCTCTTGCTATGATAGAATCGATTGAAGTAATTCGAGGGGCACAATCTGGTACTTATGGCAACCATACAGTTGGAGGGGTAATCAAGATCAATACCAAGCTGCCTAAGCTTGAGCCAACTGCTTCTTTGGAAGCTATCTCGGGAAGTTTTGATTCTTTTAATGCCAGAGGTGCATATTCCCAAAAGCTTGCAGAAATTGGATTAACCATATTCGGGGAGAGGGCAGAATCGGATGGCTACCGGATGAATGGAGATCACCAGACTGATGCGGGTGGGCTCAGACTGGATTGGGGAGACGAATCTGATTTAAAGGGTTATGTATCCTGGAGTTTGTCGAATAGCGAATTTGGATTACCAGGTCCTTTAGATGCAAACACTGTCGCTGTTGACAGGAGGCAAACTTCTAATCCCGACGATCGTGGCAAAGCAAGGTCCTCTCAATTGCGGGCTGGCCTAATGCACCACATCAATGAGAAATGGAGATTGGAGAATAGAATTGGTTACGAGGATCGAAAAAATGCTGCTAATATGCCAAGCCAATCTGGATATCTTGCCAATACAGATTATAAAACTTTTTCATACAGCCCGATTCTTCATCACAACTCTGAGGACTCGGATTATTTGATAGGCTTTGATTATTTCAAAGGAGAATTGGATCTAAATGGCATTTACACGTCGTTTAATAGTGATGCCAGTCGAGATTATGAAAGAATTACAGCAGCTCTTTTTACTTCGGTTCGTCATTCAATTTCAAAAGAATGGGATTGGATTGGCAACCTAAGGTTCCAAAAAAGTGAGAATAATCTTTCATATACAGGTACAAAACTGAGAGATGTAAAGGATGAAGACTGGGCTAGTGGTATAGGACTAACTCGAAAATTTGGAGATGCAGACCGACTTTACACAACAATACGCCGCTTTTTTCGTTATCCATCTACAGATGAACTAATTGCGTTTTATCCTCCAAGTTACTTCCCTGCTAATCATTTAAGTTTAGTACCGGAAAATGGATTTGAAGCTGAAGTAGGAATAGATTGGTCAATGGATAAAATTTTGTTGAGTGGACGTATCTTTAGACAGTGGATGGAGCAAGAAATTATTGTGGATGGTTTCGATAATATTAATTTAGATGATACTAGTCGCATAGGATTAGATTTATCTTTGAGTTGGGAATTAGCTGATTATGCAAGCACTGGAATAAGTTATGATTTTGTTCGTGCTAAAATTGAGAAAGGAACTTACGAAGGCTCGAATATTCCTTTGGTAGCCGAGTCCTTGGTCAGGCTTTTTTTAGAGATAAAACCCATAGATTCTTTGCTCTTTAATATTGGAGGCTCCTATGTCGGTGAAAGTTTCGTAGGGAACGATTTGTCCAATTCGAATGGCAAATTAGAGGATTACTGGTTGTTTGATCTCCTGATAAATTATGAGTTGTCGGAAAGTGCCACTTTTTTTGGAGGTGTTGATAACTTAATGGATGAAGAGTATCTTTCAACTGCGTACAACACAGCCTTGTACCCAGGGGAAGGAAGGAGTGTAAGAGCCGGTTTACGTTATTCCTTTTAAGTTTGATTCTTTTATCCGCATTCCGGGCAGATACCGTATAGCATAACCTCGAAACCTTGAACTTTAAATCCTTTTGGAACTTTCGCGGGTGGCTCATCCTCCATGGTGTCCTCCAAGGCATATAATTTGTCGCAGCTTCGGCAGGCAAAATGTACCTTGTCCTGCCCGTCTGCCCATTCGTATCTTGGGGGTTGTCCGGGGTAGTCCACGCCCAGAACCAGATGGCTATCACAAAGTGTTTTCAGGTGGCGGTAGGTGGTGGCGATGCCCAGGCGGGGAATATCCGTAATGGCAAGTTGGTGGATCTCAAGAGGAGTCAAGGGCCTGCCCGCCGAGCGGATCGCGGAGGCTATGACTTCTCCTTGACGGGTGTTTCTTTTCACTCTTGTTTGGCCGGAATCTTAGGAAGCTTGCCAGCCTTGAGGCATTCCTGGGTACGCTTTTTTAGGCTTTTCACCTCATCTTTTATTTCCGCATAAGTGTTTTTCTCCATGCGGTCAATAAAGAGAATACCATGAAGATGGTCGACCTCGTGCTGAATACAGCGGGCAAGAAGACCATCACATTCTAATTCATGTGCATTGCCTTCTAGGTCTTGATATTTGACTGAAATCCGATCAGGTCGGGCTACTTCGCCCCGGATTTCAGGAAAAGAGAGACAGCCTTCTTCGTAATAATATTCATCGGAAGGAATAGCAGAAACAATGGGATTGGCCAACGCAAGGGGCATAACCAAAGAGGGTGCCAATGGTTTACTGTCTAGAATGCAAGCCATCGGGTATTCTGGATGCTCGGGCACATCCACCACGCAAAACTGAAGGGATTTCCCAACTTGTTGGGCGGCTAGCCCAATACCTTCAGCGTGGTCCATGGCATCAAGCATATCATTAGCGAGTTCGGTAAGGTCGGGGTCAAAGGAGGTAACTTTCTTTCCTTTTTCCTGAAGGATGGATTCTCCAAATTGGGTAATACGAAGGGTCATGAAGGATGATTGCTCAATTTTGAACTTTTCGAGGTTAAAGAATCTGTTATAGTGAGAGCGGTGGTGAGTAAGTGAATAAATTGCATTTGCAAACAAGTAGCTTCTGTAAGATAAAAAGTAAACCTTTCAAAATTGGAAACATATAACAAAAAGAAGTTGGGAAATATTTTGTTTCTCCCTGTTGCCTTGGCTTGCGGTATACTTGGCTTTGGGTCTCCTGTATTCTTTGCTACAGTCTCTGAAAGTTCGCTTCAGAATGTGGGGGAGGGAACCAAGTCGATGGAGGAGGAAGTGGTCCGTCAATTGCGACAAAACAACTTGGGCCCGGCTGAAATGTTGCTCCCTTTGACCAAGGTCGATCGAAGGAAAGAATTTGCCAAAGTCATTGAGAAGAAAAAAATTGATCATCCCGAGCTCTCGATTTCTGGGGGTGGGAGTATTTTTGACATGCTTACATTCAACGAGTATTTTGGGGGGTTGGACAAGTACAATTTGGCCCGAGGGCGGTTCGAAGCTTTTTTTGTCTACAATCGCGCCACTACAAGGGGAGATTTATGGGATCGTCTAGGAGAAAATAGCTCCAATGATAATGTGTTGGCAGTACTGAAAGCGATACCTGAAGAAGGGAGGCCTGGGAATTTTTGGGCTCGTTTACTAGCGGAGCCTTTGGTTTCCGCGTTTCCCGGAGTAAAAGTCGCCAAGCTCGTTGATTTTCCATTCTTCCCAAACCGGCACATTGTACTTTCCGTTGGCTTACGAACTGCCAATGATTTGGATGGTAACCTGAGTGAAGCCGAAATTCGGGATCTGTGTCTAGCGGAAGCAAGGCAGGGCATTTTGGATTACAGTGGTAACGCCGAGTGGTTTAAAGTCCAACGCGTGGTTGATGACTCCACAGTTGTAAGACTTGATGGGAACCAAACTTTTCCATCCTTGGATCTGACCAGTTTTTCCGAGCGTACAGGCATGCTCAAGGTAGGAAGAACGGATGATGGCGGGTACGCCGTGATTGTCGGAGGGATTGTAAATACAGCAGGAGAGCTTGAGAATCACGGCCGTTGGCTTCCTTATCCTATTTTAATTCCGATGATGGTAGGTACTGCCATGTCCCTGGAGAAAGAATATTATACTTCTGATACCGCCTTTGAAATTGGACGTTTGTCTCAGAAGATGTTGCAAGGAGATTTTGAGTCCAAAGAAAGAATTCGTTCTTTTTTCTGGGCTGCCCACCAGCTTGCAAGAAAAATGAACCTTATCCAAATGGCAGAACTTACACAGAGTTGCCCGAACTTACAGAGTATCTTTGACCTGTCGGCCTTAATTCGAATGAGAAATCGCCCCCTATCTGAGGCGATCGGCAAGATAAAGGCTGCCAATCGAGAGCTTGGCTTTCTCCCTATGAATGAGCGAGAAGATGCCCGAGCATATTTACGCAGCTTAATTGAAGAAAAAAGAGTCGTTGAGAGAGATTTCGAAAAGGAGCTGCAAATTATTTACTCAGCCACATTGTTATCTTCAAACCCAACCGGTGTGTATCAGTTTGTTAAAAATTATCCAGTCTTTAAAAAAGATGGTGATCTGGAGGCAGCGGTTTCTGCTCTCGGAGATTTACGGATCGCTATGAGTCATGGTAAGGGCGCACTCGATCACCTGCTTTTGGAAGGGAAGCCTATTCATGAGGATGGACCTTTTCTTAGCACTGTCTCGACAGTGTTCCCTCTGTTAGGAGGAGGGCTGTTGACTTTCTTGTCTCATAGCCAAGTAGATCTTGCTCTTCTTTTAAAGATGGCACTTATATGTGGTTTCTTTTATCTCTTTATCCTTTTTATTGGCGGCATCCTGCCCGATCCAAGCTACAAAAGAAGTCGGGGGAATTTATTTCTTCGATGGATCATGCAATTATCAGGGGCTACTCTCCTGTTATTGTTCTCGATCCTGGCCTTAGAGCCATCTCTTTTGCAAAGCCCACGGGGACAGGTGTCAGTAGCCGGGTTTGATTTTGCGCTTGCGAATCTTCTCGCCTATGCCAATGAGGAATCTATGGCGGATCAAAACCTAACCGAAGTAACGGCTATTATTGCAGGAGCATTCCTCCTTGTTCAAGTGGTCATTTTTATGATATGTCTCTCCCGCGTTTCCGAAGTGAAACAGGAAGAGGGTAGCGCAAAGTTGAGATTATCTCTTCTCGATAACGAGGACAATCTTTTCGATCTTGGTCTCTATGTCGGTTTGGGGGGGACAGTACTTTCACTTATCCTTCTGCTGATTTTAGATGTTAAGCAGGATGCACTAATAGGGGCGTACACCTCGACATTATTTGGTATCCTCTTTGTGGCTGCCTTAAAGATTTTCATCGTTCGTCCCCTTCGCAATGACTTGCTGAGACAGATGGACGACAAAAGGTATGAATCGTAGTCTGCTGCTGGTAGTATGCGACTTTCTTCTCCTTAGCATTCTTGCTTTGGCACGCTTTGATGTCCCCGAAGGGGCTGTCATTGCTCAGGATGATGAAAAGGTTGTTTCGAAAGAGGTCATTGAACGTATATCAGACGGCGAAAACTACGATGATGTGGTTGCGGAGCTTGAAGCTACCAATGAAACTCTCCTAGAAAACCTCAGCAGCGACAAAGACATGCTGCTCGAAGAGAAAATGAAACTCGAAGAGCAGATCGCAGAGCGGCAAAGAGAGCTGGATAGAAAAGAGAAAGAAATTGCTTCGAGAGACCAAGTAATTGCTGGAAATGAAGAAGCGATTCTAGCTGCAAAGGAAGAGGCTACAGAGCTGGAGGCCCAGAGGGAAGAAATTGAAAAGAAGCGTGAAGAACTTTTAAAAAGTAACGCAGCCTCCCAAAAAGAGCTCGAGCTTTTGGCAAAAAACTTAGCGGATGCCAAAAAGAAATCGGAAGAACTCGCGGCTCTTAAGGACAAAACCCAAAAAGAGGCTGAAACAGCAAAGGTTGAACTTGCAGTTAGTATTGAGAAAGCAAAAGCGGAAGGCAAAGCAGCCGCTGAAGCAAAAGCTCAACTGCAGGAGGAAAAGAAAAGATCTGACGCTCTGGTTGCATCCACCGCTCAATTAGATAAGAAAATCGAAAACCTCAACCAAGGGCTTGCTGGTGTGGGCCAAGACCTAAAAGTAGTAGGGCAGGGCTTAGCCGGAGTGGGAGACAAAATCTCCACAGTCAGCCAAGAAATGAAAGGCGTGAAGGACACGGTTGATGGAGTGGGTACTCAAGTTGAAAACATTAAAAATGAAGTGGAAGAAACTGCGGCTGTACAGAAAGAAAACTTCGAGAAACTTAGTGAACGCCAAACTCGTTCCCTAAATGAAATTTTTACCCGCTACGAACAGAGCAAGGTAAAGCTAGAGCTTAGTTTCAAGCATAAAGGTGGGTTTCTCGGTGCCGAAAAAGAAGATAAGTTTGAAATGGACACCATCATCATGGTTGATGGCTCCTTTGCTTACTCTCTGGTCCATGCCAAAGATAGTCCATTCCGTTTGACTCCCCGACCTCGTTCTTTGGTTTCGGTGACTGGAACCATATCAAGTCCAAAACTAAAAGAGCCTATTATCGTGAAGGAAGTTGCATTTATGGATGATCCCAGAATCCTAATAATCCCTCTTTATGTAAATCCCACTGATTTGAGGAAAACCACCAACCTTGAGTTTTTTAACGCGCCTCAAAATCCTTACCTTTTCTCCGAAGCAGTGGTTGTAGACTCCAAGCAAGAAAGATTTGGGCAGACCGATTTTGTACGAGATGAAAAAGATGCAAGGTATATAAAAGTAAGTCATAATCACTTTGCTTTTCTTACTGGTGCCTTCGACCCAGGGAAAGGTGATTTAGTTTTTTCTCAAAAAGGTGAACTTTTGGGGATTATGGTCAATAATAACTATGCCTTTCATGTAAAGAATTTGGGGGCTCGTATTCATGCAGGTTCTCGAACGGTTTTAGGAAATAACTTTTCATCGCCAAAAACTAACCCCTTACTGACATCACTGGGTAAGAAATTATTTGGTTTAAACAAAAAGTTTCGGTAAGCATAGGCTTAAATCCAAGCTCATAAGTGGCAGATACAAACTCATCGAACACTGAGGGTGATCAAGTAGCCAGTAAGCCTTCCGGTGGCTTTAGTCTTTCTTCTTTCATTCAAGAACGAGGTGCGTTTTCTCGCTACATTGAAATACCCCGGGATCGGTCACCTTGGTTTTTTACCTTAGTCCTTATACTGGCTGCTTATTTATTAAGTTTTTGGGTACGCTTGGAATGGATTGATTTTGCCCAGGCAAACTTTGTAAATGAGCAAGGTGAAGTGGTTTTTGCCCACCCTGAAATGGTCAAGGATGGGGTGGCCTTACCCAATACTCACGACAGTTTTTACTTTGGGAGTATTGTACAGAAAGCAAGCTTTGGGAAGCACCAGGATAACCATCTTATACCTGATGTTTATTTAAACGGGATGATTACAGCTTTGCCTTATTGGATCCTGCAAGTTTTTCCTTCTCTTACAATCGAGGAATTACTTCTTTGGTTACCTGTTTACATCGCCGGTCTTGTTTGCATCCCGATTGTATTAATTGGGCGATTGTATGGCTCAAGTGTTTGGGGTTTCTTTGCTGCCTGCCTGGCAGGCATCACGCACAGTTATTATAATCGTACCCTTGCCGGTTATTATGATACTGACATGTTTTCCATTACCTCTCCTGCATTTTCTCTGTTTTTCTTACTTGCGGCTTCCAGAAAAGAATCGATTGGTTATCTTTGTGCGGCAACTGTATCATTACTGGTTGGCTGTTTTTTCTATGGTTCAGTCCAGGCGATAACCTGCTCCCTTGCCATTGTTTTTATCGCGTATCGTGTAGCACTACTTGGCCTCGATTTTTGGAATCAAAAGAAATTGTCTAACTTTTGGGAACTTAAGTCTCTTCCCTTTACCATAGCCAGTGTACTTTGCATGTCATGGGTGCTCTATGCAGACAGTTGGTTTGCTGGGCGTGTTGTTGGGGAAAATTTTGGTAAATCTCTTGCTGCTTTACTACTTCCAATCATCATTTTCTTTACCTTTACCATCTACAGGCAAAAGCTTTTCCCAGCGGGTAATGTAGGTAAGTTACGACTGAAAATGGCTGGTTACACTAGTGGGGTTTTGCTTATACTTGTTGCCATAGGAACTGCCCCTTTTTTGGGGATTGGTCCTTACTCAGGCACTTGGTACAAATTAACCGGAAAGCTAAAAGGCTATTCAGTAATCAGTCAAAGCAATGCAGTTACATCTGGTTCTCAAAGGTATTCTTTGAGTTTTCTTGATGTCAGAACCACTATTAGGGAAGCAAGCGAGGTTCCTAAAGAAGTGGTCCGCAATCGAATTTTATCTGATATTCCATCTTGTTCCTGCCCTAGGTGTTTGTCCGCAAAGGATAGAGAGTCTACAACCCTGATCTCAGCATCTATATTAGGTTTTATTGGCTTATTTTTTCTTGTTATCAGATATTGGGAGTTTTGCCTCATTTTTCCTTTTATCGCTATTGCTTATTATTGTTTTCAAGGGTCTGTTGGGTTGAGGTTTACTGTACATGTTGGGAATGTTGCATCGATTGGAGTAACTTTTCTTCTTTTATTTGTTCTTTGGTCAATTATTCGGAAAATTTTCTTGGGTAGAGGATTTACGGAGAAAAAACAAATTCTGGCATCGTGGCTTACTGTAGGGGGAGCTCTTCCTTGTGTTGTGTTTTTAGCAATACCCAATGTAAAGCATGCCCAAAATTATCACTCCCATGTGGTCTATCCTACTGAAACCATAGAAGTATTGGAAGCGCTAGACAAGGCATCCAACCCCGAGGATTTCGTTGTGACTTGGTGGGACTATGGATCGGGTTGCTGGTATTATGGCGACCTGAGAAGTTTCACATCTCCTGCCCATCAGACTTATGATAATTATTTAACTTCTAAAATCCTCCGATCAAACTCTCCACTTCGAGCATCGAGATTAGCAAGGCTAAAGACCGAGGCATTTGTTAAGATGCAGGAAAATATAGAAAATGGAGAATCTGATTACAACACGGCGGTGCAGGCAATTTTTAAAGACGGACAATCAGATTCCGTCTTTTACCAGGGGTTATTGAATGATTTGGGAAACCCTAATGTTGAGTTACCCAAAAAAACCAGGGAGATGTTTCTCTTTTTACCCTACGAAATTCTTCGTATTTTTCCTACAATCTTAAGTTTTAGTTCTCGGAACTTATATTTTTCCAAAGATTTATCTAACGAAAAAGTAAAGAGTCCCCCAATCACAATCTTAAGGAATGGTCGCAGGGAAGGATCATCCATAGCTTTTGATGGCGGCTTTCGTTTGGACCGGAGAGGTCAGCTTAGGATCGATCAGCCTCAAAGTGGAATGATTCCATACAATCTCTTTCTTGGGTCTAATGGAGATGGAAATCCTCCTAAACCCATCGAAACTCTAGAGTTTGATGGACTGAGTATCCCACTTACCACCAGCCCATCATCCAGTTATCAGCTGTTGTATGTGAAGGAAACAGGAGAAATTGTTATTCTTAGTGCGGCTGCTTCCAGGTCCACATTTGCTCGCCGGTTTCTCCTCGACCGCTTCGATTTGGAAGTATTTAAGCATCCACTTTTTGAGAAGGGAGCCAATCCCGTTCGGCAACCCTTTATGGTTCAGGCTGATTGGGTAAGTGGTAATCCTGGTAAGCTTAATCTTCACATGCGTGGAAATTACAAGATTGAAGTCGATTTGAAGCAAAACTTAGCGAAGATTCCAGGTTCATCCAACCAAATTCCCTTTACCTTTCATCGGCGATTGCACGATACCAAAACCGGGAAAATGATAAAGATGCCATCCAAGGTGGCAGAAAATGCAGGATATCATTTAATCCAGTCTAATATCCCAGTCTTTGTGGGTGGGAGCAGCTACGAAGTGCCTGATACTGGGAAGACAATATCGCAAATTGCCACACTGTTTGGAATCGATCCAAAATTACTCTCATCTATATACCAAAAAGATGAAGGTTATTTCTACCATGCTGGTGAACGATTAGAAATTCCCGCTAAAGGTTATGAGATGAGGCAGGCTTGGTTTTTTATGGATAACGAAGCGTTCCAAAGTATCCTTGTGCAAGGATTCTTAATGGAAGAATTACCCAACAATTTATTTGAAAAAGTTTACTCGACAGCTTGGGGAAAAGTTTACAAAATAAAACAATAATGACATTTGATTGTATTTTTTTCTGTTCAAGAGCTAATGCCTTTGTATAGTAAAATAAGAATGTATAAATATTAGAACACAATGTTATGAAGTCCATTAAGTTACCTTCCCTTTATTTTTTCCTTTTCCTTTTCTCATTTGGTCATCTGCTGGCTGAAGAAATCTCGACTAAAGGGGCATTGATTATTGCGAGTGTAGAAGGGCAAGTATCTGTCATCAATAATGAAACACAGCAAGAAGTGCCGAGTGAAAGGGTGGTCGCAGGTGGGGTTCTTTACGATGGGCATACAGTAAAAACTGGCCCATCATCCAAAATGGTCTTGCTTTTAACCAATGGTACGGTTGCGACGATCAAGGCAGAATCTTCCCTCAATATCAAAAAATTTACGCAAGAAAAGTTTGATATGTCCAAAACCAATCTCTCTGAATTGAAGGGTGAGCCCAGCAAATCAAATGTGGTCATTGATATTGAAATCGGTGACATGGTGGTGGATGTTAAAAAACTAGACAAGAAATCTAGTTTTAATATTGAATCTCCTGTTGGTACTGCGGGTATTCGCGGCACAGTTCCTGCCATTTCAGTTATGCAAATGCCAGATGGTGGCTTTCAGCAAAAGACAGCAATGCTTCGCGGTGAAATTGCATTCACCCCTAGAGGAGGAGGACTTCCCACCATGCTCGGACCAGGGCAGAGCCTTGCGTCTGGGATCGGGCCGAACGGAATTATGCTTCCGATGCAATTGGGGCAAGTCTCCCAGGCCATGATGACAGCTATTCAGGCAGATGTAGAAGCCGCTGGTGCTGCCATGGGTATTTCTCCAGAAGGCGGAGTTGATGCCTCGGATGCTACGGTTCCAGACGCGGATGAACCTTCGGAAGATGAGTTAAACGAGTCCGATGATAAAAGGAAAGGGGCATCTAAAGGAGTCGGAGACGACGACAATGGAACCGATGCTGTTGCCCTTGATAAAGCTGGTCTAATTGATCTTAATGATCCCGAACAGGCCGCTAAAGCTGATTCATTTGTGGAGGTAAGCACTCTTTCCGCAGATTCATATGCTGCCAAGGGTGAAAAGGAAGCTGAAATAGCGGCACAAAAATCTGAACTTGACGGTGATAAATCACAACTTGCAGAACTAAAGCTTCAGCGCAATTCTCGCAGGAATGATGATTCTGGTTTATCGATAGACGAGCAAATTACTGCTCTTGAAAGTAAAATTTCAAACTCAGAAATTGAAATTGCCTCTTCTGAAACAGAACTTGGTAAAGGGACGGCATCCTTTGTTGAAGCACTATCAGACAATATGGCATCAACGGTTGATGTTATTATCGAGGCAGAAGCTTTAGGGGTTAAGTCTGAAGACCTTATTACCCAAACAACTGAGAATGCAGAGAATGCCCCGATCACCAACTCTAACCTAAAGCTGGTTAAGGAAGCTGGGGTTACAGATAACGATGCACTCGCCGGTTTAGTTTCTAGTCCTGATAAATCTGATGAAGCCCAAGAAATGCTAGAGAGTGCCGTAGAGTTAGGCCAAGCTGATTCGGAAACATTTGCTGCTCTTGCAAGAAGCACTGATGTTGCTGACGAGATGAAAAAAGCGAAGGATAGTGGTACAGATGTTGACTCTGTCTTAGTCGCTATAAAGACAACTGACTCGAAAAAACAAGTAGCAAAGCAGAAAAAAGTCGAAGCTCAGAAAAAGAAAGAAGAAGCCCTTGCAAGCGGCGTTGAAATTCCATCAAGTCTGATATCAAGCATTGATTCTGCCCAAGATGAAGCTGCACTCACCTTGCTCCTCGAAGAAAATACAGGTACTGTATATTTCGATCAGTTAGTTGTCTTAAAGGAGTCCAGGTCGGATATAATAAGTGCCGATGCTGAGACTCTTGCTGCTGACAATGCCAAGACCAAAATCGTTGATACTTCTGCTTATGTCGGGAAAGTGAAGGAAATTTCTGAAAAGAAGCTCGAAGAAGCAAATGAACAAAAAAAAGGTTTGTCAGCGTCGACGGTTGCCGCAATTGAAGCGGCACTAACGATCGACTCTACAGATGAAGATATTACAACCTTAAAGGCTGCTTATGCCGATGATGCCAGCTATGATACAATCATAAGCTTCGTGGATAAATTAAAGTCTTCTTTTGATTTGGATCCATCAAAAATGGCGAGTGGTATTGTCGACAATGCCGAAACCGCTGCAGATAACTTAGACACTATTTCTAAAGCAGAAACATTGGGGGTTGATCCAGTATCGATTGCACAAAAGCCCGAGAGAGCAAAAGAGTATAAGGAAATAACAACTCAAGTTGCGGAAGATATAGAGTCTGGTGCAGTAGGTGCTGACCTGTTTACAAACATTGATACCGTTGCAGATATTGTTTCCGTTGCAAAAGAAAAAGGTCTAGATACTTCGGACTTAACTAAAAATGTCGCAAAGGATGCAGCAGTCGCTACCGAGATGAAAGAGTTTGTGGATCAGATTGATGTATCAGGAACATCCGAGGAATCAGCGACTGCATTCGCAAACATAGCAGATGCGGGCAACATTATCAAAAAAGCAAAAGATAGCGGTATTTCAACTGAGAACCTGGCTAAGGACTTAGCCGGAGATGCAGAAGTAATTGGTGAGATGAAAGAGTTTGTCGATCAAATTGATACTACGGGCTCTGCTGCTGATTCTGCTACAGCTTTTGCAAATATTGCGGACGCTGGAAACATCATTAAGAAAGCAAAGGATAGCGGCGTTTCAACCGAAGACCTTGCCAAGGACTTGGCTGGTGATGCAGATGTAATTGGTGAGATGAAGGAATTTGTCGATCAAATTGATTCTGCAGGGACTACCGTCGATTCCGCCAGTGCTTTCGCGAATATCGCGGATGCTGGAAGAATTATAAAGAAAGGGAAGGATAGTGGTATATCCACAGAAGATCTAGCAAAGAACCTGGCTGGTAATTCAGACGCGATTAGTTCAATGAAATCAGCTTCTGACCAACTAGATGAACTCGGAGCGGAAGGAGATGCCGCATCCTTTTTCACAAATATTGTAGAGGTGGGTAAAGCGGTAAAAAAAGCAAAGGATTTAGGTGTAGATGATGACGCTCTAATTTTGGAAATGACAAAAAATCCAGAGAATGCCGCCCAGGTAAATGAAGTTTTTGAAGCTGTGGGTAGTGGAGCGGATGCCGATGCAGCTAAAAATATTCTAGGCAATGTAGATGAAATTGGTGAAATGGCTGATGCTCTTGCCCATGCTCAAAAATCAGGTGCTAATCTTAATGAATTTGTTAAGAAAGATGTGGAAGAGCATAAAGCCCTAAACAATGTTATCGAACAACTTGGTGGTGCAGATGGGGACGCTGCAGAGAAATTTCTTAACGAAGGCATCGATGATGTACTACAACTCAATCAAGCCTTTGAAGAAGGTCATTTGGATGCTGATTCATTAGCTAGTTCTGTTACATCTGGAGAAACTTTTGCAGATGCATTTAAGAACAATTCTGTTAGCAAATTAAATGAGAGGTTTTCCGGAAATGATGATCTCCTTGAGGCGGTCACACTTTACGAAGATCAAGCTCAGGATATATTATTTGCTTTAAGCTTTGTTGAGCCCGGAAGTGCTCAGGAAATCGCTCTCATGGGTAATCTAGATAAATTGGGAGCAATCATGTACCTTAGTCACAGGTTCGTAGAGAATCCGCAAAGAATGGATATAATTTTTTCAAACTTAGATGTTGCGATTGCTTTGGACCAACTCGTTGCGGAGCTTGGAGTTTTTCCAAATCGCTTAAGCATCGTGTTTGAAAATGCTGAACTTGCTCCAGCAATCCTTGCGACCTATCAAGAATATGAGCAAAGCGGTGCCTATGATCTTATCGAAACTTTATTTTCGTCGAGCCAAAACTTAAAGGATACAATTTCGAATGATGGGCTGAACAAACTACTTCTTGATTTTCCTGGTTTTGCCATTGAGATAGATAATAATCGGGACCGCGCCGGTGAAATCAGCAATCTTATCACCCAAGTCGGATCTCAATATGCAGATCAAATTCTTCACAATTTAGAAAAATTTGACGAATTGAACACAATGATTCTGAGGACAAAAGGCGATCCTAGTCGAATTGAAATCCTGTTTTCTAACATTAATGCACTTGATGAAATCAAAAAGTTATCTGACCATTATAACGAGATTAATCTCTTAGGAGGTCAAGATGTAGTATTTTCAAATATCATACTTTTCTCTCAAGATCCGCTTTATTACGAGTTAGCCCTGAATTCTCCAAAGTTCTTTGTTCGTTTGTCCGAAATTTCAGGTGACTTAAATGATGTACCTTCGAGTCTTGCTTCACAGTTACAGGAATTAAACTTGAACCGTGAAGAGCTTACAACTGTCCTTACAGATTTGCTTGCGGGTCCACAAGTAGGCGGTCCAAACACTTCTCCACCCGAACAGATAGGAGACCAAGCAAATTCTGATACCGCTACTCTTAGTTTTTTAATGGATCATGTCATTCCCTCTCAAGATGATGAAAATGTAGAGGGTGTTATTTACTTAAATCCAAATAAAGTAGTTAGTTATGATATGGCATCCACTAGTACTTTCTTTAAGGAATCTTCAGATTTGTTCTTCATGCTATCTGGTTTAGAATCTAGTGACGATCCTGAAAACTATGCCGACACCTCGTCTTTACAAGATTCAGGATATTTTGTTGGAGGTGTTTTTGGTGGTAGAAATATCGAATTTAATGCGGCTACCTATAACCTTGAAAACCTTTATTCTGAAAATTTACTGGTTGCTGCTAGTGGAACGCTTTCGCTGAATGGTGAAATCGATATTATTACCAAGTCCAGTGAAGATAGCGTGGCTGAACTAATCTTTATGTCCCTCGAACAGCTATCGATCGCAGAGGGCAGTTCTATCAATTACAGTGGTGATAGTCTTGGTTTTGGGTCTCTCGAAACAATTGATGTTATAAATGTGGATTTACATGCGGTAGGGGAAATTTCTCTTCGTTCTCTTGATAGTCTCGTTATCAATGATTCAGCAATGACAACATCCGGAAGTGGTGGAGCTGATTTCGTTCATCTTCTGGCCGCAAGTGAACTTTCAATTGATAACCTTCGCTTTTCTGAACATGTCAGGCAGATTGCCATGGAGGCCATGACCATCAATCTTTCCAACTTAAACTTCCCAGCAGGTTCATCTGTTCAATTAAATTCTCTGTATGGTGGAGTGGACGGTAAATACCCAAGCTTTGGTAATAAAGAGTTTGGCCGGGTGAACTTCATTCAGAATGTCAGATACAATCAAAACCTGATGAATTCCCGTTCCACATTTGACCAGTTTGGTTCTTCTATCACCATTGGTTCATCCCAGTAATTTATAACTCACTTATGATGAAGTACATCTTCTCCCTTGTCTTTTCTTCAACTGCAGCGCTCTCTTTTGTTACCGGGCAAGAGCCTGTGGATGCGATTGTTCCTTCCGATTTTTTCATGGATGCCCTTAGTGCTGCAAAATCTGGTTCTGATGACCCCATGGGAACCCAAAGATTAATTCAAGTAAAAGATTCTTCAATTACACCTATGGTTACGGCCAGTACCGCTTTTAAGTACACATCAAATCCCGATAAGACGAAAACACCATCCAGAAAAGACGGTACTGCCCTCGATCTGACCTTAAATCTTTCTGTGGGTCTTGGGGAGTATGGTATTGGAGATGATGTTCTGGCAGTTCCAGCATTTAATTTCATGCAAATGAGAACCTTTAATGATCCCGCTCGTGATTATGGAGATCAAATGCAAAGCTATGATGTAGATGTTCAAATGATTGGGATTTCAGTGCCTTTCGTATTACCCAATGATTTCACCTTAACCATTGGTCACTCTTATGTGGCACCCAGTACATTCAGGGGAAGCGATCAAGTCATCTCCTATTCGAACACGCCAAGTATTGCTTTTGCTAAAAATTTCCCTTTAAGCTGGGGAGATGTAATTTCATTTTCTGTTGGAATGAGCTACACCTTTTCGCAAGGTGATTCGTTGGAGGACCAAATTTCTGACCCTGATTATTTTAATTTCCTCAAAGCTGTAATGGAACAGAATAATTTATCGCCTACTTCTGAATATCCCGCCAATTTACAAAGCGGTTTAGGTCATACAATTAGCCTTTCATACATGTCCCCTGTTGGGGAGAAACTTACTCTCATTCCATCTTTCACATACAATAACATGATGTTCTCAGAAGGCTCTTTTAAAAATAGGTCTGATAAAACCTGTAACCTTGGACTCACTGCATCTTATGCGGTTTACGAATGGTTAAATGCTTCAGCAATGACGAATTATACCTGGAAAACGAGCTCGGATAATGTTTCTGAGTTTGAAGATTTTATTGGTGGATTGAGTCTTGGTGTTTCCCACGCATTTTAACTAATTCTTACACTGTGCGTATAGTTGGAATAAATTTATTCCTTTATCTACTGTCCTGTTTTTCTGCTTTTTCAAATTCAGTTCATCTTCCCATCGAAGATTTGCTCTTACAGGGACAAGAGCTTGCAGATAATGACGAGTTTTCTGATTCATTAAAAGTTTTAAACCAAGCCATGGGCATGCTAAAGCAAGCACCAAGGTCAAACCCTTTACGAGTGGAAACTGAGAAACTTATACGAGTGGTAAAAGGTCGCTCATTAGTTGCCCGCTATCGTGGTGGTAATATAAAAAGTCATACTGACCCCAATGCTTTGCTTCCCCTAACGCAAGAATCTCGGGAATTCAAAATTATCCAATTACTTGGCAAAGTATTAGCAAGGAAAGTATGGGATTCTCGAGATGAGTTACATGTTGGAGAATTTATTGGTCTGGGTCGTCGAATTACTGTCTTACCTAAGGGTGGTATTGAACTTACCACTTCCTCAAAGGATGATATCACCATACGGTCTCTACAAGCAGCCAGTTTTGATATTACAGGTAATACTCGTTTCGCCCTTCATTCAGGCTCTTATGTTATCCATTCGATGGGAGAAAATTCTGTGCTTAGTATCATGTCCCCCCTAGTCGATCTTGTCATTTCTTCGACCGAGCCCTTTGCTTTCATGGCGGGTGTTACCACCAACGGTGGAATGAAAATAATATCTCTGCTTGGAGAAATAGAATTGAGTACAGATGGCTACAAAACATCTTTAGTACCGGGAGAGTTATCTTTTGCATTACCAGATGGATTTAGCAGGAAGATGAATGTTGAATTGAGCACCTTGATTGTAACTTCTAATTTGTTGACTGATTTTAACCAGCCGCCTGTTTTTCTGAAAAAGCTCAGGCAACAGGCCATGATGCAAGCTTTACGAACGCGTAAACGCTTTCGTACGATCGTTGGTGATGTTAAAGGAAATGACAACTTTGAACTCAAAGTCCTTCAAGAAGAAAGACCTTGAGGTTGCTTTCGATTTTTGTGTTCTTATACCTGTTTCTTATTCGGTTAGGGATGAAAAGCTTTCATATTCTTTATAAAAGTGTGTTCTAGAAAATAAAACGATCTTTTTTCATAAATTCCTTTCCGAAGTTATCCATATCAATTGGTTAGTCTCGGCACAAAGATCGGTTGAATTTCTTGGGTTGGGAGTAGCCGGATACGTTGATTTTCATTGGGAGAAAGGCTTCCAATAATGCGAAAGATGTCACCTCGTTCCATTGCGAGGTAGTCGTTGATCATTTCCTTGTCTAAATCACGTCTTTGGAATTCATAGAGATATTCTATCCCGTCCGACCCCATACCCATGAAAGAGATCGTACCTTTCCTTTTTTTGACTGGGCTTATTAAACGAAGTATGTTGGGACCTTGGTCTACTGCTTCAGGGCGCTCATATCCTAAAATAGAGAGGCCAAATTTCACTTCTCTAATTTCTAAATGAAGCAGTCGGTTGATTTTTTCTACATGAGCCAATGCTTTATAGGTTCGAACTTCATGGCTGAAGTATTTTGAACTATGCAAAGTCATCGGGCAGGGAAGGCCATTGAAATAAGGGGCCAATAGGGAAAGCTCTTTGTTTTCAGTAACTACATTAAAAGTGGTAGTGTGCAGGTTTCTGCAAATTTCAGACTCAGCCGGCTCTGTAATCACCATACGGCCACTCCTTTTAAGAAGTTGTACCGATTGTTCTAGCCACCTTGTACTTTCACCTACCTCTTGATCTTGAGTGATCTCGTTGAAAGAAAAACCAAACAGAATTAGGTCAAACTTCTGTTTGATTTTTTCTTCAGGGAAGTAGCGCAAGTCTAGGCGTTGAGAATGGACACGACTGTTGGGCCACAGGTCAGAACAGGAACGGTGCAAATCCTTTAAGTAGTTTAAGCTTTTGCTGGAGTAGTCCCATGCATGGAGTTCAATTGGATTAGAAACTCCCTGGTCGCGTAACAAGGATAAGCAAGCCAGACCACTCGCACCCGATCCACTTCCTATATCAAGGATTCGGATGGGCCCATTTTTAGGAGCACACCAATGAGACCGGGATAAGGTTTCAGCAACCGCAAAAAGTGTAGCGATCCAGGTTCTTGAAAAATAGAAGTTCCCGTAGGAAATAATCGAGAGGTCCCGCTTCCCATAGGAAGATGACTCAAAGGATCTATTTTTGTTAAACCGGTCGCTTTGCTCAACAAGTTCATGCCGGATCAAATTCAAAAGCTTTTCTTCCCCGACTTCTGTCCATTTTTGCTTGGCTTGCGCCCACCACCAATCCTCAACTGCCTCAGGGAAAGTTGGTAGGAAAATAGTAGGCTTCATGTTGGGTTACAAAGAGA
>ERZ1046876.934-NODE-934-length-20480-cov-7.087931_pt1 | contig 20480 bp, 11 predicted proteins | sample MGYA00383094_ERZ1046876 | MGnify/ENA primary metagenome ERZ1046876 (study PRJEB29581, sample SAMEA5548364) | metagenome | biome: marine; feature: coastal; material: water | depth 50 m | study: Short-term variability in the microbial, nano- and picoplankton...
ACAAATACTGACTCTTATCTTTTAACGAAAAAATAAATGAAGGTAGAGATAAAGATTCTGAAACGTTTAAATCTAGTGAGCTTGGTTTAGGATCATGCTCTATATGACTATGATAAAGAGAAAGAATATTTTTCTGTAAATAATATTCATAAAAACGCTTATCGTGAGAAATAAAATGGTTTACGTCATAACTATCTTCATTAACAAAAGGTAGAAATTTAATTGTGTATCCATCTGGTTCTAGAATAAAAACTCCACAACTTTCCTTTTTTTTGTGTTTTAAGGAATATTGTAAAGCTTCATGTACTACATTAGTATTTCCAAGATCCAGGGAATCCTCCAAACGGTAATCCATTATCTACCTCGCTATCTCCAAATCGGGTGCGACAACCTTTTAAATTTTTAGCACATGCATCCTCAACCCAATTACTCTTGTTAGTTTCGGGGTCAATGCCTACTGTTCCGTTTTTTAGACAAACATAAAATTTAGGAGCTAGGTTGGGTTGAGTTTCATCTAAAATTAAAACATATTGACCTTTATCATATGTCGCCTCTGGGTCAAAAATAAAAGGATTACCCCTTACAATAGTTGTGTCATCTGGAAAATGGATAGCATTACCTTTACTATCTGTTTTGGGTGGACCATCGTAACCACATCCGATATGATGGCGGTAACGCCATTGGCATGTATTGTAAACAATTTTACGGTTGGGTAAAAAAGAATTTTCCTTTTCAAGAGGTGAGGACAACTCGAATGCTATAGAACTTGCATTTTCGTGAGTTTTTTTATTAATAATATATTTTTCAATAGGGAAAGAATCTTCATTACCTGTACCAAATGGATTAAGATTATTAGGAAAGTTATTGTTACTTAAGAATTTCACAAAAGTACGAATGCGAAAAATTTCATAACCTATAAAATCATCAAAGAATCTTGTTTTCAAACTAAAGAACCCATCGCTATTATCAAAAATTAATGTCGGTCGAGGAAATTCATTGTCAGCATAGTCAAACCCATTAACAGAAAAAGGTATATGAAAATATTCATTTCTACCTCCCCCTTCGCCATAAAAGATGCTTTGTCGGTATCCGTTTTCACCATTATGGAAGTAGTAATTATTACCCCGAACTTTTTTAGTTAAAGACAATCTAAATAAAGTGATTAAGGTGGAAGGCTCAAAATCTAAAATTTCATCAACAATGGATTGTTTCATGATAAGTATATAATAACCTATTTACCTAGGACTTTCAATAAAAGTAGCAGTAATAGTATGATTGTTAAAGTAAATAAAATTATGTGTCCATTCGGGGCAATAAAAATAACTCATATTACGTCGGTGTGGGGTAGTATTATTGTCGTTTGAAATTTCAACACCATAATCTTTTTGAATATGAAAGCCAAACTTTTTATAACCTAAGTGGCTCTCTAGAAATAATAATATTCTTTTTGCCTCCAGGTTACTTCTGGCAGAAAATGTAACATTTAAATTAGTTAAGTTAGGATTAAATCCGTACTTATTGTATTTAGCGTAGACTTCTGATAGGTTTGATTTTTGATACTTAGGAGAATGATTAATACTAATAATGTCATCCGCCCTAAAGTCAAACATACGAACATCCAGATGACCCGCATTAGTTAATGGGGGATAGGGGTAATAGGAACACTCCTGAGGTTTATTTATAAAAATAGAATTTCTATACAGGGTATTCGAATTACGACCATTTTCGTAATCTTCAAACTCATTAAGAGGATCAAGCAAAGAAATAAAATTAGTTGAATTATTATTGAATTGCAAACTACTAGAGTGAACAGGAAAACTTTTATAACTATCAGGTTTATAGAGAACATTTTTATCGCTAAGATTTACATCTTTGTTTGAATTGTTAGCGAATTCAGTAGAGAAGTTTCCACCATATCCTACTTCAGATAAAGCATATCTTGTTTCAATGTTATCGTTAAAATGGACATTAGGTTCAACACTTTTCAGTATAGATGCAGCTGTAGAAGTTAAGGTTGCCTTAATTGAATTAACATCATAATAAGATTTTTCATGAGTATAATTTAAACAGTTAAAAGGATTAACTTTGTAAGGGTAAAAAGGTTGGTAATTAAAAGCTGGTATTCTCTTGTTATCAAAATGACCTTCTATATTGTATTGTTGAGGCTCGTAATAAAATTGTTTTTGAAAAAAAGAAATTAAGTCATGTGACTGTGTGTCTATTAATTCTTCAAAATTTAAATTTAATGTCATTATTAGAGAATTAATACCTTGAGGTAAAACTTGAGAATAATTATCTCCATACTGAACCGAATGATTTAATGAAGTAAAAGATGCGGACGAACCAAATGCTGGCTGCATATCTAAGTTGTTATACTCTGTATTCCTTAGGTCCATTATTGTAAAACTTGAGAAATGGTTACAGAGCCATTTAAATAACCTTTAGAGTTAACATTTAGAGATTCGCTCTCGACAGCTCCATTACAATGAAATGAAGATAACAGACCTGCGGAGTTATTGCGATAATTATCGTAAGACAAATCTCTTAATTCACATACAACTTCAACGTTTTCTTGGTTCATAACTTTATGTAAAACAGAGGGATCTAGATTATCGCCTTCTACGGTGACACTTACATTTGTTTGACGTTTGGATGCTCGAGTGGGTAGAAATCCAATTTCTGGAATATAGTCTCCAGTGGGAACTTCATATTTAGGGTATCGAGAGATCGAGGCTGAATAAGAAAAACCAAGACCATAATTAAAACCAATGGAACTCAAGCCTACGAGCTTACTAGTTTCTCCATGAGGTATTGATTGCTGTTGATATAAATCAGAAGAGTAATAGTTTAAGCTTAAGCTTTCATCTTTAGTTAAATTTCCATAAATATCAAAAGAAGCCTTAGCTTGAGAAATAGAGTTTGGGGAAATACTAAATTCAAACTGAGTTAAGTAGGCACCGTAAAATGCAAAATCCCCTAAAAAACCAGTTACTCTATCGTTATTAATAGGAGGAAATTCAGTTGGATTCACTAAACCAGTAATGCTGAAAAAGTGAGGTAAGTTACCTTCATTAACGTAAAAATCCACATCTAAAGTCCCCTTTATTGGTGAGTCTGCGACATAATTAAAAGAGGGTTCGAAGTAACCATTTTGAGCTTCCTCTTCAGTTAATGACCACCCTCCGCTTTTCGCATAAACTTTAGTCAAAAAATCATGACCACCAGGGTTTACTTCTTCTGAGAAGAATAAATTTTTACCGTTTGGGAAAGTTATTTTAGAGTCTTTTTCTATCTTATTAATTGAAGAAGATATTGGTCTGGGTGGACCTCCAATAGGGCCCATAACGACTAACTGATCAACACCTTCTTCAAAAGTAAAAGTTTCATCGAAAAACATATTAGATCCATCTCCGTAGGCGCATATTTGTAAGATGTTATCGTCTAATTGTCGACTAGCTTTAATTCCTTGACTTAATGTTAATGATGCACTTTCTGCAAATATGTATTCCCCTGTGTTACTACCTTCAATAGATAAAAACAGAGGGACATCATCGTAAGGTTTAAGTTTCATGCTTTAGAGCTATCGTTAATATATGCGTTGTATGTCAAGCTTACAACTAAAACATCATCAACTGAGGATTTAATTGATTGTGATACAACAGTAGCATCTTCAAGAGTAAATTTTTCGATCAAGCTATCATCAATAGGATTATTAAAACTAATAGATAAATCTTGATGTTTGGGTTTAATTAAAAAATCACTTATCTTGTCAATTTCATAATCAAAAACTTCTAAATTAAAAGTCACTTCTTTCATGATGGGCATAACTCTATGGATATGAATAGGGAAAGGTTCGCCAATAGCATACACAGGTTCTCTGTCAATTCTCATAGTGTATTGAAAGTCAGAAATTCTATTGCTTGAGTAACCGTCTACGTCAATTTTAATTGATCCTTGATTGGGAATTTGTATTGGCGGATGAGATTCATCTCCAGACACATTAATACCGCCTCCTAGGTCACCGTATACGATAACACTAGCGTTAGCTTGAGGTATTTGACCTATTCCGGCAGACAAGGAGTACTCTGTCAGATAACCATCTATAAAACCAAAACTTTGATCGCCATAATTAATGCTGCCGCTCATGGGTTCTACTCCAGTATATTGTAGAAAGAGCTCTTCGCCTATATAATATTTTGATATATTAAAATTGCCAACAATAGGTCCTTGCCTAACAGAGTATGTGTATCCTTTTCCTAATATATCAATAGGTGTATCTGGTATACTAAATCCTCCATCAATATCTGTAATACCAGAAACTCGTATGCCTGACAAATAGAACTGTTGTTCATAATTTAAAATGCCACCTTTATTTGCCACGTAAGCTACCTCCCACTCTTTGTTCCTGAGATATAACATGAGTCACTGCTTCTTTAATTTTACCAGCTAAAGCTTCTTGGTTAATTGATCCAGAGTTATCTCCAGAAGAGTTATTTGAGGGCATAGTAACATTAACACTAATGTTGTTGGATTGACTGGATGTATTAGTAGCATTAGAAATATTCGATGAAGTATTGGGAGTATTGGTTACTGGGCCACCTTGATTCATTTTCATGGAGTTTAACCTATTAAAGAAACCTGGATACTTCTTCTCAACATTTTTCACACTAGAAGCTTTAATTACATATTCTCCTTTATCGAGCATAATAGGCCCAACTTTATCAATTCCTCCGGGACCATGGACTCTTCCGCCAGCACTCATTCCGAGCGGTTTCTCTTCTCTGGTTCTTTCATATGGAGTTTCTGTGTTATTACTTTGGTTACCAGTGTATAAGTATTTATTATTAATAGTCGTATTTTTACCAGGCTGACTTAACCGTGTCGCTGATTTACTGTATGAGTTAGTGTGGTTTGATGAAGGCGAACCTTTAGCTATTGAGGAACCTGGGGACATGTTAGTTTTTGATTCATTGGCTTTTTGTAATCCAAGATCAGCTCGTCCTGATTCTCTTTTTGGTTTCATTTCTACCTTTTTGAACCCTGAACTATCAGATTCAACTTTATCCTCTAAAGACTTTAAGTTTTTAGCATCTTTTTTATCTGCTCGTAGTTTTTTAATGTTATCAAATTCGTTATTAAGGCCATGAGCAGCAATTGCACCAGTTATATTGCCTGCAATTGCTTGGAGTTGATTGGCATTATTCATTACGTGTTCATTTTGTTTTTGAACTTCGTATTCATATTTATCTAAAAGATATTGAGCGTAATCTTTGCGATAACTGTCGTTCGCTTTGTAGCGAGCGCTCATCATGGTGCTAGTGGAATCAATATCTAACGCTGAAGAAGAGTTCAATCTTTGAGGTTTTGATGGAGGTTTTGGAGAAGTGTCTTCATTTTGTCCTGACTCTTTTTCTCTAGAGGCTACTATATTACCTACTAATGTACCTGAACCTTTAGCAATTTTAGTCATAGAACTATCATCAGCATTACTAGTTAATGCTTTATTACCTTTATCCCATGTAGATTCAAGCCAATTTTTCTTATCTCCTGTATCTCCACCTGTAATAAAACCTGGAACTTCAAAGTTTGCAGATTCAAGCTGTTTCTCTAGAGATTTCCTGGTAGCAGGAATGCTTGAGGTATTCATTAAAGATTGTTGTATGTTGCTTGGGCTATCTGAACCAATAGACATTGTTTGATCATAAAATTTAGAGGCAGCTGTTGATTCATTAGCGGGAACATGAGAATATTTAGCATTTTCATCGCCCACCCTAGATTTTTCAATTGGAGCTCTAGAGTTTTCACTTTCTATATTTAACGCTGCAGACTTTATATTAGCAGCTTTTTCGTGCAAGGAACGATTGAATAAGTTAGGTTCGGGACTTTCTACACTAGCAGGCTTACTGGAAGATCTAGCAGTTAATTCACCTTTTAAATTCTTTTGATTCATAGCTACTCCAGTTTGAGCGCTCGGATTAAAACCAAAGCTTGACCAATCACTATGATCGCTCATGCCGCCACGGTTTAATTTTTGAACAGGAAGTAAAGTTTTAGATAAATTAGCTAATCCACCCTGAAACAAGCCAACGATACCACCATGAAATTTATTTAGAGCATCAGATAATGCATTCATTCTAATCATTTCGCTATCTTCATCACTTAAGCTTCCGACCGATGGTTTTTCTTCGGATATCATTGGGCGTTGATTGAGCAAACTTTTCTGCATAATTGAACTTTTATCACCTTCCTCCATAGAAGGCAGTAAGGAGGAACCTTCTGTGGAAATATCAAATAAATCTTCATTTGATTTATTATACAAATCATTCAATGAGCCGGATTCATTAATTGACTCAAGAGATTTAGACCCTAACTTATCTACTATTTTTTTGCGAACGACATATTCGCCAGAAGTTAACATGGCTGGAACCTTGTCGGGAGACCCTACACTACCCCCAGAAGCAAAACCTTGAATTAAGCCTCCACTATGTTTACTTTCAACACCAGTATCACCCATGCCGAACAATTCAAATATACCACTCGTTAATTGTTTCGTTGCTCGCTGCTTAAAGGCATCAGATATTGATTGTGCAATACCTCCCGCAAAACCCTTAAGTGAGTCGCTCATTGATTTTGTGCTATCGCCCATGTTTGTCACTAAATCATTAAGACCATTTTCTACAGCATCAAAACTGGTGTTGGCCAGAGTTTCACCAAATCTTTCGAGAGCTACATTGTTTTCAGCGATTCTTTCGGTAATAGTATCTCTAAACAAAGCTTCTTTGCCAAGTTCTAGATTCATTTCTTTTCGAGCTTGAGCTACTGCGAGGTCTGCCTCTGCAGCTTTAACAGTGGCTCCCTTTTCAGAGTAAGCATCTCGTGTGCCTTCAGCCTTTTGAACTTTATATCGGGCTGTCTCTTCATTCATTTCAACCTCTCTAGCTCCATCTTTAAAGCCCTCACCATTGGCAATTTTTTCCTTGAGTTTAATTAACTCTTTAGTGAAGTCTCTTTGGGCTTGATTCATTTCTTCATGAGCGTCAAAAGTGAATTGTCCTGCTTTTAATTGAGCAGTGAACTGTTCTTCAGCCTCTTTAGCTTTTATTTTTGCTTGCTTTAAACTTTCTTCGGCTTCGATAGAAAAATATCCAGATTTAACTCTTTGATTAAAAACGTCAGTTAGCCTGTTTGTTTCTGTAGTTAATTTTGTTGTGCTAGTATCGACATCAATTTCGTTTCCAGTTTTACCAAAAAAATCAGATGTAGGGTCAGTCACTTTATTTCTTTTTCCTAAAACTGATTGAGCTTCACCATCTGCTGCAAGAGATTGAGTTTGAGATTGTTCTAAGGCTTTTGTGGCAAAATCGTTATTATCCAGCCTGCTTTGAGCCTCAATTAAACTTGAGGAAAAATTAATAGACTCTTCTGTCATTTTTTTTGAAGCCTCAATTTCATATTTTTTAAATTCAATATTAGCTTTATGTTGATCGGTTAAATTATTAGTTTCAGTAATTAAATCTGTGGTAGCTGTTTTTGCTTTTGCTTGAAATCCAGTTAATCCAACCAATTCATTTTGTGTATCTGGCGAACTGGTACCAGAGAAATCTTTTCTGGTGATTTTGTTAAGCATGCCTTCTCTAGCTTGAGATTTACCTACAACATTACCATATTCCGTGATTGTGGATTGCTTGGCTTTTGTTGCAAAATCATTATCATTCAGTCTTTGCTGGAAATCGTTTACAGACTTAACCCAAGATCTACCTTCTTCGGCCATTGTATTTAAAGTTTCCTGCAAATGAACTCCAGCTGTTTTATCAGCTGCAAATTGTGCGGCAAGCTCTTTGCCGGCATTGGTAACCTCTGTAAGATTTAAATCTGCTTTACCTTCAAAAAATGTTTTTCCGGTATCTGGGTCGACTTCAAGTTTTGCATTAGTCTCTGTGTTTGAATCTCGCATTTTTTTACCAAAGCCAGATCGCTCGTTGCGTATCCTTTCTTGTATTGTTTGTGCGGCAAGCTCTTGTAATTTTGTATTTTTTTCTTCCGCTGCAATTCGAGCTCTTTGCTTTGCGAGAGCTTCAAGTTCGTTTGTGTATTCTTCGTCGAGAGTTACGGCTAAAGATTCTGTAAGTTTAGAGATGTAATCTGAGTTTTGTAAGTAACTTCTTTTAAACCCATTAACTTCTTTTGAAATTTGCCCATTAATTATAACAGCATCAACTTCTTCTAACATAGCTTTATTTACTTCTTGTTGCATGCCTCCTTGAATAGCAAGAAATTTTTTCAATTCATTATATCTATCTACTCGCTGCCTAGCTGCACCTACCCCATTTTTATTAAGCTGAAATTCTTTACGTAATTGACCAAGATTGTTTTCTGCCATGGATTTTTCTTCATTCGCTACCCTTAATTGTTCATCTTTAGATTGGTTAATGGATTCAAGTTTGCTATTTAAGCCTTCACTAGAAACAACATTCATTTCTTGAAGTTTAGATAACTGCTTGGATTTCTCTGCTGAGTCGTTTAAATTTTTAAGGTAATCTAAAGATCTAGCGTTAGCTTCTTCTGCAGATCTAACACCTTTAAGCTTAGCGGATAGCTCTGACATGCCCGCATCTGTGAGTTGTTTTTGTAATTTTTTGAGATTACCCTGAAATGCTTCTTCGGGATTTTCGCTAGCTTTAATCGTTTCAGTTGCAGTAGATGGATTGCTCTGTGATAAGCTGCCAGGGCCAGAGGGTTTTAATACTTTTTTTTCGTAATCTCCCTTTAAAATAGAGAAATTCATGCCAGTATTCTTTTTACTCCCAGCAAAAAGATCTGCAGCTAATTTATTTTGTGCAGCAACAGCCTCGTCGTTTGCTTTTTTCTTTTTGTTTAAATATTCATTATCTATTTTTTTCTGTTCTATTGCAATTTTTTCGTTATTCTCTGTTTCTTCCGAAAGAAAACCTAGGGACTCTGTGAGTTTGGCTTGGTGGTTCATTCTTTGCGTGGCATAATTTTGCTCGTCTTTAAGTAACTTGAGGTTGTTGTTTGCCATGGTAGCCTGTAGAGATATAGCGTTTAATAGCTTTCTTTTTTGAGCATTAACTTCTTTAGATATGGAGGCTTGTATTTCATTCTCTTTAGAAATCTTTTCTCCTTCATTGGCTATTTTTTGATATATGGGATTGATTAAAGATAAAGTGGTTCTAATATGTTCAGCACTTTTTCCTGATGCCATTAATTGTAAAACAAACTCAGATAATGGTTGATTGATATCAGCTATTTCGTTCGCATAAGCTTCCATTAAATCAAGATCTTTTCCATTATCTCCATTGTTCATTCTTTGAAATTTACTCATTTGACCGAGAGCATCTTGCTTTTCTACCCCAGCAATATTCATAGTGTTAGATAGGCTTAATGCTCCACTCCTAAAGTTTATACGATCTTTTCGATCAAAATTTTCTTCATAGATTTCTTCGTTACTTTTTCTTTTATATTTAACTCCTCCAATCCCTAATTCAGCTTTGAATCTTGAGTCACCTAAAGTACCAAGATCTTTAGACACAAAACCAAGAGAATCTTTGCGCTCCATGCTTGTAGCAGCAGCAGTAACTGATTGACGTATGGTGAGCTTGGTCATAGCTTCCTGTAATTTCTCCATTCCTTGAGCTGTACCAGAAGTCATAGCTTGCAACTCATCTCCAGATAAATTTAGTTCTTTAGCTAAAGATAAAGATGATTGTTGAAGTGCATTTTGATTTTTTATTAATGTGCTATTGAGAGACATTAATTTCATTTGCCCTTGATATGTATTAGCTTGACCAGAGTTGGTTAAGTCTGTTATTTGTTTTTGTGTTTCCTGGACAGATGTTGTAGCTTCCATTGCACTTCCAACGGCCTCAATATTTTTTGCTGTCTTTTTTGCGGATTTATTGAGTGTATCTAAACCGCTATCAAGCCATGTTGTGTTTTCTTTAAGTGCTGAAAATACAGGTACAAGTAATCCAGCTATTCCTGCGACTGCTCCAAGGCCTTTAACAAATGAACCAAGTTTAGCTTTTTTTGAACCTGCTCCTCCACTATCAATCATGCCTTGACCGGCCATATTGAGACCCTGGTAAGCCATTGTTCCTTGAGCTAAACCCATAAGTGCTGCGTTTGCGCCTTTTGCAAATGCAGCCATGCCACCTTCCGCTTCACCTATGGCGCCTTCGAGCATATAGCTGACACTAGTTAAGGCAAACAAGCCCATCATTAAATTGCCAGAAGAATCGTTTAAAGCATTTAATCCTTTTGCTGCGCCTTTAGCTTCTGAGCTGATATTTGATGCAGTTTTATTGCTGCCACCACCCAGATTGACACTGTTGGCTCCGCTTCCAAATCCTGTATTTTTTGCACCACCCACAAAATTAGGAATAAGTCCACTACTAGCACCATGAGTTTTTGGATCAACGCCCATTTCTTTAGCTCGCTTAATTCCTTGTCGAACTCCAAGAGGTTCATCACGTGTATTGGTAACAGCTAGGCCCATTGGGTTACGTTGAGTTTTTAAACTATCGTCTTGATCAACTTCAATCATAGAAGATGGTATACCTGCAGCACGCTCTCGACCTATAGCTTCTGTTAATGGATTGGAAAAATTAGGAATAAGTCCCAAAGCATACCCTGATCCGGATAACCTATAATTATTTGTAGAATTTCCTAATCCACCCAAAACGGCTTCTTTGTTTGTTTGGCCTTGACCCCATTTTCGAGTAATACTCAATTGACCTAATCCTTGTTTTGAAGCTTGAGATTGTAATGACTCTAGAATTTTAGTTTGGTTTTGACCACTTAATTGACGGAATTGAGAGCTATTTAAAAATTGCCTAGCAGATTCAAAATTACGTTGAGTTAATTTCAAAGAACCATCTTTAGAAACGGGTATATTTGGTAGCCCTTTGTTCGAGTCAAAAAAACTATTAATTGCTTTTCTGGATTGATTTGAAAGTGCGGCTTGCCTGCTAAATTTTCTAAAAGGAGTTTTTTTGATGCCTGCACCAGAAACAAAATTAGGAACAAAGCCTTGATTGCGATAAAGTGGATTATATCTAACCGAAGGATCGCTCTTCCATTCATTTACTAGAGACTCCATTTTATCTTTTTTAATAAAAAGTTTTGTATCGGGGTTGGTTATATTTAATCGAGACATCTCGTCTCCCGGGAGAGGTCTAGGGCTGGTAGCATTAGTTCCATAGAAGTTTCGACTGGCAGCTCGTGAACCTCCACCTGAGCTTATTGAATTGTAATCATCCCAATAACTTTTTTCGTAAGAATCTTTATCTTTGGTAAATTGAGATTTAAGTTTCTTTATTTGTACTGGTGGTAGTTTCTTGCCGGTTTCTAGCCACTTAACAAATTCACTCATATGTTTAGCTTTTCCACCAAGTTGGGTGTACCAATCTTTTCCTCCTTGAGGGCGATAAGCGAAACTTCTTTTCGTAAAAAGATTTGGGCCAAAATTAGGAATAAAACCTGAAGAAAGATTTTTAGGGTGACTGGATAGATTTAATTGATCTTTATTATATAAAGATTTAACAGTAGTTAGACCAGCTTGCGTGATTTTTGCTACATCTGGATTTTTCAATCTATTTATGTGTCCTTCAATATTTTCTTCTATACTTTGAACTTGTGCAGAGTATGTTTTACTAGGTTGAGCCCCATAGCCACCAAACATTTCAATGTTAAAGCTATTTGCTTTATTTTCTTTGGTTGCAGATTTTTGCCCTTTAGGGTTGGGCACTAGTTTGTTTTTACCAGCAGGTCGACCTGTAGCAGTAGGTTTTTGCTGTTTAGAGTTTGTGCTACCCCGTTTTTTTGATCCAGGAGAGCTAACAACTTGAAATAATGGCCTGTTAGAAATTCCTTGAATATTTTTTTCTTCTGAGCCTGACTGAGAAAGTTCTACAAATGAGTTTTCTAGAAAGGAAGCTCCGTCAGTTTTTTTGCCCGAGTTAATAGCTCTTTTGGTAGTAGCTATCAATTTTTTCATATGATGCTTTGAGGCAAAACGTAAGCCTTTATTACCCATGTGCGATTTTTCGTGACCTATGGTCGCTGCAGCTTCTAGAGGTTTGTTTTTGCTAGAATTTAAGAGCGTAAACTCGGGACCTAATTTTTTACCGTTATGCTTAGTGTTAGCTCTAAATAAAGCAGGTATCTCTGTTATGCCTCGAATGAAATCTATAGGTGGGCTGTTTCCAGTTTCTTTTGTTAAGCCTACCGAACTAAACTCCTTCATTAAAGCATCTTCGTATTTACTACCAGTGCTTACATGCCGATGTTCTTGTTGTAGGCCTCGTTTGTATTGATCAATTAATTTTTTTGATTTTGGGTTTTTCTCTAGCTCTTGATTTAGTATTGTTGGTTGATTCGTGGTATTGTGCGGAGCCCCCATTATGTCATAAGATAACTGGCTGTCGCTCTTGGTTATGTTTTGATTTTTTAAAAAATCTCGGAAATCTCTAGCTGTCCATTTATCTATTTTGTTTTTACTCTTTTCTTTGAGGAAATTATTTAAGTTTTTGGTATAAAGCTCTAAATTTTTTTTAGTTGGTTTTCTTAGATTATTTGACCCTGCGATTTTAGACATAAAATTAGGAACAAAGCCTTGCGATAAATCATAATTCCTTACTAATCTAATTTGATCTTTTAAATTGCCAGAAGTATCAACACCACTGGATTTTAACATACCTAAGGAGTCTTCAAGGTTTTTCTTTTTGAAACTACTAGCTTCTCCTTTTAAACCTATTTTTTTTAAATAATTAGTAATAGATCGATCTTTATAAATTTTGATGCTTTTTGCAATAAGGTTACCTGATTCAATTTTATTAAATTTTGATTCGATTGGTTTAGATCCAGGTTTAATGAAATCTACTTTGCCTTGAGCTACAGTGGGAGAATATCCTGCATCTTTTAAAGAGTTTTTATATAAGCCTTGTTCATACTTGTTTCCCACGGCAGTATTACTAGCTCGAGGATTTCTTCTCTGAAAATTTGCAGTATTTCGAGCAGCTTTGTTTTTGTTATCATAATTTGAGAACTGCATCATTCTGGAGATAACTGTAACTCCCGATTTCTGTAGAGCTTTTAATTCATCCGACCACGTTTTAGCGTGAGGAAGTATATTGTTAATGGGAGATTCTAACTTATATGTTCCAGTCATTTTTTTAGCTTTGATACCAAACCCAGATTGAACATTAGTTTCTGTCATCATTTTTGCTAAAGGTAGATTCAATACAGTACCTGATAGCTTAGTGTCTTTAATGGGGTCATAGAAATTAGGTACAAAACCAGAAGCTAAAACTCTTTCGCCGTTTAACGATACTGGAGATCCAGATTGATAATCTGTTCTAAGTTTGGAAAGTTTCTTAATGTCAGCCTCACTGTATCCGTTGATTTTCCTCAATCTATCGAGATATAAATTTCCATCTCCAGTTTTTTGTTTGAAATATGTCTCAATAAACTGGCGGTCACTAAGAGACTTAAGCTTAAAGTCCATACCCTTGCTTAACATTGGGCTGTTAAACTTAATTCCTTTATTGGCCGGATCGTTTAATGTATCTTTTATCTTTTGTCCCCTTGTTCTTGGGTCCACAAAATTAGGAATAAACCCACCAAATGCATAAGGGCTAAATTGGTGTTTTTCAGAAAATTTTTCTTCATATTTTTTTCCTGCACGACTATTCTTTGGTGGCATGATAGCGGGTTGCTCCATTCCTGGAAAGCTTTTAATAGTTTCAGCTTTATTATAAATTACTCTACCAACCCCTTTAATATTCATATCAGATACATCGCCCGGAGCATACCCAGATTTTCTTGCCTCTTTTTGTTCTTGAGATTTTTCAGAGGGACTTACAGAAGAAGAGAAATTAGGCACAAAACCAGTAGCGGCACCTTTACCGGGAGGGCTTAAAGTTAGATTTGGGTTTACACCTCTCTTGATTAGGCCTGGGGCTAGGCTTTTAGCTAAATTAGCCTGCCTTTGCATATTTTCTGTTTGTCTTTGAATTACAGCAAAAATCAACTCTTCTTGCTTTAATTTGTCACCAGCAAATTTACCAAGTTCTTGAGCTAAAGCTTTATTATTTTGCATAGCCATAACAATGGATTCTTGAATTTTTCTCTCTTTATCTTTTGCTGTGACTATTCCAAGAACATCTTTCAGAGAATCTTTAGCAAACTTAAATGCATTTGCGAACAGTTTGGCAAATATACCAAAAGCTAAGACCACGCCTGGGCCGGTAATGACGTTGCCTAAACCTCTCACTAATCCTTTAGCAATATCTGAACCAACTCCTTCTGCATCTTTTCCCAATGAATTATTGAGGAATCCAGCCACATCATTTAAAGCTTCAAGTATGTTTGAAATTCCTGGAGCTAAAGCTAGTTCCCCTATATTCGATGAAAGCTCTTGTATACTAAGTGAGGTTTGTTTAGCTAAAGAGGATATTGTTTGCTGAAGTTGAGCATTTTTTTGTTGTGCTTGATCGGTAGCATTGGCTGATATATCAGTCGCTTGTGCATACAGGGAGTTCTCTCTGTTTAAATCTTTCAAAGCAGCTTTTAGGACATTAATCTGAAAAACGCCACCAACTTGTTCTGCGACTGCAGCTTTAGTTGAAGACCCTAAAGTGTCATAAGTTTTAGCTAAAGACTCAAGTATACTCAATGCTGGTAATGTATTGCCTCTAATATCTCGAACGGCAACCCCAAGTTCTTCTAGTCTATCTAAAGTGCTGCTTCGTTGCACACGGGTAAATATTGTTTTGAAACTATTACCAATAACAGCACCACCACGAGCTGTAATCTGCTGGGCAGAAGTTACTGCACCCACCAACTGATCAAAACTAACTCCAGCATCTTGAGCAACCGCTCCAGATCGAGCAAGAGCATTAATAAGGTCGTCAGCACTAACAGCAAATTTAACATCTACCGCAGCAAGTTTGTTAATGATTGAGGTGGTAGTTAAGCCAGCATCAGCAAAACCATTAACTGCGGCCGTTAAACCAGAAACTGCAGCCGCTGCATCGATTCCAGTTAATCGAGTTAAGATTAAAGCGTCATTAGTTCTTCGTAAGGTTTCTTCCATGCTTAAACCTTGACGAGAAAACTCCAAAGCAGCTTCAGCCGCGACATCTAAAGCTTGAGAGGTATTACGAGCTACATCAAAAAGATCTTTTCCGAATTTAGCTAAATTACTTTGACTGGTACCCAGAACCACATTAATATCAGTGAGTAACTTTTCAACCCTAACAGCCTGAACGACTAACTGCTCGAAGGTTTTAGCCACGGTACCGATAATTGCGGCAGATGCACCAAAAGCAATCACACGAGCATTCGAAGCTTCTAAAGATTTTGTAAACTCATCAGCTTGTTGAGTTATTCTTCCCAGCGGTTGGCTGAAATCTTGAGCCCTAATTTTAATCTTGAGTCCACGCCTATTAACTCGACCTACTATACGATCTATAGATTGATTTAGACCTACAGCTTCTGTTTTTACTTTTAATACCATACCCTTATATTCCTCTCAACATAAGTACACATTATTTTGTTTTATATCCACTTAATTCCATAAGATCTTCCATAGAGAGAGACCCCCCTTTCTTTTCTGCGGCCTCGTGCAGTGAAACTTGAGCTCCAGAACTCGAATCATTTAAGCCTGCATATTCGTAATCTTCTTTGGTTGCACCCATGAGGGTTGCACCAGCACTATCACCAGAAAGCTTTTGCTTCATTTTATCTTTTGCCTCGCTTGATATACTACCATAATCAAGTAAAGCTTTTGGGTCTTTTTTAATTTTTTCTGGAATATGTTGATTTTGCTCAAATATATTTTTAAAAATTTTAGTATAAACAATTAACTTCAATTGATTATATGTTAAGTGACAAACTGGATTACCAAAAAAACCAACTGTATCTTCACTAAATGGAAAGTAAATATAATAAAAATCCTGAAGAATCATTTTTTGTATATTAATTTCTTCAAACATAGAAAATGTTTGATTGTATACCTGAATAAATTTTGCTACATCTTCTGAGTATAAGTCATTGAAGTCATCCTCGCTAGGGAAAACAAGCCGAGTTAAATCGGAGTCCTCGTAGAAACTCTTAATGATGTAGTAATCATTCGACCTTTTTTCAGCATAATCTTCAGCATTTAATCCAATAAGGTCATTTTTGATATTTAATAAATTTTTTAACTCAGATTCAGCGACTTCAATATTTTTATTTTGACTATCGATTTGAGACTTTAGTAATAACTGAGGCTTGGCGATCCTTAATTGCTCAATATATAGCTCTTTTTTTGTGATAGCTTCTTCGTCAAGATCTGACCAAACACCATCTTTTTTAAGGTCAGACAACAAATCTTCTCTTAGGGGAATACCTCTTTCTATGGCTTTTTGAAGATACTCACAACGAATATTATCTACTTCTACTTGATCTAAGGAGCTGAGATGCTTGATGTAAAATTTAGTGCCATCAATTTGTGCCTCAGATTGACCAACGACAATATCTCTGAATATTTTTCTGTATAAAGTTGCATCCAATTATAATGTACCCTCATCGATATCTTTTTCGAGATCTTTAAAATCATCATGGGAAGCGGCAGCACTAAAATACCAAAAACTTATAAATGCAGTAAGCTTGTCGTAAACAATAGAAAGCAACTCATCTTCATTTTCTTCCATCGTATACAGAGATATTTGTTTATCCGCAAAAGAATCACCTGGGAAAAAAGGCTCTAATTCTCCATCCTTATCAAGGCTAGAAAGATTTAATAAATACCAGGCAATAACTTTGTTCTGAGCCTTACTGTCTGCAGTATGGTTGAGTAGGGCACTAAAATTAGTTTCTGCCACAGCAATAGCTTTTCTTAATACAGCCATTTTTTCGCCAATAGTTTTTCGTTTTTCTTCATTAGCTTCATTGTTTACTGATTGCATAGTTAATTGAGTAACTTCTGTTTGAAGTTCACCGAGTTCCCCATACATCTCAGAAAGCTTTTTAGCATCAGACTCACTCAACATACCGCCAGTATCAGAATACTTATTCATCAGCATGGCTTTAGTCAAAATTCCTTGCTTGACACATTTACTCATTTCAATGCTATACTCCATGTCAGCCTCTTCCATTTGACGACGAGTGGGCTGTTTAATTACAAAAGTATGCTCTAGATTTTTAGTTTCGGTACGTTTTTCCTTTACTATTTGCTTTTCTTTTACTTTACGTTTTTCTTTATCTTTGTACTTTTCTTCAGTACCATCTTCTTTTTTTCGAGTTTTTTCCACCTCGATTTCTTTTTCGACATCTACTTCTTTTTCAACATCTACTTCTTTTTCTTCTTCAGCTTCTTGAAAAACTTTAAAACGATATATTTCTTTATTTGATTTTGTGTACATTACCTTGTTCCTTTGGTTGTTAAATATATAATAAATTTATTTGAAATTAAATTCAACAATAAATTTTTCTAAATCATTTTCAGACCCTCTGATTGATTCGTTTCCCATATCTAGTATTTTTTTGCGAAGATATTGCATTTTGTCTTCGTCGAAATAATTAGCTTGACTTAATAAGTCAGAATGTTCTGGGAGATGTTTTTTTAATTTATGAAAACAGATTTGGTTTTCAGTATACAAGTCTTCCATTAGAACTAAGAAGTTTTTAAATAAACTTTTAGTACTACCGTTAAACCTTTCAGAGAGAAAATCTTTTGCTTCCATAAAACCTTTTACCAACAAATAGTACACAAATTATTGGTTTGTGTGTAAAAAAAAGCATGGGTTCGTTAATTAATGATAGTGAAAAGGAGAGGTTTCAGTCTGTATTTCAAGACATTCATGATACTTTTGCAAGAGATATTAAGTTTATACAGGATGCTAAAAGAGTTATTTTAAGTACAGATCCAAATTACAATTATTTATATAATAATGTAAGAGGCAATGTAGCATCCGTTAAATATAAAATTGTAGAAAAAACATTTAAAGCTAGAATATTATATATAGGCAGACAAAATGAAGATATATTTGATGGAGAAGCTGGTGCTCAAATAAAAGTAGACAAGCATGTAGGTGAAGTGAGGGTAAAGGTAGACGAAGAGGGGTACTCCTATTTAAGAGGAACAAAAAGATGTGAGTTTGATGGTAGGAAATTTTCTGTTATTAGTGACGAAATGCCGCACGGACTATTTACTCCTCACTTTTATACATTTTACTTAAAACCAGTAGACGAAGGTTAATATGTTTATACCAAAATTAACAAAAAAATCTTTAAATAAAACTATAGATTTGAGAAGGTCTCCCGAATATATTTCTGGAGTTAATAAAATTATTAAAATAGAATTTGAGAAAAACAAAAAAGAAATGATAAATGAATTTAATAAGCATTCAGTCACTAGGGAGATTGAGGGAGGCTCGGGGTCTAGTAATATATCTGGAACTCTTGGGGGATATGGAAATCTTTTTTCTTTTATAGGATTTGACTCTGGAGATAAGCCTATCAACCCTATAAGATCAAAACTTAAAGAGGTTTATATGAATAATATTGTGATACAGAGAAATGGATCGTTTAATGTGATTGTGTATTACCCAAAACCTGAAGACATTTTTGCTATTACACCACTACCATGGGCAGAAGGTAGAAGTTGGGCTAAAGGTATAGAGAGAGGGCTTTCAGGTTTTGGTTCGTACCTCAATAAGAATAGTAAAGGTAGTCGATCAGGTGCGGGTATTCAAATAAAAAACAAAGCATCTATGGGTAAATTTCAAAACACTCAATACATTACTAAAATCATAAAGAATTTTGAAGCGAAAATTAGTGCATTAAACTCAATAACAATACTATGAAGCCGCAATTTCAACATCAAATTATAACTAGTTTTGCATTATGGCTTGATTACATTATATTACAAAAAGGTGAAGCGTTTCAAAATGTAGAGTCATCTTTTTATTATCAAGACGATGAAAGGCTCGACCCAGAATTTATGTCTTTTGCTTCACCCCATAAACAATGGGTGACGGATTCTTCAATTAAAAATGCCCATGTTATAGAAAGTATTATGTTGGATGGTAAGGAAATACCAGGAAACACAAATGGAGTTAGGTATGATTACAATAATGGAAGGGTGATTATTCCTAAATTAATAGCAAATACCAATTCGAGAGTTGAGGGAACTTATGCAGTTAAGGACTTCAATATCTATATTACCGACCAAACAGAAGAAGAGTTATTAATTGAAACTAAATTTGATAAAAATAGCAGGTTTGACCAGGAGGTTTTAGGGGGAGTTAAGCCATACGACCAAGTAGTTCCGGCTATTTTTTGTTCTTACGAGCAGGGTTTCAATGTTCCCTTTGCTTTTGGGGGAGAAGATATCACTCAATCAAATATTAGGTGTGTTGTGTTTGCGGAAAATTCATACCAATTGGATGGAGCATTTTCTATATTAAAAGATTTAAATTCAACCACTGTGGCGAATGTCGGATTTAATGAACATCCTCTTAATGAGTTTGGGGGCTTGAAATACGGACATTACGACTATCAAGACTTGAGTGAAAGATATTATAATATCAAAAATAGTTCAAGTGTTTTCTATATAGATAGAGTAACTGTTTCTAAGCTTAATGACAAAGTAGCAAAAAAATCTCATCCAGGATTATATATAGGATTTATTGATGTAGAAGTTAGAGCTCACAGATTTCCTCGAGCAGAACTAATTGAGCCAGTAGCCATTAGGCCTCCAAAGACTGGGTTAGAGCCTTTACCTCCATATCAATTAACAATCGGACCATTACTACCAATGGCACCATATAGTTTGGAGTTGCAAACGATAGAAAAACCCAATAGCCCATATAATTTATTATTGAGCCCGAATAATTCACCTCATGCTCCAGAAAATTTAACTTTAAAATAATAATTTTGTATTTATTATAAATAATAAGTGTAATGAAATAGATTGTTATGTCGGAAAATCAGGAATATAAAGTATACTATAGCTTTTTGCATAGAAATGAAGATCCATATAGGGCTGAAGGGTACAAAGTATATAGGCAAGATGGAATTAATGCTGAGTATAATTTAATAAAAAGCTTAGATCCAATAGAAGGCATAGATGGAGAGCCAATAAAAATTACTGGGGTAGATACAGTTTTAGATTGTGGAACAATTTACAACTATAGAGTGTCAGCTTATAATTCTAGGGGTGAAGTAGACTGTATTAACCCTACTTTTTCAGGAATTAACTTTCCATGCCCCACAGCATCACCTACTCCCACGATGTCAATTACTCCGACAATATCAATTAGCCCTACGATTACCCCTCAAACAACCGTTACTACTACTCCTTTACCGACACCTTCAGTTACAAAAACTCCAGTAGCTACATCTTTGGCAACTCCATCAGTTACTCCATCAATTACTTTGAGTGCTAGTCCACCACCTAGTCCATCAGTGAGTAA
>ERZ1046876.938-NODE-938-length-20455-cov-11.634069_pt1 | contig 20455 bp, 13 predicted proteins | sample MGYA00383094_ERZ1046876 | MGnify/ENA primary metagenome ERZ1046876 (study PRJEB29581, sample SAMEA5548364) | metagenome | biome: marine; feature: coastal; material: water | depth 50 m | study: Short-term variability in the microbial, nano- and picoplankton...
GTGTAAATTATATTTACCCCAAGCCATTCAAATTAATGATGGTGCACAGTATGATAATATTAATTTGGGTATAATGGGCGCCACGGCCGCAGCGGGTATGAATGCTGGAGATGGGGTTATGGGTGCTGCTTGGGACGGTGTGAAGGCAGGAGCTGCAGGGTTTCTCGACGCCTTTAGAACAAAGTCTATGGGAAGTTCTCAGGCTAGATTGGCTGTATCGAGAGCTGCATCCAAAATTCCAGGGCAGGGACTTAGCGGGGCCATACAAGGTGGTACACGCGTAGCTGTTAATCCTAACACCAGAGCCATGTTTAAAAGCGTACCTCTTCGTGAGTTTACATTTACATTTAAGATGATTCCAACATCTAAAAAAGAGTCAGAAGAGATTAAGAATATTATCAAATTCTTTAGAACAGAACTATACCCCGCAATAATCCCACTTGGGGATGGTGCTAAAGCCATAGCGGCTGGCTATGAGTTTCCAAACGTATTTGAGATCACAATGAACTGGAAGGATAAAGACCAAATAGCTACTAAGATTCTTCCTTCTTATCTAAGAAACTTCACAGCAACATATAACGCATCTAGTATGGGATTCCATGAAGGTGGTGATTTTACAGAAGTTGATATATCCATGACGTTTATGGAACACACAACTCTTCATAAAGGTCTTATAGGTGAGGGCTACTAATGTTTTTTAACAAATTTCCAACAACTAACTACAGATTTGGGGATGAGTTGGGTACAACACTATTCAACAACCTCTCTGTATATGCAGACATCATCGATCAGTTAAAGGATCAGATAACCTTCTATGAGAAGTATACTATTCTTGATGGTGATAGACCAGACATAACATCACAGAAGCTGTATGGCTCCCCTGATTATCATTGGACATTTTTCCTCATTAATGATAGTCTGAGAGAGTCAGGATGGCCAATGCCAGAGCGTGAGTTAAGAGCTTTGGTGAAGGGAAGGTATCCTCACAGAACAGTTACATCAGAAAGCATATTTGCTCATAACTTCCTGCCAGGCACATTTGTTACTGGTAAGACATCAGGCACAACAGGTAAAGTGGTTGAGCGTAACCTGGATCTAGGTCAGATAGTGATTGCTTCTGATAGGAACGAGGCTGGTCTCAATAATAACTTTGGCCAGACGGAGCAGATAGCCGCGGGTACAACAGCACTAGAACAAGCATCAAATACTATTATAGCTACTGCAGAGAGTGTTCAATATGACAGTGTGCTTCACTACAAGAATTCTAGTGGTGACATAGTTGACATTGATCCGTATAATCAGTCTACAGCTGGTCTTACTCCCACAACTATTATGGAAGATCATTTAGACTTCAATGATAATCTGAAGAGAATCAAGGTAATCAAGCCTAGTCAGATAGCAGCGATTACCAATGAGTTCTTCCAACTACTAAGCGAATAATATGACTACAGAAAGCCAATATAAAATAAAAGAGATTGTGCTTACGTCTGAAAGATGGGGTGCCCGAGAATTCGACATATCAAAGGCTGTGGTTGAGCTCAACATATATGAAGATATTGAAAAGCCATATCTAACAGGCAACCTACTCTATGTCGATAATTTGCAATTTAAGAGCTTTGCGGGTATCACAGGAACCGAGCGTGTAAAGATTACAATTGTCAAGCTAGACAACACAAGCCTTGTAAAGAGGTTTATTATATCGAGTGTTCAGAAAGAGGTGTCGGCCAACGAAAGGACTGATGTAAGAGCCCTACAGCTAGTGGAAGAACATGCATTCCTGAGCTCTTTGAAGAAGTTTAGTAAGGCATATAGAGGATACCCGTCTTTTATTATTTCTAGTATATTATCTGGTCATCTGAACAAATCAGTTGATATGAGAAAAGTTGGCCATGAGCAGGAGATTAAAGTAGTTATTCCTTATCGTACTCCCCTTGATGCTGTAGAGTGGATAAGAGACAACATGGCAACAGCCACCGGATGTCCTTACTTCTTGCACGCGTCATTAATGAGTGATAATCTACAGCTAACTACATTAGAGAATCTGATTGGCCAACGCGCATGGAATGATAAAATACCGTACACATATGGATTGGGGTTTCATAGTCCTACTGGCCAGGCTGCACCAGGAAAAGTAGCACAGAAAGAAATGTTTAATATTGAGCGTGTAAGCGCTGTTAAAATAGAGAACACTCTACAACTAGCTATGAGCGGTGCTGTGGGTGTTGAGATGAATACACTAGATGTAACCCTGGGACGGCATAGCCACAGTGGACATATTAATAGTAAAAATACAGTTAGTCAAATTTTAGAGAAAAAAGTATCTTCATTCAAAAGAGGAGAATCATCTACTCTTAATTATTACAGTGATATGGAGATAGGGGTAGACAACCTTCATTATAAGAAATTACACGACTATCCTAGTAAGGTGTTCTCCAGGGTCACTGCTGATGTGTATGATGATGTTAACAGCTATAGCTATGAGCGTGATGATGCTAATAGATATCAGCTACCACTGAAGGCTGCGCAGCTAAGACGTGTGATAATGAATAATGTATACAATGTCCAGGTGCCCGGGCCTCCATTCCTTTTGGTAGATGGAGCGGGTGTTGGGGGTAGTGTTATGATCAATTACGCTTTGAACACAATCGATTCCACACAGAACAAAAAAGTGGATCCAGAGAGATCTGGCAAATTTGTGACATATAGAACAAGACATCAGTTTGTTGAAGAAAGACACACAGTTACAATGAGTGTTGTAAAGATGACGAGGACTAGCTCATGACATATTCATCCATACAGTCGGAATACTATGGGGATAACACCAGATGGTTTATAGGTGTGGTAGAAGATGTGGCGGACGTAAAGCAGAGGCTGGGACGAGTCAGAGTGAGAATCTTTGGTATCCATTCTCCCAATACAGCTGACGTTGGATTAGAGGATTTACCTTGGGCCCATGTAGCTGTTCCAATTACCCAGGGTGGGGTGGCTGGTTCTACTCAGCCTACAGGTGTACAGAAAGGGGCTCGAGTATTTGGTATATTTCTGGATGGTGCCCATTCCCAGACTCCCCTGGTGTTAGGTGTATTGCCTCATATTGGAGGTGCACGACGAGAGGTCACAATACCTCAAGACCAGCATGTTCCGGCCACTGGTAATCAAAAGGCTCATCAGGTTGGTGATCCTGTGACTACTGATGTTAGAGAGAAACTAATTGCAGCTGGCGAGCCAGAGCCGAAATTGGCGGTTGGGATGACCCAGGTTGAAGTCGATGCACTGAACGCAGGAGTAAAGACTGCGGCCGCTCCCCCAGGTATGGTGGGTAGTCATAGGCAGGAGCAAGCATATAACTTTCTTAGGACCTGGTTCATGGGCAAGAAGTCTGTTGATCCAGGTGTTCATGCTGCAGCATTTGTTGGTAATTTTTTAAATGAGTCTGGACCTAACATGCCTCCTACAGCAGGACCTGATTATATAGACACAGAGACAGGAAAGACATACAGTGGATCGCATAGTATGTGGGGTCAAGAGAACTCATTTGGTATTGCTCAATGGAATAAAGCTGCGGGAAGGTTTGCTACTCTGCGTGAGTTTGCGAGAGGGAAGAATGTGTCGTGGCAGGATCTAGGACTTCAGCTCGAGTTTGTGACCCATGAGCTAGAGACAACACACAGACACGTTTTAGCTAAAATAAAGAAAGCATCCACCATGGAAGCAGCCACAGCAATTGTTCTAAGGTTTTATGAAGTGCCGATGGTTGCTGTGAACTATAACAGGTACCAGTCTAATAGAGATTCATCAAGACAGTCAACTAGGCAGAGTGCAATCGTAAGAGCATATATTGAAGAGTTAGAAAAGCGTACCCAGGACGCGAGAGATGTGCATGAGGAGTTTGGAGGATAATGGCTAATATATCAACAATCAATACAAGACTACAGAATATTGTTACAGCAGCAGGTTTCGATACAGTTGTTGCAGAAGCTAACGATATTGCTGCTAACGTAAATGCACTGGAGTCAACCAGCCTAGGAACGCAGCTTAACGAGAATATAAGCGGTGTACAGGGGCTCAACACTGCGGCTGGCAATGCTAACATAGCTCTGCTTACTAGTAACTTGACGGGCCTGGAAGATCAGGTGATTAAAGACGTTAGTACATCTCAGAGTGACCTGAATAGTATCACAGGAGCAACAGTTAATAATGGTTTCCTTGACCTAGTGGTGACAGCTGCATCGGCCGAAGGGGTCAAGTCTGCTGTAGGTAAAGTAGCTAGTCCATCCGACAATCAGTTGCAAACAATTCTGCAGAATGTTGTTCATGAGCAGTTCAAGAATGAAGTTCCAAATATAATCACAAGTAATTTCACTAATTTTGCAAATACCCTCTTTGACACATCATCTTCGTTCAATAGTTCATTCCTTGATTTACTGAGTGGGAAGACAGGCAATGTACTGCAGGATGTGATGCTTCAATCAGACGCTAGTCCTATTAATATAATAGAAAGCATGGGACTGGGCCCAGAGAAGGCAGCTGAGATACTGTTATTATTACAGGCTAACAAGTTTAAAGAAGCTGTTGAGATAGTATCTTCTATCACAGATCTAACAGTAGAACAGGCAGAGACACAGCTAGCAGCTGTTCCCACAAGCCTATCAAACCAGATAACAAAGCGCGCAGCACGAGCTAGTTCGCTTCCTGTATATGATGTCACAACAACATTTAATGATTGGAACGGAAAGGATACGCCCCCATCATACTTTAGTGTAATTGCATCATTCGAAGAGTTAATGATAGAATTTGTCAATACAAGTAGAGAAATTACCGAGATAGTGTTCTTTGGGTATGAGATAGGTCCTGATCAAACAGTGACTCCGGAGGATATTCATGCTGCATGTATTGCAGATAGTATGGACGGAATAGCGTTTCATTATGTAATATTACCTAACGGAGACTTGCGAAGAGGTCGACCTATTACTGTTGACGGAGAGTATATTAATGTACATAATCAACACTCTATAGGGATTTGTATTCCTCACAGGGATGGGGTTAGTGCTTCTGTACAACAAGGAAGGACAGTTGATCTGGTACTCGAAGCATTCTGGAATATATGGCCAGGTGGACAGGTATTTGATGCAGAGATAGATGTTGGGGAGGCTGACTTTCCTACAGGTATTAATATCTCTAGCTTCCGCGATAACTATAGAAAGATAAATTATGGTAGTGCTGATAGATCATATTCAACAGCTCAGTTGATATCGGCTGCCCAGGGGAACCTATAATGACAATTAAGACAATTGAGAGGCTGACGACCAGAGCCACCAAGCAGGGTACGGGAACTGTAAAGACAGCGTCCCAGACAACCCAGGGGTTTGATGATGATTATGGTATAAACCCAAGACCAGAGTATGAGGAAAAGCCGTCAACAACATTTGATGTATATGCTGGCGGACAGACTCTGAACACATATGGGGCAGACATTCCCGCAGATACTGTTATGGGAGAGGAGACAGAGTATGGTATGAACTACTCATATCACACTCCAGCAGGACATATTGTAGAATATAACGATACTCCAGGCTCAGAGCGGATCATGCTTCGACATAAGTCTGGGACAGGTATAAACATTGGGCCCGATGGTTCTGTTATGATAACCTCTAAGAGACGCGTGGATGTGGTAAATGAAAACCACTATGTCTCTGTTGCGGGTGATGGAACAATGACATATGAAGGTAATTTGACACTTAATGTGACAGGTGACTTTAATGTAAATGTTGGGGGCGAATATAATGTCAAATCTTCCAAACATAATGCCACAGTTAATGGAGCAAGTCGACGCACAGTGTATGGTGATGATAACCACATAGTGCGAGGCAATCAATCCACACTAGTGACGGGGGGAGGAGCCAATACATACCTCGAGGGCTTGAATACATTGGTGAAAGGCGATAGTAGATATGCTGTAGAAGGTGATCATACTATGGCTATGTCCGGAACATTAGTTATGACCGCAAAAGAAGAGGTTGTGCTAACTTCAAAAGAAGCAAATATTGCGGCAGATAACATTTCGGTGTTTGGAGATGAGGGTACTATTGGGGGCGAGAATATAGTGATGTACAACTATAATATGCATACCCAACACACAGTATGGTCTGACACAGTTAATACAGAGACTGTGAGGTCGACATCATCCATAGCAGATCTGTTTACAGGTGACCTGGATGGTACGGCTTCTAAGGCTATACAGGCTGGTACATCACTACATCAATCGTATAGTGATGGTACATACTCAGGCCAAGGATCATATTCAGCAAGCACTGGATCAAATCCTGGATGGACTATTGCTGATGCAGATGATACATCAGATGATACTAAAGCCACTGCTCTCCCTAATTCAACACTTTTGACTGATTATAGAACTAAAGGATCAAAGGGTGTTCTTAACGTGGTTATTGACCCAGATAATACAATACGAAATAGTGTTGACCTGACTACTAAGACAGGGGGCGTAACTGATAGACCTTTGAGTAAGCAGGAAGTGCGTGCTAAGATGCGAGAGGCTGCTAATAGAGACAACGCAGAGTTTGTTGCAAAGGTTGTGTCTGATGGTTTGTTGTCTCCAGAGCATATTAAGAGCTCTCCCCCTAATGTCGCGACTATCAAAACCACGTCAGATGTGGTGGTGCAGGGGCAGACGGTTATAGGAAGTGTTGGTCCTGAATTGACAAGTAAGAGAATAAAGGGTGCATAATGTCATATAAGTTTCTTCCAGATTTAAGATTTATACCAGACGGCTTGACTGCAGTTACTGCGGCCACTCCCCTGGCTGATGGTGTTACTATGGGAACGTTTCTTACAGATGTTACCCTGGATCATATTCCTGAGTTGAGTGATCGTATACAGATTGCAAGGAATTTGTTACCCCATGCCCATATTATAAAATCTATTCGCGACAGTGATAAAAGATTTGCAAAATATAAGATGGTTGTTGTAGAGGGGATATACAAAAAGTCTTTAGAAGAACAGATTACTGCTGGTGGTCAGAAAGACCTAGCCCAGGTTGGTAGATCTGTTGTATATGAGCTACGTAGAGATGGAGTCACAGATAATGCGAAGACAGTAGAGCTAGCGTTATATCTGGCTGTGTTCTATAAGATGTATGATAAGCTGACTCTGGATTATGACACATATAATGAAGGCGAGTTGAATGCTCAGATCATAATAGATACTCCTGATATGCCTTCATCATACAACATTAGGTTCCAATTGTCAACACAGACTAAATTTAATAATGTTGTTCAGGCTGATGGTCAGCTCGTGGAGATCACAGAGATTCCGAATACATCAGTTGTTATTCCTGCACCTCTACCTGATCAGGTTGGGGGATACTTTACTGTTGGGGATCATCATGCTAGACAACTACGAGTGTATGGGGGTAGTCCATGGCAGTCGTTTGCCAGAGATGGACGCACATCACGTGATAATGCTATCATAGAAAACATCAAAAAGATATCAAGCAACAACATTGTTGTGGTGTCTGTTGGATATAATGACAGTGTCATTACACAGGATACTCCAGAGACAATTGCAGCGCGGGTACATAACATTGTGGGGGAAAGTATTAAGCTTGGCCATGATGTAACATATCTGCTATTCCCTGTAACTAATTCATTAGGTGCATCGAGACAGATCGCAGTACGAAACGCAATTGTTAATAAGTTGGGAGTGTTTACTCAGCTAGCTATTATTGATCTAAACCACGCATCATATGTGATTGATGTAGATGGTATAAGTTTGACCCGAGAATCCTACATTTCTGTGTCAAATAAACTTGTGTAACTGTTATAAATAATAGAAAATATTTCGGGTAAGTCATGGCTATAAGAAAAGTATTATCATCGGAAGATGGAGATCTACAGCTGTCAACACTATCTTCTTCTCGGAAGGTCGACTATGTTGATATAGATCTGACGTTTACCAATAGGCCCTCTGGTGATTTGTATAAGAAGAAAGATGCGGCTGCTGTCAAGCAGTCTATAAAAACCCTTCTTATGACCAACCATTACGAGAAGCCGTTTCAACCATTCTTTGGTGGCAATCTACTTGGCTCGCTTTTCGAGCTGGCAGATGATGACACAGAGACTGAGATTCGGAATGATATCACACTTGCTATTCAGCGCTTTGAGCCTAGGGCAGAAGTGATCGACCTTAGAGTTGTGTCTATTCCAGAGCAACATGATATAAAAGTAACATTAGTATTCAAAGTAATAAACACTGAAGAAATTGTTGAGTTTACTACTAATCTATCGAGGCTAAGATAAGATGGCAACAACGATTAAGTCAACAAACCTTGATTTTAAGTCAATCAAGAATAACTTAAAAACATTCCTTGCGGAGCAGGATGAGTTCAAAGACTATAACTTTGAGGCTTCTGGTCTGTCAAACATTCTCGATGTTTTAGCATACAATACACACTATAATGCCTTGACCGCAAACTTTGCTTTGAACGAGTCATTCCTAGGCACCGCACAGTTACGCAGCTCTTTGGTTTCATTGGCAGAGGGCATTGGGTATATTCCAAAGTCCAAGACAGCGGCTCGTGCTACTATTCAGTTCTCTATTAACCTCACATCTTTATCAGAGCGGCCCGTAACCGTTTCACTGGCTCCAGGTGTGTTGTTTGAGAGCTCTGTAGATAACGTTGTATACACATTTCAGACGCGTGAGACAGTAACAGCAACAGACGATGGATCAGGCATCTACCAGTTTAAGACTGCTGATGGTTCGGCAGATATATTAGTATACGAAGGGTCTAAAACTATTAAGACATTTATAGCGGATGCTATATCTCAGGGTAGTGTATATGTTATACCTGACAAGAATATGGATATTGATACAGCTATTATTCGCGTATACGAATCATCTACTTCCTCTGCATTCTCAACATACACAAATTTAAAAGATGCTACCCTAATAAACGATCAGACAGCAATATACATCTTAAAAGAATCGCCTAATGGATACTACGAGTTATCATTTGGTGATGGTAGGACATTTGGTGTAACTCCACTAGCTGGATATAGGATCGAGGTTGATTATCTGACAGTTGCTGGTGCAGTAGCAAATGATGGGGATGTGTTTGCCCCTGTCAGTGTAGTTAATATAGGGGGTACAAATTATAATATCTCCACATCCACAGTCACCAACTCTATCGGCGGCGACTCTAAAGAGTCGGAAGAATCTATTAGGACAAACGCTCCATTCCAATATGCTACACAAAATAGAATGGTCACAGCGGATGATTATTCATCTCTGGTACTGAGAAACTTCTCCACTCTAATCAAGGACATTAGTTCATATGGTGGAGAGAATGCACTAAACCCTGAGTTTGGGGCAGTGTATATGTCTATCGTATTTGAGGATGATGTTACAAGCGCGGTACGTACTGCTACCAAGAACTCTATTCAAGAGCTTATTGATCAATTGGCAGTTGTGTCATTTGCAATAAGATTTGCCGATCCGATTACAACGCATATAGAATCAAATGTGTTCTTCCAGTTCAACCCTAAGCTAACTACTCTGTCAATGAACACAGTGGTGAGTAATGTCGATACGGTGGTCAGTGATTACTTTAACACAACAACAGGTAAGTTTGGACAGGCGTTTAGACGATCCAATTTACTTTCACTAGTAGATGATATATCACCTGCGATTCTATCTTCCAGAATGGAAGTTAAGATGCAGCAGCGGATTGTCCCTCTTCTGGGTAAGCCAACTGATTATAATCTAAGGTACCCCGTATCAATTGCGGCTCCAGATGATGAGTTTCATAGATTGATTAGCACCGCTTTTGTTGTGGGTAATAAGACAGTAAGAATAAGAAACAAATTAAAAACAAATAAGTTAGAAGTAGTCACTCTTGATGGTGTTACAGTTGTGGTTGACAATGTGGGAAGTTATAACCCAGTTAACGGAACGGTAAGTATTGTGGGGCTTAATGTAGCCACTATCATTGGAGGCACGGACTATATTAAGATAAGCGTTGTTCCTGCAAACCAGAGTGCTGTTGCACCTCAGCGTGAAGACATATTAAAGTATGATCAGGAACCATCATTCTCCTCAGCAGTAGTAGTGAGTTCAACGTAATATGGCTAGAGACTATTCATTAAAAGATAACGGAAGAAGGGACTATACATTTACCGACAATCATCAGATTGAGCAGGTATTACCAGACTTCTTCAAAACAGACTATCCTAAGCTATTGGCGCTACTGGAGAAGTACTACCAGTTCGAGGACTCTGATCAATCACCATCACGATTAGTTCATGATGTTGCATTGGCGAGAGATATTACAGCAAATGATGACTCGTTGTTATCTTTTGTTGAAGATGAGTTACTTTTAGGTCAGTCTTATTTCGAGGGCTTCGCGAATAAGAGGGAAGCTGCAAAGTATTCAAATACTCTTTATAGATCGAAGGGTACTTTGTATTCGATACAGCAGTTCTTTAGAACATTCTATGACATAGAGCCTACTGTATCCTATACAAAAGATCAACGGTTTATGCTCAATGATGATCAGTCATTAATTGGGCCAGAGTCGCAACGTTTTATTACAGACGATAAGCTGTATCAAGTCTTTGCGCTTTTGATTAGAGCTGAGCTACCTATTAGCCAGTGGAGAGAAGCATACAAGTTGTTTGTGCATCCAGCAGGCATGTATGTTGGAGGTGAGGTATTGTTGGAAGGAGTGGTTGATAATGCAATTGCAACTGCCATGCCTGACTATGAGAAGGTTTCGGTCAATCCCATTATCCAATCAACCGCTTCGCTTACAACATATCTTCCTACACTTGACCTTACAGGTGAGGTGGATTCTGACGGTAGAGGTGTATACGGCAAGCTGCGTATTGATCTACCTTCAGCTGTTGAGACTTATCAGGATCTTACAATTGAAGAGATCGATCAGTACTACGATTCTATGATTGATCTGGTTGACGCCAGTTCCCCAACATTTGATGCTGATTCTAGCACGAACGTTGGTAGATTCGACCAAGACAGGAAGCGATATGATACATTCGACGAGGTTAATTATCCTTGGCATGATTCAGATTTAGCTTAGAAACCATTATAAATATTACTAACTCTACAGACGGACTTAGCAATGGCAAGACAAAATATTAACAAAGGCACGACCGCAAACGACGGTTCAGGTGATACACTTCGCACTGCAGCGGGTAAGATCAATGATAACTTCATTGAGCTATATACCCTGTTGGGTGGAGATAGTGCACAAATTACTCAAAAGGTATCCTTGGCAGATAGTGGAGTCAAGTTTAGTGGGCTGACATACAACAGCATATTGGGTTGGATAGAAGGCAGTGAAAGGGTTGTTATTCAGTTACCTGATTCAGGAGGTACATTGATAACTAACTCTGCAACTCAAACTCTTACTAATAAGACCATTACATCTCCTGTTTTAACAACTCCTCAGATTAATGATACTAGTGCGGATCACCAATATATTATAGCAGTAAGTGAGTTAGCAGCAGATAGAACTATCACATTACCATTGCTTACTGGTAATGATGAACTAGTATTTAAAGATCACACTCAGACACTGATAAACAAAACACTGACAACACCTGTATTGTCCAATCCTTCTGTGACAGGGTCTATTAAGGATGTCAATAACGCTCATGTTGTAGAGATTGATCCGTCAGCTAGTGCTGTTAACTACCTTAAATTGAGCAATGCTGCGACTGGTGGCATTCCCCAGATGGCATCTTATAGTGCAACTGATACAGATGTTGGATTAGGTCTTTCGGGTCAAAATGATGGGTTAATCCATATACAGACTGGACTGAGATACAGAACAGATACTATCTCTGCAGATGCTCAGGCAGTACCACTAAATAGACCCATGGCCATCTTTAATGCTGGTGGCGCAATTTCAGCTACATTAGCTAATGGTGCTAGTCCTGGCCATGCAATTGTTCTGGTTAACAAAGGATCGGCCGAGGTGACAGTTACCCCAGCCAACTTTGCCCCTGCAACGTCATTCACATTACGACAAGAAGGTATCACTCAGGTGATTTGGTCTGGTGCAGAGTGGCATATCATGGCAGCAAAATTATTTAGCTCGAGCGATGCTGATGCTCTAGTATACGTAACAACATAAGAGATCGAGATTTCACATGCCCGCAATTATTACAGATAGATTCAAAAAAGAGATTCTATTAAATCTCACAAAGGATATCGCAGACTCGGCAACCAACTATTATGTTGCGATTGGCCAGCCTATGGATTGGAATGATTCAGATACCACACCTACTCCCACTGATACGCAGAGAACTATTCGCAATGCGAAGAATAATATGATCTCTGTTAAAAACGTGGAGGCCCACTCATTTGTGGTACCTCGCTATTCGTGGGCATTAGGAGCTATCTACTCAGCATACAATGATGATGTATCTGGCCATCCATCTAATAGCTATTATGTTATTACGGATGAGAACCAGATATACGTATGTCTACAGCAGGGAAGAACGGCCAATGGGCAATCCGTAACATCCACAGTAAAGCCAACAGGTACGCTTACAACAGCTTTCGAAACGGCTGATGGTTATGTGTGGAAATTCCTTTATTCAATTGGGGCACTAAGAGCTTCTCAATTCTTGTCCGCCAACTATATGCCAGTGACACTATTTGGTGCTTTTGACTCAGACGATCCAGCGGATCATGTTGAGCAGGTTGGTATTCAGAATGATGCGGTTGCCGGTGAGGTTGTAGGATACGAAGTCATTAATGGTGGTACAGGTTATACAACAGTTCCTACTGTATCGGTTGTTGGTGATGGTGTCGGCGCGGGTGCTGCTGCTATTATCAGTGGCGGAGCAGTCACAAAAGTGGAAGCTTTGGATTCAGATGGCAATAAAGCGTTTGGTAGAAACTTCACTTATGGACATGTTGAGATTGAAGGTGGTAATGGTACAGGTGCCAAAGTTCGTCCAATCTTTGGGCCAAAATTAGGCTTCGGTGCTGATCCACGAGACGATCTAAGATCATCTGGATTGATGTTTACAGCCAAACCAGATGGTGATGAGAATAATGATTGGGTTATTGGCAACGACTTCCGTCAGGTGACATTAATTAAGAACATTAAGATCCCAGATTCGGATGGTTTGTACGCAGGTACAACTGGTAATGCATTGCGGAGAATGAAATTCTCAAACATCACCGACGTGTTTACTGCTGATAAAACCATATACGGTGAAAAATCTCAAGCATACGCGTATGTTGTTAGTCATGATTCCGATGAGGTTTGGTACATCCAAGATTCAGACACAAACTTCAGAGCATTTCAAGAGAAAGAATTAGTTACCGAGACAGATGGTAATGGTAGAGGTACCCTCGAGGACTCGGCCGCCGATGTTGATGACAACGCATTTATTAAGGGTGATGTTGATTATAGCTCAGGTGAAGTTCTGTTTATAGATAACAGAGCTGCAATTGCTAGATCAGCTGATCAAACAGAAGATATTAAAATTATTATCCAACTCTAATGGAATATAAGCATGGTTAAAGAGTATACATCAGAAATCTTTTCATCTACATATAGAGATGACTTTAAAGATAGTGACAACTATCATAGAGTGCTCTTTAATAGTGGACGGGCGTTGCAAGCGCGTGAAATGACACAGCTGCAAACAATTATTCAAAAAGAGTTGGGTCGAGTTGGTAGACACCTCTTCAAAGAGGGTGCATCAGTTAATCCTGGTGGCGTGACTGTAAATAATGAATACGAGTTTGTTAAGTTAAATACAAATGTTAACCAGCTACCAGCTATTCCATCAGATCTGGAAGGTGTTGAATTAACATCGGATGGTGCTATATCGTTCGAAGTAATACAGGTTGTGGAAGCATCTGGCAGTGATCCTGCCACATTGTACATACGCTACACAAATACTTCATCAGGTAGTCCTGGTGCAGATCCAGTTCGTGTAGCTGCTGGATCGACCTTAACGGGAACCAGGGTTACGGATGAAGGTAATGTATCTTACACGCTCACAGTTCAGTCAACTAACACACAGACAAACCCAGCAGTTGGCCAAGGTTGCCAGGCAGCTATCCACGCAGGTGATTTCTTTGTCCAAGGACATTTTGTATATGCTTCTGAACAGAAGAAACTAATAAGCAAGTACTCTACTACACCTAGTACAAGCATAGGGTTTAAAGTACTCCAGGATATTGTAACTGCATCTGACAACAGTGCTCTTTACGATAACCAGGGGGCTACCCCAAACCTATCATCTCCTGGCGCAGATCGCTACAGAGTGAGATTAGTAATTGCAGAAAGATCAGAGGTGGCCACTGACGAAAACTATTTTGAAGTAGCTAAGATTACTAATGGTAGAATCACATCACAGGTGACAGCAGCCAATAGCTACAATCAAATCAATGATGTGTTGGCGGTTCGTACTAAAGAAGAGTCGGGGGATTATGTTGTAAAACCCTTTGAGTTAACTTTTGAGACTAATGATTCAGACAACGCTAATTTAGACTTTGTCATTGGACCAGGCACAGCATATGTAGATGGGTATAGAGCTTCAACTACAGGCGATACAATTGTTGCTGTTCCTAAACCCAGGACAACGTCGACAGCCAATAACCAGGTTGTTGCTGCTAACTACGGTAGTTATGTAAATGTTACGGGGAATAAGGGTATTCCCGACATTAACACTTTCCAAGAAATGAATTTAAGAAGCTCCACTAATCATGGTGGATCTACTATTGGTACTGCAAGAGTTCGTTCTGTAGAAGAAGATGCAGCCAACTGGAGATTATACATCTTTGATGTTGTAATGAATTCAGGTCAGAACTTTGCTGATGTCAAGTCTACCGGCGGTAGCGACTCAGATTACTGGAATCTAGTTCTAGAGAACTCCAAAGCTGTCCTCAAGGACGCTGCTTCTAGCAGTCTTTTGTTTGATCTTCCTAGCATGAGACCACAATCACTTTCTGATATTTCATTGACAGTTCAGAGACGATTCTCTACTGAAACAAACTCAGGTGGACAGGCAACCATTTCTCTCACAGCGAGTGGCGAGACATTCTCCGACACTAACTTATGGGTCATGGGTGCAGCCGATTCCGATGTTGATGTCGCTGGTGTATCTGTTACGGGGTCTGGTACTCAATCAGCAACAATTTCAGGTGCTTCTGCCAGTCAGTCAACATACGAGGTTTTAGCGTACGTTAATAAATCAGCTGGTGTAATTCGTACAAAGACACTGCAGGAAACAACACAAGCCATCACCCCAGACGGTAGTGGCAATTGCTTGTTGAACAAATCTGATATCTTTAGTTTTGTGTCAGTGAAGGAAACAGACTCAGATGGTGCTGATATCTCAGCTACATATGAAGAGGATAATGGCCAGAGAGACAACTATTATGGGTTGGGTAAGCTAAATTTAATTGCTGGTAATACAGCTCCAAGTACAGTGTTTGTACGATACAAGTATTTTGATCACGGTGCAGGTGGGGACTTCTTTGGAGTTAACTCATATACCGGTCAGGTGGATTATGAGAACATTCCAGATTATACAAAGGCAGATGGTACTGTAATTAACCTTCGAAACGTGTTGGATTTCAGACCAGTCGTAAGTGCATCTGGCGATTTTGGAACTGGAGCTAAAGTTAACGAACTACCTAGGCCTACTGATTTAATAACCTTTGATGGTAGCTACTATCAGGGACAATCAGCTAAGGTTGTTGTAGACACACAGGGCCGTATCGGTGTTGTTAGGGGTGACCCAGCCATTGATCCTAAGTTGCCTAAATCGCCAGAGAACACAATTGATTTGTTTAATGTCACTATGAATCCATATGTGATTGACGATAATGATGTTCACAGTGAGCAGCTTTCATATAAGCGCTTTACTATGGCTGATATTGGTAAGATCGAGAAGCGATTGTCTAACCTAGAAGAAACAACCGCTCTTACATTGCTTGAGTTGGAAACATCTCAGTTTGATGTATTTGACTCGGCTGGATTGAGCAGAAACAAGTCTGGATTCTTCGTTGATAACTTTAAGGATCAAGCTAGATCGCATGTGAGAAGTGCTGACTATAAGGCTTCGATTGATCCATCACGTAATCAGTTACGTCCAGCATTTACCAACAGAAACGTTGGGTTAGCATATGATAGTGACCATACTGAGAACAGTAATGTAGTTCTAAAAGGTGACAATCTTTATTTGAGATATGATGAGATCAGCTATCTGAAAAACGAATATGTTACAGGCACAGAAAATGTTAACCCATTCTCTGTTGTGACCAAGCGTGGATTTATGGAGCTTTCTCCAACATCTGATGAGTGGTACGAGACAGCCTACACTGATCCAATAGTGTTGGATGGTGGGTTTGAGCTGGGCAGTATTAATGGACAGATTTGGGACGATTGGAGCTTTAACTGGTCTGGCGCAGAAAACGTTGAAGTTGGGGATACAATCGGCACAACATCTGTTGGTGGCGCTCAACTGGATACGTCAAACGCTGTTAGATCTGGTAATACAACTACTACGCCTAGGTTTAGAATGGATCAATCGACCAAGGTGTCGGGTGTTAGTACAAAGACAGAGTGGGTTGATGAGGAAGGTGTTGAGGTCAATAGAACATTCATTCCTTTCATGCGTACACGGAAGGTTTATTTCCGAGCTCAGGGCTTGAAGCCTAATACTCGCCATTGGCCTTTCTTTGCTAATAAGGATGTGTCTGATTGGGTAAAGCAAGAGACATTTAAGAGAATCTCAACTGTTGATTCTGACTACTCTACAGGGTATAATGCCCTTACGGAACACCCCAGCACACCAACAGCAACACTAGTGAGTGACGCAGATGGTTTGTTGCAGGGGTCATTCTTCCTGCCACACACCAATGACATTAAATTTAAAACTGGTGACAGAACATTTAACTTGTTGGACATATCATCTAACAAGGAAGATGCATGCACATCAATCGCTGCAGAGAAGTATTATGCCCAGGGCATTACTATCCACAGACAGCAAACAGTTCTCTCAACCAGAATAGTTGATTTGGACGTCACGCAGACGCGTGTTGGTCTGGATCCTTCAATATCCGTTCAGGAGCCGAGAGAACGAAGAAGAACAAGAACAACTGTTACAGAGCCACGTAGACGTGGGAAGGATCCTCTAGCTCAAACATTCCTTGTAGAGGATTTGGAAGGCGTATTCATTACTGCAATTAAGGTTAGATTTAAGACCAAGCCAGCGACTGGTGCTGCCCCTGTAGTGGCTCAACTAAGACCAGTTGTTAATGGAATTCCTTCTGCCGACTCATTTGTGCCAGGATCTACTGTGTTCAAAGCACCTAGTGCTGTAACAACATCTGATGATGGTACATCAGCTACAACATTCCAGTTTGATGAGCCTGTATATCTAACAGGTAACGAGGAGTACGCAATTGTATTGTTAACCGACTCAAATGAATATACAGTGTATGTTGCAGAGGCTGGGGAATTCTTGATTGGATCCACAGAGCGTAAGCTGCAGAGTCAGGCAACACTTGGTTCACTATTTAAGTCACAGAATGGACGCACGTGGGAACCGGATCAAACAAAGGATTTGACTTTTGAGCTTGTTCGCGCAGATTTCGATACATCAGGTACAATTATTCTTGAGAATAAGAATCTACCAAAAGTTAATGCTACCAATGTGATCAAGACCAACACATCCGATCCAGACTCTATTCTGTTTGCTATTCCTGATCATGGTTTTGTAACAGGAGATGATGTCTTGATAGCTGGGGCTTCTGCGGTAGGAGGTATATCAGCTGGTAATGTGAACGGCGTAAGGACGGTTACGGGATTTGATGGTGACTTCTTTACTGTTAATGCGGGTGGCAATGCTTCATCTGCTGCTACAGGTGGTGGTTCATTTACAATTGAACGTCAAACCATGTATGAAACAATGATGATTAAGGCTGAGAATATCTTACCTCCAACCACCAGTATTGGTGTTGCGGGTAAGTTAACAACAGGCAAATCCCTAGCTGGTAATGAGACTGCGTATCAGAAAGAAGGGGATTATGTTGCATATCCACTCAATAGAAATATCTCATTTGAGGTTCCAAAACTACTGGCAACCAAACGTAATGCAGATGCTAATATTGCTGGTAGTAACAAGAAGTCAGCTACTTTTGCGATGAGTCTAACCACTCAGTCGAGTAAAGTTACTCCGGTAATCGACTTGCAGAGATGCTCTATGTCGATGATCCACAATAGAGTTGATAAGCAGGTTGCATCAGGCACTGGCGGCAATATTCCAATTAACTATGTAGCAGAGACAAATGCGCGTGGTGGTTCATCTCTTGCAAGGCACCTAACCAAGCCTGTTACTCTAGCTGAGAAGGCTAAAGGATTGAAGATCATGCTAAGTGCTAATAAGCCTTCTGCATGCGACTTCGATGTCTACTGGAGAACAAACGCTAATGGGCAGCTTCTGGATCAGGACTGGACTATAATTGGAGCGGAGACTTCTATGCCATCTGATGATAACCCAACTGTTTATAGAGATTATAGATATCTTCCAGGTGGTATTGGCGGCACGTTAGACGACTTTGATCAATTCCAAGTTAAGATTGTAATGAAGTCAGCAAACAGTTCTAAAGTGCCACGTTTTGGAGATCTAAGAATCATAGCTCTGACGGTGTAATATGAAGCAGCAGAAGGTTGAAGGTCACGGTAATCTTGTCAGAGATGGGAATACTGGTGCTGTAGTTAGTATAAATAAGACAGAGGCTGAGCAAGCCAGGAGCCGAAAGGCTCGCTGGAAGGCCGAACAAAACGAGCAGGAACAACTTAAATCTGACGTAGATCAACTAAAGAATGATGTGTCTTTGATCAAAGATCTGCTTATCAAATTAGTAGAGAAATAAGCAATGCCAAAACAGATTGTAAACATAAGCGATACTATTAAACAGTTTCAGGAAAAGTTTAACACCCTCTCCACCGATTTGGGCTGGAAAGGGCAGTTAACGACCACTGAGGACTCTGATGTTGTAGGCGCATTAAACGAGGTTGATTACCGTTTAGATTCAATTAACAGTAATCAAATCAACTCACCCCATCTATTCATTAGAGACTCTAGTGAGACTAGTAATATCATAAAGGGCGGACTCAAAGTCCATGGCCAGATTTACGGTCGGCAGGCAGTTGATTTAGACGCAACATTGAATGTTGAGGGCGATGTAACTCTCAACAGTAACATTACCCTGGGTAATGCTGCTAGTGACAATGTCGTGTTCAATGCTGATGTTAATTCAAATATTATACCAAACACCGACGACACTTATGACCTAGGATCATCAGGAAAAGAGTGGAAGGATTTGTATCTGGATGGAACTGGGTATATCGATACTCTTGCCGTCCATAACAATGCTGACATTGATGGTACATTGAATGTTGATGGAGCAACTACATTAAACGGTCATGTTGACTTGGGCAATGCTACAAGTGACAACATCTCCGTAGTTGGTAGGGTAGACACCAACATTGTACCAGATGTTGATGGTACATATGATCTGGGTTCTAGTACGCTCGAGTGGAGGAATCTATACCTAGATGGCACTGCTCATGTCGATACACTGGATGTTGACGCTAATGCGGGCATTATTGGTACATTGAATGTTGATGGTGCAACCACACTAAACGGTCATGTTGACTTGGGCAATGCCAGCGGCGACAACATCTCCATAGTTGGTAGAGTAGATACTAACATTGTTCCAGATGTTAATGGCACATATGATCTAGGATCTAGTACACTAGAGTGGAATAACCTGTACTTAGACGGTACTGCTCATGTCGATACACTAGATGTGGATGCTAATGCGGGCATTATTGGTACATTGAATGTAGGTGATAGCGCTCAGTTCCAGGATAATGTTAGTGTAGCCCAAAACTTACATGTAACCGGCAACACCACAATGGGTGGTACACTTGTTGTAGATGGAGAAGTTACATTCAAAGCTGGTGCCAACAGCAATATTAATTTGGGTGATGGAGATGGCGATAATGTTGTGTTCAACGCTGAAGTTAATTCAAGTATTATACCAAACACAGACAACACTTATAGCTTAGGATCAGCAACGAAAGAGTGGAAAGATCTGTTTATAGACGGCACAGCTCATATTGATACACTAGATGTTGATATAAATGCAACTGTAGCTGGTACACTAGGAGTGACTGGTGCGACTACATTATCTAGCACACTAGGTGTAACTGGAGCAACTACATTATCCAGCACACTAGGAGTGACTGGTGCAACCACACTAAACGGGCATGTTGACTTGGGCAATGCTACAGGCGACAACATCTCCATTATTGGCCAAGTAGACACCAACATTGTACCAGATTCTGACAACAAATATGATCTAGGTTCTAGTT
>ERZ1046876.945-NODE-945-length-20300-cov-7.172783_pt1 | contig 20300 bp, 16 predicted proteins | sample MGYA00383094_ERZ1046876 | MGnify/ENA primary metagenome ERZ1046876 (study PRJEB29581, sample SAMEA5548364) | metagenome | biome: marine; feature: coastal; material: water | depth 50 m | study: Short-term variability in the microbial, nano- and picoplankton...
CATGCTCAAACATACCATTAACTGCCTGCACCGCACGGAAGGTCGCAACGTGAGCCAGCCAAGGTGGGCCTGTAATATCCCCTGCGGCATAAATACCCTTTTCTGATGTTTGGTAGTTTTCATCCACCTTTAAGTATCCTTTGTGCAATTCTAATTTCAACTTTTGTGATATAGCCCCTTCTAAGTTAGGAACCACTCCGACTGCCAACAGTAAGGTTTCTACTTCAATAGTTTCTTCTTGGTCTCCAGAAACAACTTTAAGGGAGACAAATTCATCTTTGATATTAATTTCATCAACTCGAGTATTTACCCTACAGTCAACACCCTGTGCTTTGAAAGACTTGAGAAGAGTTGATGAGACTTCAGCATCCTCAACAGGTAAAATATTGGGCTGCATCTCGATAAGAATGACTTTGGTCCCAAACGAATTTAAAAAATAGGCAAATTCAGCTCCTATTGCCCCAGCTCCCATAATGGCGATAGAGGTGGGTTGCTTTTTCATAACCAGAGCTTCACGGGAAGTCATCACCCTTACACCATCCACATTCACTTCTTTTAGTGACCGCGGCTTACAGCCTGTAGCTATTAAAATCTTGCTTGCTTTTAGGTAGGATCCCTTTCGGTCTCCATCTGTTATTTCAACCATTCCAGGAGCGTGCACCATTCCTTTTCCAACAATATAATCTACCTTATTTTTCTTAAATAAATATTCGATACCCCCACCCATTTGGTCAGCTACATTTCTGGATCTTTGAATAATTTTCTGAAAATCATACTGGACATTTTCGCAACTAATTCCAAATTCGTTGATCTCAAGTACATTTTGGTAAGCTTCGGCACTTTTCAGTAAGGCCTTAGAAGGAATGCAACCCCAATTCAGACAGGTTCCTCCCGCTCTTTCCATTTCAACCACAATGGCTTTTTTACCGAGTTGGCCAGCGCGGATAGCAGCCGCATACCCAGCAGGTCCTCCGCCCAAAACCAATAGGTCGTATGTAATTTCAGAGTTCATATTATATTTGATTAGTATTGAATTACTTCTTTTTTAACATTTGAGCTTAAAATCGTCAACGAAAGGAAACAGAGGATGAAGTTGGGCTTGAAGTTATGGAAGCATCTTCTAGCGTAAGTTCATTTACTATGCTTGAAGCCATCCAAACAAACAGGGACTACCGAAAGAAAATCCAAGAAAATATCGCTCATTGTCTCACCAAGACATCACTCGGTATCACCGATTATTATCAGGGTAAAGTACGAGACCGTTACAACCTTGGTCATTCCTTTGCTTTAATCACAACAGATCGGCAATCAGCATTTGACCGGATCTTGGCAACTATTCCATTTAAGGGGCAGGTACTAAATCAGACAGGTGCTTGGTGGTTCAATCAAACCAAGCACATAATGCCCAATCATGTAATCGACCTGCCGGACCCAAATGTTATGATTGCCAAAAAATGTAAGCCTTTTCCGATCGAATTTGTAGTTCGCGGATATGTTACTGGCAGCTCGAGTACTTCTCTTTGGACTATCTATAAAGAAGGGAAAAGGGAATACTGCGGCCTTTCTTTCCCAGAAAATTTAAAGAAGAATCAGGCCTTAGATACCCCAGTTATTACCCCGACAACTAAGGAAGAAAGCCACGATCGGCCTATTTCTGCCAAGGAAATTGTGAAGGAAGGCTGGATGGAGCAAGAACACTGGGATTATTGCTCCGAAAAAGCCCTGGAATTATTTCAATACGGGCAAGAGATCGCTCAGAAAAATGGATTGATTCTAGTGGATACAAAATACGAGATGGGACTTAGTGATGATGGGGAAATTACTTTAATCGATGAAATTCATACCCCAGATTCAAGTCGTTACTGGGTACAGGAAAGCTTTGAACAAAGATTACAAAAGGGGCAGGAACCAGAAAACATCGACAAAGAATTTCTTCGGCTTTGGTTTAAAGATCACTGCGATCCCTACAACGACCCTGAACTGCCGCCTGCGCCTGAAGACTTAGTTATTGAACTATCGGCACGATATATTCACCTGTATGAAACCATTACAGGGATAAATTTTGTATTTCCTGATTTTACAAAAAGCATAAATGAGCGTGTACGCGGAAATCTCAGTCCATTTCTTCAGTAGACTATTAAGCAGATTCAGAAAACTACCTGTCGGTGGTCAATCTGTGGCTATTTCTTGAATCGCGTCCATGATTCTTTGGGAAATCTTTTGATACCTGTCATCTTCGCCAGGGTCTAGATCAATCGAATCATAGGGGCAAACCTTGCCATATTCCACCCGTAACTTTAGCCCAAACCTGGGAAAAAATTTCCCCGGCCCCAAGATCTCGTGAGATCCTTGTATTCTCGCCGGTAATACGGGCACTTTGGATTTCGCGATAAGTAAACCAACTCCTTTCTGACCTTTTGCCAATTTTCCATCTTTGCTACGGGTACCCTCCGGAAAAACGAGTAAAGGGTATCCACTTTTCAACACCCTTAAAACCGATCGTAATGTCTTAAGATCTAGCTGATCCCGATTTACAGGGATGGAATTAAGATTACGAATGAGTCTTCCCAAAGGGCCAACAAACAAAGTATTTCTCGCAAAATAATGTAAATTTCGAGGCATTTTACAACCGAGGGCAGGAGGATCAAAAAAACTCAAATGATTGGAAGCTAATATAAATGGACCATCCCTGGGAATATTCTCCAAACCAAGGACTTCGAATCGATGGAATAACTTAAAGTAAAAATAAGAGAAACGTTGAGCAAAAATATAGAAAGAAGTCATTCCATGCCTATTTTGTTTGCGATGGCTGCGTAAACATCCTCAATACCAAATTGGCTTGTATCAATCCGCAATGAACCTTCACTCTCTTTTAGGGGAGCAATCGAACGACTCGTATCGAGAAAATCTCTGGATGAAATCTTATCAACCTCGCCGTCGGACTGCCTCCTTGATTCTCTAATTTTTTGATCAGCTACCAAAAAGATTTTAAGGTCCGCATCGGGAAGAATGACCGTTCCAATATCCCTGCCTTCCATCACCAAACCAGAAAAACTATTTTCTTTGGCCGTCTCGATTTGACCCCGCTGATAATCAAAAAGTAATGTCCTCACTTCAGCAACCGAAGCCACATGGGAAACGAAATGATTAACTTCTTTCGTTCTTAAACTTGCTGGGGGATATATGTGGCCATCCACAGACAAAAGAGAGCGATTCCCTTCTATTTGAGAAGACAAGGAGGGAGAGGACTCGGCCAAAAATTTTTGTACAGAATCCGGACTAATCTCATTTTCAGTCAAATACTTGGTTATCGAACGGTAATGGGAGCCAGTATCCACATGGAGGAGATGAAGGCGATCTGCTAAGATAGACGCAGTGGTAGATTTCCCGGTGCCTGCTCCTCCATCGATGGCAAGAATTTGAAAGGAATTACTCATAATAAAGACCGACTCCTTATCTCGCAAAGGCGGTCAAAAAATTCTGGAAATGTTTTGGCACAACACTTAGGGTTATTGATATGTAGCCATGGTTTTCCATTACTTAAAAGGTTGAAAGAGCCAAGAATAGCAAAACTCATGGCAAATCTGTGATCGTGATAGGTATCGATAAAAACTCCTTTTTCTCCAATAGCTTTAAGGCTTTTGAGATTGGGGTGGATGGTAAGGCTATCTTCAGTTTCCTCCACATTTTGCCCTAATTTTCTCAACTCAATCCCCATGGCTTTGACTCGGTCCGTCTCTTGCTTCCGAGTATGTGCGATACCGCTTATCTTTAAGGTATCAGTAAGAAGTGGGGAAATCGCAGCCAAAGACAGGAAAGTATCAGAAATAGCATTGAAATTGAATTCTCCTCCCTTTCTGTTTCCTGAAAAGCTCGCGGTGATCCCTTGATCGCATTCTTCTACACTGACTCCTAGGCATTCGAGTACTTGTGAATACTTAGAATCCCCTTGATACATTGTTTTTCTTACACTTTTAACAGTGCAGGCACCTCCAACTGCCAAGGGGAGAGTAAGGAAATAACTGGCAGCTGTAGCATCTGGTTCAACCGAATATGAAAGAGCTTTCCTGTTATAGCCCACACCTGAAATAGTAATTTCTCCTCCAGAGCTTTCATAGCTTATTTCTTGATCTGAGGAAAATGACTTCATCATTTCCAAGGTTAGATCTACAAAAGGCTCAGAAACCGTACCTTTTGGATATTGAATGGCTGTTTTTTGATTAATAAGTGGTGCAATCATTAACAGGGCTGATAAAACCTGGCTGCTCTTAGTCGCATCAACCTGCCAACAGTCACCTCTCAAACCATTGGTTTTCATAATAAAAGGGAAGCAACCATACTCATGAAGAAACTCAAATTTGCATCCATACTTCTCTAAGGAAGATATAAGTTCCAACATCGGTCGTTGACGCATTGCCTCGGTACCATCGAGCTTGTAAACCCCGCCTTTTTGAACCGACAGAAGAGCGGTCAGAAACCGAGCAACAGTGCCCGCATTACCCACAAAAATTTCTTGCTCCTTAATTGGTAAGTCTCCTCCGCAACCATGGACTACTAGATTTTTCTCTTTAGATCCGCCATCAATCCTCAACCCCAAAGAAACAAGTGCACTTTTCATCAGGTTTACATCTTCACTTATAAGCATGCCTCCGAGGTTTACTTTGGCCTTACACATGGCAGCCAAGATGAAGGCCCGGTTTGATATACTTTTAGATCCTGGAACAGACACAGAAGCTGAACACTTGCCTAAAAATGGGATAACTTTTAATGGGTCCATTACAATGCTAGATCTTTGTTCGACATTCTTTCGCTTTGGCCAAGTAATTCTCTAGTTCATCCCATTTTTCATCGGTCAAAATATTTTTGAAATCATTGACTGAACCCAACCACGAATCTAACGCTTCCAATAAAAAACTTCGATTAGACTTCATAATTTCACGCCATAACGAAGGGTCCCCCCCGGCGATTCTGCTCGTATCCTTTAATCCTTGCCCGGACATTTCTAACCAGCCATCCGGGGAATGACTTAAGTATTCCGCCAAAGACGAAGCGATCAAGTGAGGTAAATGGCTCACACTAGCCACAATCTTATCATGCTCCTCTGGAGATTTTTGCTGAACATTCATTCCCAGTTGTACCCAAAATTTTTCAAGTATTGAGACTTTCTCTACCGAGTCAGTCGGTAAAGGGGTAATCATACAAGTACGATGATTAAAAAGATCAGAGTGAGCATATTCCATACCTGACTTTTCCGAGCCAGCCATCGGGTGAGATCCAATAAAGGTAGTGGCATTAACTTGAGTTCCCGCATGAGCAATACGACAGATATTTTCCTTTACACTTCCAACATCTGTTATAATTGATTTATGTCCAGATTCCTGGATAATTTCGCATAATGTTTCCTCGATCGTATTTACAGGAGTACAAATAACGATCAGTTCTGTATCCTTAACTGCGTCTTTAAGGTTGGGCTCAGCTTCATCGCACCATTTTTCCTGCTTGCACAACTCCAAGGCTGACTGTTTGCGGGCCCAGACCCTAACTTTATCGGCAATCATTCTTTCCTTTATAGCCATGCACAAGGAAGCACCGAGAAGTCCCGGGCCTAAAATGGTAACTCGATGGAAAAGTGGCATGAAGGAAGTAGAGGTTTTAATTTTGAATACTCAGAGAGATTTGTTTAATAGATCATAGATGGAAAACAAATTCAAAGAGCAATACCCAAAAGAAGACGATTGGGGTAAGCAAGACCCAAAAGAAGACGATTGGGGTAATCCTCCATCACCAAATAGTCCTGAAAACATAGCAAAAGCTTTTAAATATCAAATTATTCTCGGCGTTGTAGGCTTAATTTTTATCTCCTTACCAGCAATTGTGATTTGGATTGTCAGGAGTTAACCATGATTCGCGTTCTTATCTTGTACCCTTGGTTATGACCACTCATACTTCGAGAATGATGAAAATGAAATCTTCGAAAGCAGGCTTCGGTCGCTTCCAGTTATTTGTTCTGATTATCGCAATTGCCTTAGGTGTTATCTTATTGATTCCCTTTTACAATTCTTATGTTGCATGCATGGAAGACGAAAAATGCAAGCTATCCAATTCAACTTGCAAACAAGCAACCGTGGACGAACCCGATCGCAATAAAAGCAAGGATACACGAACCCCCTAGTCCCATTACTCTTACATTGTGATTACCCGTAAGGCTATTTTGTGGCTTATTTCTGGGGTTGCTGGATGTTTTGCCTTCCTTTTCCTTTTTTATTATCTGCTCATTACGATCGGGGGAGAGAAACTTGAAGAACAAATCTACCTTCTGTGGTATGAGTTTCGGGATATTTTGGTTAATCACGGTCTGATACTGTTTTTATCGATTGCCATCCTTCCTGGTTTTATTCTTCCGGTTGCACCACTTCTTACCTTGGCTGGATTATGGGCAGAACAGCATGGTCCATGGGAAGCCTGCTTCTTTTGCCTTCTTGCTCTTATCATAAATCTGACCTGGACCTATTGGTTGGCACGTGGTCCTGCTCGCTCTCTCATCCAAGGTCTCTTAGGGAAAACAAAGTTTAATCTGCCCCCAACGCCTCCAGCCAATCTAGTCCATTGGGCACTCATCCTTCGCCTTACTCCTGGTGTGCCGTTTATATTTTCCAATTATGGGCTGGGGATTTTGCAAATGCCATTCTTAAAATATCTTATTCTTTCCGTTCCAATCATTGGAGTTACCGCTTGCGGTTATGTTCTCGCATTTGCCGGGATTTTCAGTGGAGATTGGCAGTATCTATGGATTGGATCTTGCCTCATCGGTATCATGCTCGTTCTGGGGAGAATGACCCTTAAAAAGAACCGAAATGCAAACTGAACTCTTTCAACAAGAAGATGAAGATTCTCCCATCTTTAGTGTAACACAAGTTACCAAAGAAGTTAAAAAGTGCGTAGAAACAAATTTTCGACAGGTTTGGATAAGGGGTGAAGTTTCTAATCTGAGGGCTCACTCAAGTGGCCATTTTTATTTTATTCTTAAAGATTCAAAAGCACAATTAAAGGCAGTCTTATTTCGCGGGGATGCAATGGGTTTAGCCTACCTCCCCAAAGAAGGGGATGAATGCCTAGCTTTTGGTGACATCACAATTTATGAACCGCGAGGAGAATACCAAATTCGGGTTCGCCACCTCATGCAGGATGGACTGGGTAGTCTTCGTGCACAATTTGAGAAGCTAAAAGAAAACCTGTTACAGGAAGGATTATTTGAGGAATCCCGAAAAAAACCTCTTCCCAAATTACCAACAAAAATTGGCGTTATTACCTCTACAACCGGGGCGGCCCTCCAAGATTTTGTTAGTATTTTACAGCGTCGAAAGTGGGGTGGAGAACTTTTCTTATTTCATTCAAGCGTACAGGGAAAAAGTGCGCCCCGTAATCTTATAAAAGCGGTAGAACAAGCTTCCTCATTTTCAGAGATTGAGCTTATTGTCCTTACACGTGGAGGGGGATCCCTTGAAGACCTTTGGGCATTTAATGACGAACAATTGGTTCGAACACTAGCCGATTGTGCCATTCCCACGATTTCCGCAATCGGTCACCAAACTGATTTTGTTCTAACTGATTTTGTAGCAGACTTAAGGGCAGAAACTCCATCAGGTGCTGCAGAATGGTTAAGTTCCCAATTTTTAAGCTACCAAGAATTCATTCAAGAAATGACCGTTCGACTCCAAGATGGTCCCAGAGAAATTTTATCGAGATACAAGGATCAACTCGAGCTTCTTTCCGTTCGGCTCGATCGAAGTTCTCCCATTGCTCAGATTGAGAAACATCATCAATATTTAGATGAGTGGGAGAATCGGTTAAATATAACCCGTCGTCACCGTAGCGAGAGGATAAAAGATAGATTACAATCCTTACAGCATCGCCTCAATAATTGCAGTTTACAGGCATCTCTTCAAAAGGGATTTTCATATATTAAAAATAAAGATGGAAAAATTCTGAGTTCATCCAAAATGCTCCAATCAGGCTCCATCGTTCAAGCAACTTTTATGGATGGCACCAAAGATTTAAAGGTTCAGGACTAAAAGTGCTCAAGATATAAATTTTTCCACAACCATTCCTTTTTCTTTTAAGCCTATGGTTCTGTACAAGTTATCGCTCTTTAGATAGTCACTAAATATAAGGCAGCGACGATACCCATGCTTACGGCCTAAATCGATTGCGTTTCTTATCAATTTTCTGCCAATTCCCGTTCCTCTGTCATCAGGGTTTACATATACCATATTAAGGACGGAGGAATTTGGCGTATGCCTCCCAAATCCAGCCATTCCCTTGGTTTGGCCATTTCTATCCTTAAAAAGATAAAGATGACCTTTTTTCTGCATATCTTTTGCTAATTGGATGGATTTGTACGGGTCTAGTGGAGGTATAGATTCGGCAGCAAAAGCTTTTGCCCAGAGAGCAACACGCGGCCACTGCTTGTCTGTGGCCACGATTAGACTAGTTTGATCCTTTGAAAAATAATCCTTTTCAAAGGATTCAAAAATATAAAAGCTTTTTAGGAAAGAAATGTTGATTTTGGGATTTAATTTCTTCCATTCCTTCAGAAAAGATTCCACTTCCAAGGTAGGCCCAAAAATCCCTCCAAGTTTTACTTTTTTTCGTGCCAAGTGTTGTGCCAAATGTTTTGAGGCCCTTTGATGGCCCGAAGAAAGAAAAAGATAAGAGGTGTGAGAAATCAAAGCACTTAAGCAAATGGTATGATTTTGAAAAATATTTCCCATCCATTTGGGTCCTGGCTGACTTTGGTGATTTTTTGTAAATTCCCAAAACAAACTATTGAGGGACTCTTTTTTTTGCCAATATTTTTCTGACTTTTTTCGAAAAGAATAAATCGATGAATAGCTTTGTGTTTTCATAAAACGATAAACTTAATACTTTTTACAATTTGCCATCGTAATTAGTTTCCTTCAAGTAAGACATCACTACTTAAAATGAACTCATCTCAAAATAGATATAACCAACGGGGCGTTTCTTCGAGTAAAGAAGAAGTGCATAAGGTTGTGGACCATATGGACCGCGGCCTTTTCCCCGGTGCTTTCTGTAAAATCACAAACGACTTACTAACGGGAAATGATAACTTGTGCAACGTGATCCATTCGGATGGGGCAGGCACGAAATCCATCTTAGGATATCTTTGGTATAAAGAAACTGGAGACCCCAAGGTCTTTCATGGCATTGCCCAAGACAGCGTTGTCATGAATCTTGACGACCTTGCATGCGTGGGTATCTGGGATCGTATCGTTCTGTCAAGCACGGTGAATCGAAATGCTCGCAATTTCCCAGGCGAAGTTCTCGCATGTCTGATTGAAGGAACAGAAGAATTTTTACAAACCCTGAGAGATCTTGGTATTAATGTCGAAAGTGGAGGAGGGGAAACTGCAGATGTCGGAGACCTTACTGGTACCGTTGCGGTTGATTCCTGTGCGGTTGCTGTTGCTCGAAGAGGTTGCGTTATCAACAACCAAAATATTGTTCCAGGTCTTTCCATTGTTGGGTTTTCATCTTCCGGAAAAGCATCTTATGAATCCGAGGAAAATAGTGGTATTGGCAGTAATGGGCTTACCAGTGCAAGGCATGAACTTCTCTCTAAGCATTATTTTGAAAATTATCCTGAAACCTACGACCCGGTAACCGATCCGCAGTATATTTACTGCGGCCCCCATCGCATGCAGGACTCCCTTCCTGACTCCAACCTCTTAGTAGGAAAAGCTCTCCTAAGCCCGACACGAACATATTTACCTCTTGCCAAGACAATTATGGATGAAATCGGTGGCAGTAAAGTTCGGGGCTTTGTCCACTGTTCCGGGGGAGGCCAAACAAAATGCATGCGCTTTGGGCATGAGGTACACCACATTAAAGATAATTTATTTGAACCTCCTGCTTTATTTAAAGAAATTCAAAAAGTATCGGGCACAACTGATCAAGAAATGTACCAAGTCTACAATATGGGCCACCGTTTCGAAGCATACTGTACACCTGATGCGGTTGATTCCCTTATAAGCATTGCTCAATCCTTTGGTATCGAAGCCCAGGAAATTGGTCGCACTGAACCTAGTAAATTATCGGATAATCAAAACCATTTGAATATTGAGGTTAAGGGAAATACCCTTATCTATTCCTGAAAAAATTAGGCATGTCTCATGCAGGCAACTATTGAAAAAGCAGTAAGTTTTATTCACAGGGAATGGGGTACTTTCAGCCCAATGACTACCTTAATTTGTGGGTCTGGTTGGGGAGAAGTAACCCAAGCATTTTCAAACATGCAGACCCTCCCTTATTCTGATATCCCCGGTATGAGTAAGCCAACAGTTTCTGGTCATGCGGGGAAGCTTTTGCTCGTTGAGCAAAATGAACAGAAAATTCTTATTTTTCAGGGGCGTCGTCATTTTTATGAAGGAGCAGGGTGGGGACCCATTCAATTTCCTGTTCTTCTTGCTTATGCTTTGGGAACTAAAGTGCTTTTTCTAACCAATGCAGCAGGAGGTATTTCTTCTGATTTTCAAGTTGGAGACCTTATGGTTCTAGAAGATCATCTCAATTTCATGCCTGGTAATCCTTTAATCGGTCCTATACTCCACCCCGATATACCGCGGTTTCCCGATCAATCCGAAGTATACGATCGTACACTTCAAGACCAAATCTTGAAGATTGGATCATTCCATCATATCAAAATTCATCAGGGTTGTTATCTCGCACTATCGGGTCCTGGATTTGAGACTCCTGCCGAGATAAAAGCATTTGCCAATCTTGGAGCGGATGCCGTGGGCATGTCAACTGTTCCAGAGGCGATGATCGCGAATGCTTTAGGAATGAGAGTCGTTGGGCTTTCCTGCATTAGCAATTTAGCGGCAGGCAAGGGAATTCATCCACTCAGCCATCAAGATGTAGAGAACACATCCATTCAGGCACTTCCAAAAATGAAAAAAATTATTCTCGAGTTCACATCGAAGAAACACCATAATAATTCCTAAATTAAACGCATTGTTTTACAACTTATGAACCACCACGATCTAGAAGAAGGAAGCGAATTGCATCTCGATTTCACAAAGCTCAAAAAGGTAGCATCCTGCGGAGAAGATATTATCCCCGCCATTGCTCAAGATCATGAAACAGGAGAGGTGCTCATTGTCGGCTATGCCAATAAACTGGCTCTAGAAACCGCACAAAAGCAAAGAATGGCCACATTTTGGAGCACAAGCCGAAATGAGCTATGGATCAAAGGTAAAACCTCAGGAGACTATCTGGAAATTGTAGAAATCCGGGTAAACTGCGAACAAAATTCAATCCTCTACCGTGTCGTACCCAAAGGAAAAGGTGCCTGCCATACCAAAGACTCAGATGGCCGAGCAAGAAGTGGATGCTATTATCGAATAATGAGTGACACAGGGGAGTTACTTTTTGGATAAAGAGGAAGACTAGGTATTTACCACTATCGAATTTTATTAGAGAAACTCCCTGGTCCGAGTCTTAATTCCTTGGATGTAGCCATCTGAGATTTAAGACCATATCCGATGGTTTGCTCAATAAGTCTCTTTGTTTCCACTAGGGGTACAACCTCGATTCTCTTTCTTTTGGTTGTTATAAATATTATGCCTCTCTGCCGATTATTGACAGAAAAACTTTGAGCACCTGATTCTATATATTTCCCTTTTATATTTCGATAAATTAATATTTTTACCCGACTCTTTCCTTCGAAATCTTTGCTTTGTATAATGAGATTCTTTCCTGATTCTAAAGTAAACTTTTTAGAACCAGCTGCAATATACAGAGTCTCTTTAAATTGAGAAAATATTTTGTAAGACCCCCAAGGAATCTCGTTTTGCGAAAAGGGTACAAGGTACCCATTATAATTCCCCTGTTGATCCGAAGGAGAAAAAAGGGCGATAAACTCTTTTGTTGTATTAGGTGAAGCTGAAAAAGGAAGTTCTAAAAAAAAAGATGCTTTTTCCGGTTCATTATTGCCTTCCATCAAACCTACCTTCGATGAAGATGGATTTCTTTGCTGATGAAACTCAATATTTCCTGCCCCGTAATAAGCACACTTGCGGGACAAAGAGCCGTATGCGACACGAACCTGAGATTTTGTAGAATTCAAATCATGTAGATTGCCCCATGGAGCGTATACTAACGATCGCGAGGTCGGCTTTCCCCAAAAAACAGCGGAAAATAAAGCTGTTGGCTTAGGATTAGGGTCAATTTCCTCTGCATTTGTGTGAAATGCTAAAATTCCCAAGAACAAAATAATAACAACAAGATTTCTCATTTTAATAGTTTAATAAATAAGAATGGAATCCTTAAACATCTCCGGCTTTCAACCATCGAAATTTAATAATTTTAAATTTTCGACCAAACCTCTGATTTACCCCCATCCTAGATACCGTAACGGCATTATTGGTCGCGTCTTCCTCATCAGGATCTTTGGTGAGTGGCAAATCAGATTCAAGCCCATCCGCAAATGTAGGATTATCTCCGGCTAAATTAGGGTAGGCATCAGATTTTTGCTGGGTGGTTCCATCTCTAGTTCTCGTAACGCTATCTTGATTTAAATCAATCCAATGCTCCTTTATCTCGGGATCCCAGTAGCCATTGAAGTTTCTGTCCTCAAAAGGCTCATGGGGACGATGATGTGGATTATCTTGGTCAGGTTTCACATAATCTGGAATTCTCTGCACTGTTAGTTCAATCCATGCTTTTGACTTAGTTTTAGAAGAATACCTATCATTGCTCTCATCCGTGTTTCGGGCTTCATCAAAAGTCTCACCCATAACTCGGACAACAAAGGTATCAGATCGGACTGAAGTTACTGGCGCCAACGGACTAAGGAGATCGGATTGCATAACCCACCCCGGCTTGTTTGCTGCTGTCGCCACATTTTCAACCGCAAGTAAATTCTCTGGGGCATCTCCGTATGAAAAAGTATTAGAATAATTTAGATATACCCTTTTCAGTTCCAATATTTTTCCCGCTGATGGAGAATATGACTTAATGGGTATTTGAGATTCTAAACTTACACCTTTACCCCATTTTTGTCTGCGTCCTGGATAATTAAATTTATTTCGAGAAACCGCATGTATCCCAAATTCAAAGGGTAAAAGATTCATTTCAGATGCTAGTGGAGGAGAGGAACTAGATACACTATTCCCATAAAATCTATTATTGGGAATAATGGGTATAAAAGAATCAGTAGAATTATTGCTTAACCCACCATGATTTAAATTAGATTCTGCTATCGCTGCTTGGACTGCCCCCCTCAAACCCAGGCTTGAAGATCTAGTTTCTAACTCCTTTTGGTTTCCCCACTCTTCAAGAGGGTATATAAATAAGTTAGTCTTCATACCTTGAAGACGGCGATTAGCGAAATCAGAATAGGATAAAAAGGGCCCTCTTAGTTTAATTTGTTCAACTAGTTTATGAGACAATATATTAATTTCTAGATCGCTTAATTTACGCAATGTATTCCAAGAATTACTTGTTGCACTTTTATGCTCCAAAAATCGTGGAACAGGGGTTACTTCTGGTTCAACCACAACACCTTGCATTGCTTGGCCTCTCAGAGATGATATGTGACTAGCCCAAGCATCTACGGATGTTGAATTAACATTGAATTGACCGTTAACCAGGAGATCCCCAGCTAAAGTTTGGTAACGAAAATCTGAATCTGTACCAGATGCAGCAAGCTCTTCATTTTTATCAGCATAACTTGTGATCCTTGGCTCGCCATCTCTAAAGAAAGGGATAAGCCGAGGGTTTCGATATGGTAAATACCGTTTGCCCGGCTCAAACAAACTAGAATCTTTTTCATCCCACTCTGGATCATTTCCTAAACCAGACATAAAATAACCGTCCAGCAAGGCAAAATTGAGGTAAAAACTATGATCTAGTGTTACATTTTGATGATCTTTTCCAACATGAGTGTCTCGGATCGGATCATCATAAGAAACAATTTTATTTAACCATGGAAAATAGTTGTATTCTGCACCATCACTAAGCCAAGTTTTGGCAATATCTATGTTTTCCAGAATATTCATAGAGCCAAACACAGGGACTTCATCAAAAGCTTTCATTTTACCCCATGTTTGATAGCGAGGAACCAAAGTAGATGCATAAGAATTTCCTAAAGAATACGATGGCCCGTGAGAATAGTTATTTAAATTCGCGTGGCGAAATTGTAATATCGAGAGCAACGGAGATTTTGGTAATTCAAACATGATCGCATTTTTTTCTGCTTTCATTGGACTTAATTCATCATAATCATGAAAAAAACCAACGTAAGTATCAAATGCCTTAACCCTTGGCATTACCCCTAGGTCAGGATTAACATATTCAGCCGTCGGCGAGAGAGGATTTAAATCTGGGTCATAAAAATTTGGATATTTTTGAATACGGCGATTTTTTTCAGCAAAGAAAAAATTTTCCTGTCCTTGGTTATGAAGCTTAGGGGTGTAAAATGAACTGTGTGAATTAAATCGGCTGACATCCCAATTGCTTCCATATCCATCCTGGTTACTGCTAACAAGAGCTCGTATATTAAATTGCTCGAAAACAACACTTTCTGCTTTTGCAGGAAACTTAAACCGTAAAATAAAACCATAACCTGGTAAGGTTTTACCATTTGGAACTTCCAAGGCCTCTGAACTTTCATAGTAATAATTTTGCGTCGGAGTGGTCAGATTAAAATGTTTATTTATTTTGCCTATAATTTTCCTATTTTCATAACTAACATTTTTAGGGTTTTCTGAATAAATTGTAATACCCTTAGGTTGCTCTAACATGCTACTTTGGAATTTCAATCCAGAAGAATTAAAGGTCTCGGTTGAATTTGGGTGAACCCCATTGATATCACCAAATGTGTCCTGTGTTGCGACGGGGTCAGAAGTAGGAGTAATAGAACTTCCAGACAAGAGCAGGGCAGGAGTATCTTCCACTCCTGAAATAAGCTTAGTAAGCTCAACTTCAAGGAATTTGGTTTCTCCGGATACAGGGAGAGGAGAATGCTGAATAGTTTGCTTACTACCAACGGTAAAGTGAGCTTTTTCGCCTGCTTCTAATTGCAAATTAGGGATTCGTAAAAGTAAATGTCTATTCCCAAAGGATGATGAGTTATCTGAATTACTTGAATGCAAAAAGGTAACATTTATCTTTTTCCCCAATTTATTGCCTACAAAACTCCCGTAGGTGGGAAAACCTTCTGCCCATTCCACTTCTTTATTGAAGGGGGGGGAGTTAAAAAAAGTGTAAAAGCGTCTTAAATAAGGAGGAAGTAAACTTGGCCCTCTACCATTTGGGTCAATCACAATACGGGGGAAAGTTTTTTCACCAGGGTCTTGTATTCCATTTCCATTTTTATCATCGAAGGTTTTTGATGTTGGTATCAGAACATCGGAGGATGGATCTTCATCTAAAGGATCAATGGTAGGATGTTTTAATCTAAACAAATCAATATCAACAACACTCATGAACCACTTTCTGTAATAATCAAAATGCTTTGCGTTAAGTGCTGAGAATTGAACCGTAAAAGGAATTTCGATGAACAAATTCTTGCTGCTTATAGGAACATCATAGGGATTCCAAAACGCAACCGACGGGTAAATAGCTAAACCTATTTGGTTTTGATCAAAAATTGGGTGCTGAGAATATTTAACTTCAACGAGTACAGGCTGTATCGGGTGATTTTTAGGCTCTGGCCTTGTTTCTAAACCCTTAAAATAATTGAAATACTTTCTGAGCTCTGAGCTTTTTGTTATCGATGGACTGTTGCCAGGGCTGTTGGGTTTTACCCCGTAAGGCAGCAGGTGATTAAACAAAACATTATTATCACCCACAACTCGAGGAAAGTCAGTGGGGTGAATATCACCATAATTAGATGCCAAATACAAATTATGGAATGCACCTAGCGTTGACCACCTTGGTCCTGCTAGTAGAGCGTGCTCTTCAAGCATGAGTTGATTACTGCTACTTGTACGCCAATCATTTAACAAAGCATTGATCTGTAAGGGCACACTTTTTTGGTAGTAAATTCGCTGTTTGTACACGTAATTGCTAAAATCATCGGCCCATACATCAGAAATATCTGCTAGGTTCCCCCAATCATCTTCATTGGCAAAGGCACTGCTTAAATCTCTCTTAAGACCTCCTGTCCTCACATCACTGAGTACACCGAAAGAGTCAGTAGTGAGGAAGTGGTAATAAGGGCTTACTTTTGTGCTCTCTGCCACTTCATTGGCTAACATACCTAAAGAAAAGATATTGCTCCGCTGAGCATCGGTAAATTCGCTGTCCCATTCCAAGCCAAATCCACTTTTCAAACCAGTAGAGCTTCCACTACCCTCATTGGCAAATGCCAGGTTTGGCTCAGTTGCCACACTAAGATTGTCTTTTTTTTGCTGAAGGTCCGTACTTTTTTTGCTCGGATTAAAAATAGTCATATTGGTTTTGACTCCTTCATCTCCAACCCAATAAGCATAGGATCCGTACTTGCTTTCCTTATTATCTTTTTGATTATTTTGTATGCGAGTCTTTCTCACTTTTATTGGTTCTGCACCAAGAAAATTTTCCCAATTTTCTGGATTCTTTGGATCATAACCATCCTTCAATAACGGTGCCTTGAGGATCCACTCCACATCGTCAGATACTTCCGGATCGGGCAGGTTATAAAGTGGATGATTATATCCAGGAAGATTATCGCTCAAATCCCGAAGAACGGGAGAATTGGTTGAGTTTAGAAGGCTATACTCGTAATCTTCCCAAGGATTCTCTGCCGATCCGTAGACCCCACCTTTAATAAATCCCCGGCCATTATCAGGCTGGTTTGTATCCCAAATATTCCCATCCGGTATTTCAACAAATTCTGCAAGTTGATTGAGGCTATTTCCAAAATACATTTTTTTACTAAACCCTTCATTACCACTTACTAGCCATGCAATTTCGATTGCGGGGTGAGGATCAAATTCTGCACTTGTCATTGGAACTGAATTCTTTTTCTCCGGATACTTATCTCCTGTATCCAAGTTCTCAGGCAAGGGTTTCGCCCCTAATTTATTTTGGTCAACGCCACGATCCCTGCCACGCTGCTTCCATACTCCAGTCCAATATCTTTGGCCAAATGGTAGTGGGTCAATATTGCCATTTTCATTAAGATCAACCCCTGTCGGAGTAATCTGATCCTCTTCGTAATTTTGGTCTATAAAGTTCATGCCGGACTCGATACGCTCATCTAGAAGATCAGCTGTACCCGAAATACGCATATCCGGCCCTAAATGTTTTTGGATTTCCCCAATTGCAACCTGCATACCCATTCGGGCATGGGCTTGTGCCAGAATCTTCACTTTTCTTGCCTCTACTAAACTTAGATCTGTGCTCACTAAGTTGACCAAGGAAATGACCAACAAAAAAACAAGGCTGAGTAATGCCAAAGCTAGAACTAATGCAAATCCTTGCTTCTTACAATCTCGACTGTAATTGAATCTGGACTCAAACATAGGGCTGTTAAAACTTGAGCCCTTTTACTAAGATTCGCAACTCTTTTGCGAATTTAGATTAGCGAGAAGGGATTGCGCTAATATCTTCTTCAGAAGGCCAAAACATTTCGATATCATCAATATTTGGTATCGTTCGTGGTCGAACAACCCTAAATCCGACAAATAAGGCGTCTGTATGATACCATACGCTTTTTGGAATTTGAGGGTCTTGTTGCTTCCACGATTCTTCAGAGCCCAAGCGGGCTGCACTCCGGTGGCTTTTTGACCCATCGTCCCAAGATCCTCCTCTGACTGTTCGAGAATAGAGAGAGTCAGGCAAATTAAGCGGATCAACTAAAACCTCTGCTCGTACCGTTTTGGATGGAGGAACAAATTTGTCTAGCACCCACTCCCAAACATTACCGTGCATATCATACAAGCCAAAAGGGTTGGGTGATTTTTGGCCAACTTTTTGGTACTGAAATCGACTATTCCCAAGATGCCAGGCATGATCCGATAATTTACTGGCGTCATCCCCGAAACTGTACGCTGTATTTGTACCAGCCTTACAGGCATACTCCCACTCCGCTTCTGTAGGCAAACGGTAAAACTTTCCTGTTCGAGCACTCAACCACATGCAGTACATTTTAGCCGAAAGTTGAGTCATACATATGGCAGGGTATCCACGTTTCCCCATTCCAAAACTCATGTCAGTGTAAGGGGATGTAGGCTTGGTTACAGCATCAGATAATTCATCTGCAGGCGTAGATTCGATTTTATTGTATTCTCGGTTATCTTTATCTAGGTTGATCATCCACAATTCATACTCGTCCCAAGTAACTTCATACTTTCCCATCCAAAAATCAGAAACTTTTACAGGATGGAAAATATGTTCATCTTCTCCACGTTCTGGGTCATCTGCTTGGCTTCCCATGCTAAACTCCCCGCCTGTAATGGGCATCATTTCAAAATCTAGATCTGATGTTTTGATAGATTGATGGTAAGATGAGAAATCATCTTGTATCTCTCCGCTTTTAAACCCTAGTTCTTTATATAAATCCCTAGGCAGCATACCCAGAAGAGTGAAACTCTTTTTTTGAGGAGATAAAGTAATATCTTTCGGCCAATCTGCTCCCTCCTCAATCCAGCGACGTAACATGAATAAATCTGTGGAGGATAACGGGTCATTGCCTTCTGGAGGCATAAACATTTCATCATCTTGGGGTAATGTACAGAGAACATATAAGTCACTATCCAAAGGCTTACCCGGGACAATAACATGATCGGACTCAAATGCATGCTCATAACTATCCAACCTTAAATCTCCTTTAACATTTCCGTCATAATGACAAGATACACAACTGAGTTCTAGAATAGGTTGAACATCTTCAACAAAAGAAATTTTCTTAGGAAGTCTTTTCTTTGTTTCCAGCACGATACCATCTGGCCAGGCTGCCCCATCCTCAATCCACTGCTTAAGGATTATGTTCTCCGCGTTTGTAAGGGGATAATCTTTGTCCACATTTTTTATCGGCGGCATAAATAATTCATCATCTTGAGGAAGGGTTGTCGTCCAATAAAGTGAACTATCTTCTGCATTACCTGGAATGATTAAGTCCTCACTTTCAAAAGCAAATTTCTTTTCATCTAACCGGATACCACCTTTTGCATTATCCGCCCGGTGGCAACTCACACAATTGTGCTCCAAGATGGGCTGTACATCTCTCACAAAATCAATACGAGCGTTTACCGCTTGTAAGCCAAAGATAAGGAGACTAAAAAAACTTAGGATGTGTAATTTCATAAGAAGGTGTAATTCTATAATAATTAGTTCTTTATCTCAAAATTTAAAGCAAATGAAAAGGATATTCAACCTGTGACACCCCGTTTAAATATGGCTTCCTTGCACTTAAAATTAAGGATTATAATACTACTTTTGCCTTTGTTCTTACTTAGAGCAAAAGAAAACCAATACTTAACATTTTCTGAAAAGTGTATGGGGACAGAATTTAAAATTATTATAGATGATGCAAATGAATCCCATTGTAAATTAGCTGCTAATCAAGCTTTCGAAGAAGCTCACCGGTTAGATCTTATGTTTAGTGACTACCTTTCCAATAGTGAGGCTTCAACTTTGTCAGCTTCCTCTTATACCAATCAAGGTAATCAGTTTCAGGAGGTATCTTCTGAATTTTTTAAAATCCTTAAATTTTGCCAGAGCCTTTCCGTAAAAACCAATGGTAAATTTGATATCAGTGTTGGACCAGCCTCTCGTCTTTGGAGAATTGCTCGATTCAGGAAAACGATGCCCAAGGCCTCCAAAATAGCAAATGCACTTTCAAGAATTGGATATACCAAAATAATCCTGCATCCGGTTGAGTCAAAGGTGTGCCTGAACCAAGAAGGTATGCTGCTTGACTTTGGAAGTATCGCGAAAGGGTATGCAGGGGATCAAATGCTATCGCTCTTAAAAAAGCATGGATTAATTCATAGCCTGATTGATACCGGTGGGGATTTAGTTATTGGGCAAGCCCCAAGAGGTAAAACAGGATGGAGGGTAAAAATTGGAGGTGATAAACACCCAGAACTTCCAACCTTAAACTTGTCAAATTGTGCCGTTGCCACCTCTGGCGATATCGAACAATTTGTCACCATCGACGGCAAAATTTATTCTCATATAATTGATCCTAGTAGTGGAATTGGAATTAATGAAAGAAAGCAAGTCACCGTAATTGGAGAAAGTGGAATGGTCGCTGACTCCATGGCTTCGGCTGCTTTAATCTGCGGACCGAA
>ERZ1046876.952-NODE-952-length-20213-cov-7.057645_pt1 | contig 20213 bp, 16 predicted proteins | sample MGYA00383094_ERZ1046876 | MGnify/ENA primary metagenome ERZ1046876 (study PRJEB29581, sample SAMEA5548364) | metagenome | biome: marine; feature: coastal; material: water | depth 50 m | study: Short-term variability in the microbial, nano- and picoplankton...
AAAAGTGAAGGATCAATCACCGCGATTGAGGGAATTTCCCAAAGATTGGAAAGGTCACTTAATCGATCAACTTCTTCGAGAAGGCCTAAGGCATTGACCTGAGGGAAAACAAAGGCGGATATGTTACCATGTTCTTTTGCTAAAAATTCTTCTAACCGATCATAGTCAATTCTTCCTGAGTTAGGGTCTAAAGGACAGAATTCAAAATTAAGATCTGTACCTTGAGCATGGGTCTCTAAGAAAGAAATATCTTCAGGGTATAGAGAAGAAGCAAGCAGGACAGAACCTGGACGCTTTCTGGACCGACGGGCACAGGAAATGGCCTCAAATATAGCGGCTGAACGATCGTATAAGGAAGTATTAATTGCCTCAAAGCCTGTAAGGGCCGACAAAACACATTGGTAAATCCAGTGTGTGACCAGAGTGCCCTGGCTGCGTTCGGGTTGGTAAGGGGTGTATGAAGTGGTGAGTGGGCGTAGCCTAGAGACCTCCTCAACGATTGGGTGAACCTTCCAAACTGGGAGCAAATCTCCAATAAATGAGGTTACCAGATTGCTCGATTTGGCTATGGTTTCAAGGTGTGCTGCAGCGTCCTCGTAGGAAAGTTCAGTTGGCAAAATTGGTCCGTGTAAAAAACGTGATTCCTGGGGAAAGTGGGCGAATAGATCATCGAGTTTATCAATACCGGCTTTATCCATCATCTCCGCAATATCAGAATCTGATGCTGAAATGTAGTGTCGGGGAATTTCTCGGGGGTATTCATTAGGGTCGTAGGGAAGAATACCAGTTGAGGAATTGCTTTTGATTGAATGTGGTGCAACGGGAGAACTCATAATTATACACTATCCATGAGCACCATGACAATGAACGCAAAATCATTCACGTTTACAAAAACTTACAGGTCCTTTTCAGGACCTAAATATACAAGGGTATGAAAGTTAACTTAGCGACCGATAGGTCTGCCGTTGTCCCAGAAATTTCTTTCGGTAATTTCTCCAGTTTGGTCAAAAAAGATTTCTTCTCCATGGAGACGACCATTGAGAAGATTAACTTCACCTTGGGCAAGGCCCTGTGCATTCAAAATCCTCATACTACCAGTAAAAGGTGTTCCGTCTCGGCGGATACGAATGGTGTCAATCCCATCGATTAGTTCGGTAATGAATACGGCTTCTGCTTCACTTACGGTCCCCACCCAATCTGCGGTGTCTTTGGATACGCCTGCTTGTTTGGAGGAATTACCTTGTTCAGAGATTGTTTCCTTTTTTTCTAGTACTTCGGGTTGTTCAGTTGCTTGATCGTCGGGTGTATCATCCGAGAGGGTCGGGGATACAGAATTTGTAGAGGATTGAACCACGGGGATATCCTTGGGTGGAGTTACATCTGTTTCACTTGACTGGCTCGATGGATATATCTTTTCAACTGTTTGTGGAGGTATGTTCGAGTCGGCAAGCACGGGTTCTGTTGATGGAGCGGCAACCTGATAATCCGAAGTATCCTCAAGGGGAGGCTTAGATAGCTTGGGCTTGGAGGAAGCGGCAGGAAGTTTGGCGGGCTTGGATACAAGCTCGCCTTGTCTCCAAACCCCTTTGAGGGTTCGTCCGTCAAGGTAGGTCAAGGTGCCCGTTCCATGTTGCAGATCATCGAACCATTCACCTTCATAGATCACACCTGCACTAGAGATAAAACGGCCCCATCCATGACGTTTGCCAGCAAGAAAATCGCCCTCGTATTGTGATCCATCTGGCCAGTCATAAATTCCTTTACCTGTTCTTTCGTCCTTTAGGTAGTCACCTTTATAGCTTTCACCGTTTACCCATAGAAATCGACCGGTGCCATGCCTGAGATCGTCTGCGTATTCGCCATCATAAGTAGATCCGTCCAACCATCTGTAAATTCCAGAACCATGTTTTTCCCCGTCACGATTGATTTCTCCCTCATAGGTACCGTCCGAAAAGTCCAATTTTGAGATGGATTTGTTTTGGCAGCTAAAAATAAGAAAACAGGTGGAAAGACAGATAATAGTCTGTATGGACTTGTAAGACATAATCGGTTTATCCAAAATCATAGTTTGCTTTCGGGCAAGCGTGTAAATTTAGAGAATTTTAACGGAATAGATATTTTCCCGATATTGAATTGCCACTTTTCTGCAAATAATAAATAAAGTCCATTCTTAAAGGAGAGGTGGCAGAGTGGTCGAATGTGCCCGACTCGAAATCGGGTGTGCCGCAAGGTACCGGGGGTTCGAATCCCTCCCTCTCCGCCAAACAATTACTTCGAGTAAATTAACGATCGTAGAAGGCATTGATTTTATCAGCCACATCCCGAAAGGAAATATCGGCAGAATAAACAATTTTGAATTCTTCAATCGCCTCCTCTTTCTTTCCCATGGCTTCAAAGCAGCAGCCCAACTGATAGATGGCATCTTTTTTACGTTCATCCATAATTTGAATGTCCGCCTTGAGAAGCTTGAATTGTTCAAGTGCCAGATCAAAAAACTTCTTGTTCAAGTATGCACGCCCCAAAAATAATATAGCATCCAGCCGTACCTTTGCATTTCGTTGTGCAAGTTGAAAGTGCGGTAAGCAGGTATCATATTCTGCTTCTTCAAATAGGATACATCCAAGTTCATAGCGGTATCCATATTCGTTAGGATATCTTTTGACCAAGGACTCAAGTTGGCTTCGCTGAAATTTTTTCTTGGCCAAAATTGCATCAGTAAGACCTTTCTGAGTCTGGGCGTTGTCAGGGTCATTAGACGAGGCTTTTTCCCATTGCTCGATGACTTCCTCGTAATAGCTCAAGGTTAATTGACGTTCTTTTTCTTCTAGAGAGACATCTCCCTTTCCTGCTTCTAATTTGCGGGCTTGCTGGATCCAGGCAATGGCATTTTGCAAGTCTCCATAGCGTTGGTAATAATCACTGAGTTGCCTGTAGTGGTTGAGGTTTTGAGGTTCCGCCTGGACATTATCATATGCTTGTCGAATTAAGCCTTCTAGTCCCTTTGCGTCATTGACAGTTTTAGCAGATTGTTCAAGTGCTTCAGCTTCTTCTTTGTTCTTAAGTTGTTCACGAAAATTAGATGATCCTTCCCATTTTCCTTGAGTCATGGCTACGGCAACCGAAGCCCGCTTCATCATATCCTCAGCATCTCCATCGGATGGGTTAATTTCTAGGATGGCATTTCCAGTTTGAATGGCTAAATCAGACTGTCCGGATTCTAGGTAGGCGTTTGCCAGTTTTTTGAGGTTGGTAAGGTCTTTGGGCTGAATCGAACGAATGGTTTCATAGGCAAAGACAACGGTTTCGTTCATTTCCAGTTGAGCACAGGCATCAGCAAGCATGTGATGGGCACCAATGTTAAAGGGATTTTTAGCAATAAGTTCTTCTGCTGAGCCAATTGCCAACTCCGGATCCTTGCCTGATTTACTTCTCAATAGAAAAGGAGCATTTGTGATCTTGCCGAATAGCGAGCTCATACCCTTGTTCGAATTCTTAGCAACTTTGAACTGTTGTCCTCTTAGTCGTTTGCGTAGTTCCAAACATCCGGGAGATTGCTTGAGAATTGCTGAGTAGATATCGATGGAGTAATTAGTGTCTTTGGCAATGGCTCGATCAGCGCCTTCTAATTGCTTAATTTGCCGTGGGTCTAAGTCGGCAATTTTAATTTCTTCGATCATAATGCAAAAAACATAAGTAGCTAACCATATTCAGGTTGACGACAACGAATTTTGAATGGCTAGTTTAAGGATATGGAAACTTGAATGTACTAATTTTTCAGAAGTAGCTTCCACCAGTAGCCGCACTTTCGATTCTGTGCCTGAATAACGAATTAAAATGCGACCCTCGTCTTTAAGGATTTCTTCTTCTTTTTGGACAGTTTTAAAAAGTTCGGGCAGTTCTTGTATTGGAACTTTTTTGGAAACCTCAAAGGATCCAGACAAGGAAGGCCACAATATAATTTGCTTGGCCAGATCTTCGAGTAAACGAGATTGATCTTTCATTGCGTGGAGGACGGAAAGAGCAGCAAAAAGACCATCACCTGTGGGTAAGTAATCTGTACAAATAATATGACCGGATGATTCACCGCCCCAATTGCATCCGGCTTCCAACATTTTTAAATAAACATTTTTGTCTCCAACATCAGATGTAAGAGTGGAAATGTCCATTTTAGAAAGTGAGGCCCTAAGTCCACTATTACTATGAATGGTGGCAACAAATTTGGATGCGTCTAATTTTCCGTCGCGTTGTGCTTGCAAGGCAAGAAGACCAAGAATTTGGTCGCCATCCACAACTCTGCCCTTCGAATCCACAAATCGTACACGATCTCCATCCCCGTCATGAGCGATTCCTAAATCGGCCTGCTCTTTTTGTACGAGCACTTGTAAAGATTGTAAATCCTCGGAGCCACACCCTTTGTTGATTATCCCTTCTCCACAATGGGAGGTAATCACAGATGCACCCAATTCTTCAAAAACTCTAGGGGTCGTCTCGCAAGTCGCGCCATTTGCCAAGTCAAGGCAAACACGTGTGCCAGAGAGGTTTAGATCTGAGAAAAATCTCGAAACCTGGGACAGATAGTCATTTACCAATGGTTGGGGGGGACTGGTATATGAACCATGAGGGGCGGCATGATTTTGATCAATCAGGCTTTCGAGAATTTCTTCCTCTTTTTGCTCGAGCTTTGTTCCAAGGGAGGAAAAACATTTGATTCCATTGTCCGGGTGGGGGTTATGTGAGGCAGTGATCATTACCCCAAAATCCGCTCGTTTATGAATTACGCCAAATGCCAAAGCTGGTGTGGGCAGGATACCCGCATCATGTACCCGCACTCCAGTGGCTAACAATCCTTGAGTGATAGATTTTTGTAGCGAAGCTCCGGACGGCCGAGTATCTCGTCCAATGATTACAACAGGAGTCGTCGATTTTTGAGCTAAAAACTTCCCGATTGCAAATCCCACCTTCTGGGTGAAAGCATCGTTCATGGTGGGGGATCCGTAGACCCCGCGGATTCCATCCGTACCGAAATACTTAGTCATGACGCAAAAAACTTCCTTGCTTTATTTAACCAACTGGAAAGACCATTGCCGTCTAGCAATTCTTTTGCTTGTTCAACTCCCTCTATTAGAGATTTAACTTTGCCGGCAACCCAAAAGGCAGTACTGGCATTGATGATAATACTTGCCCGCAGACCAGGGGGTGCTTTCCCGGTAAGCAGAGAATCGAAAATTAAGAGGTTTTGTTCCAGTGACCCTCCTTTCAAATTAGTGGATGGGTGGGTTTCTTGCCCCCAATGATTCGGACTAAAGGTTGTTGTCTGATTTTTCCCATCCATCCCGTAAGCATGAACTAAATTTGGGCCGCATGCGGTTAATTCGTCCATTTTGAGGGAAGTATTATCCGATGTTTTACCATGTACGACCCATCCAGACTTACTTCCGTTTGCCTTAAGGGTATGAGCGATTTGTTCCAAATAAGCAGGGTCGTATACTCCAAGAATTTGATAAGCGGGTAAGGCTGGGTTTAAGCAAGGGCCTAATCGATTGAAGAGGGTGATTACGCCTTCCCCGGCTAAGGCTTTGCGCACAGGGGCAAGGTGCTTAAAAGCGGGATGGAAATGAGGTGCAAATAAAAAGCAAAAGTTTAAATGATCTTGGCTTGCTTTTAGACGATCGGATTGAGTTTCCAAGGGAATACCCAGTGCTTCAAGCAGGTCTGCACTGCCGCACTTCGAGCTTACAGATCGATTTCCATGCTTGATTACAGGAACACCACCCGCTGCCACCAATAAAGATACGAAGGTGGATATGTTAAAACTTCCTGAACGATCACCGCCTGTACCGCAAAGATCGATGGCTTGGCCTGAATAGTCTTCTAGTTCGGGATTTCTGGCAAAGCTGCGGAAGGCAGAAACAAACCCCGAGAACTCACCATTCGTTTCTCCTTTGTTGGCGAGACTTTTTAAAAAATCACTTTTACTTTCGAGGCTAATAGATTCGTTTATCAAAAGACTGGCTGCCTCGGTAATTTGATCGAAGCTGAGATCATTTCCAGAATCCAAGTAGGGTATATATTCGAGTAAAGTATTTTTCATTTGTAGAGATTGGGAGGGCGACTTGGACGATAAATTAAATAGGTATGAACTTGCCCGTCTTCCTAAAGTCATCAAATAAAAGATGCATCCATGATGCTACAATCAAAAATCATCTTATTTCTTATCTCACTAATCTTGGTCCCGGCTTTTCTAACAGCCGAAGAAGAGGTCAGGGAAAAAACAAATTCTATTATTGGGTATGGGGATGCTTTGGTGCTTGGTTTAGTTGAGGGAATCACTGAGTTTTTACCAATCTCATCCACTGGACATCTTATACTAGTCAAAGAACAGATGATGGACCCATCCTCGATGGATGCATCTCAAGAAGAAGCGGTCGATGCCTACTTAATTGTTATACAAGCTGGAGCAATTCTGGCGGTTGCTTTGCTTTATGCTCGGAGAATATCGACTATTCTGCTCGGTTTTTTGGGGCTGGATCCAAAGGGAAAGAAACTGGGCATTAATATTTTGGCAGCGTTTGCTCCGGCGGCCGCGTTGGGCCCCTTTTTGGATTCTTGGATTGAATCATACCTTTTTGGGTCTGTCCCTGTGGCAATCTCATTAATTTTAGGAGCGGGTTTAATGCATTGGGCAGAGAAGCGAAAGCGAACTTTAGATGGGGCAGACATTGGGAGCGGAAAAAACCTGGACGAACTGAATATCCGAAACTGCTTGGTTGTTGGCCTGTTACAGTGTGTTGCCATGTGCCCGGGAACGAGTCGTTCAATGATGACAATTGTGGGAGGATATTTGGTTGGGCTTTCTCGTGGGCAAGCTGCGGAGTTTAGCTTTCTTTTGGGCTTGGTTACATTAACCGCTGCCGCAGCATATAAAGGACTAACCAAAGGAGAAACCTTATTGGCAAACCTAGAGTATGGGCCCATGTTTTTTGGTTGCTTGGTTGCTGGAGTTGCTGCCGCTTTTTCGGTCCGTTGGTTGGTCGGCTATTTGGCTCGAAAGGGCCTGGGCTTATTTGTTTGGTACCGGTTGGTCTTGGGTCTTTTGATTTTATCGATGTGTGTGGAGTTTTAATTGAAGGCTTGAATGCTATGTTAGGCATACAGTGTTCTTGACGATGTTCCCTAGGAATGATTTAAAGGAGGCACTATGGGACAGCCTAAAAGAAAACAATCCAAGCAACGCAGTCGCAAACGTCGTGGTGCCAACCGCTTTAAAGCCCCCTTACTCATCAAAGAGCCAGACGGAACCTTTACTAGACCTCACCGCGTAAATCCAGAAACTGGTGAATATCGCGGTCGTCAAGTTCTGGACTTAGAGGTTTAACCTCCAGCACAGAGCTGCATGGCCAAGCCAGAGGCTCGAATTACACTCGCTGTAGATGTTATGGGGGGGGACAAAGGTCCCTCTGAGGTATTATCTGGGATAGTTAAGTCTTCTTCCTTTGTTCCTCGTGACCTAAAGTTTTTGTTGTTTGGTCCTGAGAAGGAAATTTTCGGACTATTATCCGAAAATTCAGAATGGCAAAAAATCCATCACGAAGTTCGTCATTCACCTGAGGTTGTGGCAATGGATGAAAAGCCTATTGCGGGAATTAAAAACAAAAAAAAGTCATCCATGGCTTTAGCCCTTAATGCACTTAAGGAGAAAGAAGCTGATGCTTTGCTTTGTTGTGGAAACACTGGCTGTTTAATGGCAGGTGGAGCTATAAAGCTTAGAACTTTAGAAGGGGTAGAAAGGCCAGCCCTCTGTACAATTTGGCCAGGCCGTGAAAGATACTTTACACTCTTGGATGCAGGAGCTAATCCGCATCCTAAGCCTTACCATATCGTTCAGAATGCTATTCTTGGATCGAATTATGCTCGAGTAGCCCTTGGTTTGGTTCGTCCTAAAGTCGGACTGCTGACTATTGGTACTGAGGAAGGAAAGGGAAATGAATTGATTAATGAGGCCCACTCGATGCTTAAAGATATCGACGGTTCTATCATAAATTATGCAGGGTTAATTGAGGGTTTTCAAATATTTGACAATGTGGTCGATGTCGTGGTGTGTGACGGTTTTGTTGGAAATATTGTGCTCAAGGCTTGCGAATCCTTAAGTAAATTAATTGGAAGTTTTCTCGATGAGGAATTAAAACGAAACGCTCTGCGCAAAACGGGTGCACTGCTTTCGATGGGTGCCTTTCGCAGCCTGAAACAGCGAATAAATCCTGAACAATTTGGAGGAGCTCCTTTGCTTGGATTGAGCCGCAATGTAATCAAAGCACACGGTTCCTCAAACCGTAATCATGTATCTGGTGCGATCAAAATTGCACTAGATCTTGTAAGGCACGATATACTTGGTCAAATGCAGGATGATATTCGCGGAGCAAATGATCTGTTACGGCCATTTTCCCAGTCAAACGGACAAGACTAACTTATTATTATTCATGGCTAATCTTACTCATACTCGTATTCTCGGAATGGGTTCTTTTGGGCCTGATCGGGTAGTGGATAACCAAGAGCTTAGTAAGACTGTAGATACTTCTGATGAATGGATTCGTGCCCGTACAGGTATCAGAGAGAGAAGGTTTGCAAGCCAAGATCAATCTACTAGCGATCTATCCTGTATGGCGGCTAAAATTGCCCTTGAAGATGCTAACGTTTTACCCGATCAAATTGATTTAGTAGTTGTTGCTACAATTACTCCAGATATGCCTTTTCCTTCAACTGCCTGTTTGTTGCAACACAAGCTAGGCTTGGGTAAGGTCGCCTGCTTTGATCTTGAGGCTGCTTGTTCTGGCTTTCTTTATGCTCTTGATGTGGCCGATGCCATGCTTTCCAGCGGTAGATACAAAAAAGCCTTGGTCATAGGTGCAGAAAAAATGTCGAGTATTATGGATTGGCAAGATCGTACCACTTGTGTCCTTTTTGGAGATGGGGCCGGTGCTGCAGTACTCTCAAAAGAAGGCGAGGGTATTGAACTTCTCGGCTTTTACTGCGGAGCTGATGGTTCGAACCCTTCATGGCTATGCCAGCCTGCCGGTGGTTCAGCCCAGCCGGCAACACCCGAAAGCATTAGCGAAAGAAAACATTTTTTAAAAATGAATGGTCGGGAAATATTTAAGTCTGCTGTTCGGGTTATGGAATCTTCCTGCCGAAAACTTTTAGATGACCATAAAATTTCAATAGATGAAATTGATCATATTATACCCCATCAGGCCAATATGAGGATTGTTGAGAGTTTGTCCCAAAGATTGAAGGTACCTCTTGATAAATTTTATTGTAACCTGGACCGTTTTGGAAATACCTCTGCCGCATCTATTCCTTTAGCATTGGACGAAGCGATTCGTTCAAAAAATGTCAAGCGGGGGCAACTGGGCTTACTGGTTGCTTTTGGTGCAGGCTTGACTTGGTCTTCAACCCTGATTCGCTTTTAGGTCGTTATTTTAATGAAATTTTACATCACTCGTACTTCTCTACTTTTTATTGTCTCAATCGTGATGATTTTATCTGCTCCAGGTAACCCTCGGAGCAACCGAAGCACAGATGAAGTGACAAAACACTTGTTTCCCGGTACTGGTTTTTTATTCAAAAACCGCAGTCCTTATGAAAATGGCGAAGCTAAACAGTGGTTTTTGGATGCATTGGAACTCCAAAAAGCGGACGAAATTTCAGGTGCCCTTAAGCAGTTTGAAAGATTTACCAAAAGGAGATGTGACTTGGTAATAAAAATAGAGGATGTTCAAGTATTGGTGGGCCCAGAAGCTCTCTATCAGGCAGCAATGATACGAGAGAAGCAGGGAGACTGGAAAAAAGCGTTTGATCATTTGCAGCTTATCGCAAGGGCATATGTTAGGTATGATTTCGAGCGGGTCGCTAATTCATTGATGAGGATTGCTGAACTTCTTGCGACTGCTGAACTTCCAAAAAAATGGGGCGTGATTCCTAGGCTGCGTTCTGGTTCAGATGACCGAGAGCGACTGAATCAAATAGTTGAGCTTTCTCGAGGCCCTCAATTTGCCCCACGGGCTCTTATGGTTTTAGCAGAAATTTCTCTTCAGGATGACAAGGAAGAAGAGGCTGTGAATGCCTTGGAAAGGTTGGTGAATTATTACCCGGATCATTACCTCTCCGAAAAAGCTTATTTTAAGCTTGGGGAAATCTACAAAGGTTTTGTATCTGGTCCTTCCTATGATCAAGGGTCCACCCTTAATGCGTTAAACTATTTCGAAGATTATTTGATTTTATATGATCAACCACCCAGGCGAGGAGCTGACGAAACCATTTCCAGTTATCAGCAGCGTTTAAAAGAGAGTGCCGAAAGGAAAAAAGTGGCTCAAACTAACAAAAATAAAATGCGGGCTAGTTTGGCTCAAAGTAAGTTGGAAATTGGAAGGTATGTTGAGAATTATGGTAAGTATTTTCTCACCCATTGGGAAAAATTAGGTAACAAACCCGCTTTGCAGTTCTATAATCAGGCGATTACGACAGCACCCGAGTCAGATGCAGCTAGAGAAGCAGAAATGCGGGTAGCTGATTTGAGAAATGATTAAGTTTTCTTGGGGTAATCTCTTAGTTTTTTTACCCCTACTTATCTTTGCTGCTTGTTCTTACAAGCTGGGATACCCTGATGCAGGAGAAGGCTTATTTCATTTACGAGTCAAAAATGACTCGATGGCACCAATTCTAGGGGCAAAGGTTGACCGAGAGCTTCGTAAAAAAATACTTAAAAATGGGACTTTTATTTTGGTTCAGAACCAAGAAGATGCTGATGTTTCTATCATGGTCACACTTTCCAATTATACTGATTCGACTGAAGCGTACCGTCCTGAGGATTCTTTACTTGCGGCAGGTTTAAATTTAGGCATCTCGGCTAAGATTGAACTTCGTGATCAACATGGTGATATTTTTTTGGATAAGCAGGTTAGAGCTAACGCATCTGTCCTCCGCTCTGAGTCTACACGGTTACCCGAGGAGAGTTCTTCCTTGCATGCCATTGCGGAGGATTTAGCCTCCGAAATTCATCTATCTATCTTGAATCAATCCTGGTGAAATATTTATTTTTGTTATGAAAAAAATCTTAGCTCCCTCCCTTTTAGCAGGTGATCATGGAAACTTGCGTTCTTCTCTGCTTGAAGTTGAACAAGACGGCAGGGAATGGATTCATTTAGATCTAATGGACGGACATTTTGTCCCTAACTTAAGTTTTGGACCGCAAACGGTTGCTGATTTGCGACCACATTCAAAATTGTTCTTTGATGTACATTTGATGCTAGCGCGTCCTGACTTGTATTTAGATGCTTTTATTAAAGCTGGTTCCGAACTCATTACCATTCATTTGGAACCTCAATACGATCACCAAGCGACCTTAGATAAAATCCGTTCGGCTGGTGTTAAGACTGGCTTGGCAATAAATCCAGACACCCCTGTAGAACTTTTCTTCCCGTATCTCGATCAGGTCGATCTTGTTTTGTGCATGACGGTTAATCCTGGTTTCGGAGGGCAGAGTTTTAAAGGATTTGTTTTAGAAAAAGTTCGCGAACTTGCAAAGTATCGAGAGTCTCAAAACCATTCCTTTTTAATTGAAGTCGATGGGGGAGTTGGTCCCCAACATGTCGACGAGTGCTTGGAATCTGGTGTTGATGTTTTTGTGGCAGGAACTTCCTACTACAAGTCATCCCCTCAGGAACGGGCAGCATTTGCCCGTTCCATCGGAGAAGAATAAAAGCCGTTCTTTTAAAAGTTTGGTTTAAAGAAAGGGTGCCAATACTAAGGCTACCACCGAGATTAATTTCAACAAAATGTTAAGGGATGGGCCGGAGGTATCCTTGAGCGGATCTCCCACTGTATCACCAACCACGGTAGCTTTGTGAAGCTCAGAACCTTTTCCGTGAATTTCGCCATTAATTTCATATCCTTCTTCAACCATTTTCTTGGCATTGTCCCAAGCACCACCTGAATTGGATTGGAAAAGGGCAAGAAGAACTCCGGATACAGTTACTCCGGCAAGTAAACCGCCAAGCATAGTAGCACCGCCACCAAAGCCTATGGCTACAGGAGTAGCGATCGCAACAAGTCCGGGAGCAACCATTTCTTTAATTGCAGATTGGGTAGAGATTTCTACGCACTTTCCGTATTCGGCTTTATCAATTGCTTCATCAAAAGAATCTCGGTCGCTTTCTGACCATTCTGATGTGGGCTTGCCATCATTAAGCTTCATAACTTCAAGTGCTTTTTTTAGCGCAGGAATGTCACGGAATTGTCTGCGAACCTCATGAATCATAGACATGGCAGCACGACCTACTGCACCCATGGCCAAAGCACTAAAGAGAAAAGGAAGCATTGCTCCGATAAAAAGGCCTGCCATCACCTTGGGGTGAGTGACATCGATGGAGCCAAGGGGTTCTGCATGCGTTTGATCGTAAGATGCAGTAAAGGCGGCAAAGAGAGCGAGTGCGGTAAGAGCAGCAGAACCGATAGCAAAACCTTTTCCAATTGCGGCGGTAGTGTTACCCACGGCATCCAATTTGTCGGTTCTTTCTCTAACTTCCTTAGGTAATTCTGACATTTCAGCAATTCCACCAGCATTATCTGAAATCGGACCATATGCATCTACAGCAAGTTGAATCCCTGTATTGGAAAGCATCCCGACTGCCGCTATGGCAATTCCGTAGAGACCAGCCATCTCGTGTGCTCCAACAACAGCAGCAGCAATTACTAAAACGGGTAGAGTGGTGGATATCATACCGACGCCGAGACCAGCGATAATGTTTGTGGCGTATCCGGTTATGGATTGCTCTACAATGGCCTTGACGGGCTTCTTATGGGTGCCGGTGTAGTGTTCTGTAATAAGTCCAATCGCAAGTCCTGCTACCAATCCAATAATCGTTGCCCAGAATACGCCCATCGAAGTAAAGCTTACTCCTCCAAATGTCCAACTTTCTGGTAAAAATTTATCAATGAGGAAATAAGAAGCTGCAATCATTAGACCAGAGGATACAAATTCTCCGGTGTTAAGAGCTTTCTGTGGATCGCCATTGTCTCCTACTTTGACTAAAAAAGTTCCTAAGATTGAGGTTATAATCCCAACAGCACCAAGAATAAGTGGTAGGAATACGGGAGATAGACCACCGAGAAAATCAACAAAGTCTGTAGAACCTGCAACCATGGCTGCTCCCAACACCATGGTGCCGATGATAGAACCAACATAAGATTCAAACAAATCGGCACCCATGCCGGCTACATCACCAACATTATCACCAACATTATCTGCAATGGTCGCAGGGTTTAATGGATGATCTTCTGGGATGCCCGCTTCAACTTTACCTACAAGATCAGCCCCAACATCTGCGGCCTTCGTGTAGATTCCTCCACCAACTCTGGCAAATAGAGCAATGGAGGAAGCTCCGAAAGAAAATCCAGTTAGTACGGATAGAGTAGTTGTCAGACCATCTTTGTTTTCAAAGGCATTAAATTGATTGCTGAAATATGCAAATAGACCTCCCAGACCAAGGATTCCAAGCCCGACGACGCTTAAGCCCATTACTGCACCACCTGAAAAGGCAACTTCAAGTGCTTTTCCAAGACTGACCTTGGCTGCATTGGCTGTACGAACATTTGCCTTAGTGGCAACTTTCATGCCCAAATAGCCAGCGAGGGCCGAACAAAAAGCTCCAACTACGAAAGCAACAGCAACAAGGCCATGACTGTTGGGATTGTTATTACCGCTCCAATATAAGACTGCTGCAACGGCAATTACAAAGATGAAGAGCACCCGATATTCGGCTTTCAAAAATGCCATAGCACCATCCTGGATGCTCTTGGCGATCTTTTTCATACGATCCGAACCTTCTGGGATTGCGTTAATAGATCGCGTTTTCCACCAGGTGAATAAAAGAGCAATAACTCCAATTGCGGGTATAATAATCGGCAGATCGTCCAATGTCATAGGTTTTATGATTTAAGTTGTGGGCTGATTCATCATTAGATCAAATGATCGAAAATGATTGATTTCGATCGCTTATGATCGATTTTCAGGGAAATAGCAAGATCGAAGTCTTTGTTGTGTCTCGTACAACCCTACCTTCTACCTTGCAAATTTTAGGGCAAATGTTTGAATGATTGCATGATTAAGCAATTATCATATGCTCTGCTTTTCCTTTTTCTATTCTCATCCTGTGAGAACAGATATCGCAGGGGAGGGACAACTGCACAACCCCAAGCCTCGGTAGATTCCAAATTTATTGGGAAAACCAACGGTGACGCTTATCAAGTTAGTCAGAGCGAATACGATGCAAATTTCGTTACGCGTTATGGTTTACTTTATTTAAAAGCGAGCCAAGATCCCTTTTCTGGAAGAGTCCTTACGGTAAATTTTGGAGAAAGCGGTGAATATGTTTCCTCTGATGAATCATGGAAAGAGGGTCGTAAGCATGGAAACTGCTCCAAGTGGTTCTCGAACGGAATCAAAATGTACGAACGAAATTACCAGGATGGCAGATGGCACGGATCAGTTACTCGGTGGTGGCCCAATGGGCAGAAAATGTATGTTCGAGCTTACACCAACGGCGTGAGGCATGGAAAAGAAGCTACTTGGAGATCGGATGGGACGCCATTATCCTTGTCAGGTAACGAAGTGCCCAAGGTTGAGCAGGTTGAGTCCTCTGCGTCACAACTTGATCAAGACCTCCCGGTGACAGATCTTTCTAATTCTGCAGTTCTGCCTCAGACAGATGACAGTTCCGGTGATTTTAGCCCCGATAATGCTCTAATACCTCAGAATGAGGACATGAGCGATTTGCCTGGATTACCTGATGTCAATACCGCCGAAGCTTCAGAAGATGATTTTTCAGATTTGCCGAGTTTCCCCCCGATGGAAGAGGGTTTACCTGGGGTTGATGAGCCGAGTTCTGAATTACCTTTTCTGCCCAATGCTAGTGAGCCTGAAGTAGTGCTTCCTAGCCTTGAGGAAGCACCATCAGTTGCAACGGAGGAACCTTTGTTACCCGTGTTGCCTGGTGCCGATGATGGAGGTTTGCCAGCATTGCCTGATTTTGAAGAACCTGAAGCATCCTCTGATCCGGGTCTACCCGATCTCCCTGGAGCAGAAGATTCCGAAGGCTTGCCTCCGCTACCCGGTATGGAGGACGAAGGCGGCTTGCCTCCTTTGCCCGGTATTGATGACGAAGGCGGGTTGCCTCCTTTGCCCGGTATTGATGATGGAGGTTTTGACGACTTGCCTGCATTACCACCACTTCCCTAATCTTAGAAACTCACAATTTTCTTTGCCTCCTGAATAGAGAGCTGTTCGGTCTCACTATTATCAAAAACCTTAAGGTAATTTATGTCTGATCTTAACGAAGAAGAATCCTCAGGTCGAAGAAAGTTTATTCGCGTTACCACAATTGGAATTTCAGCTGCTTGTGGAATTTTTCCCTTTGCTGCTGGGATTCCCGCTTTGTTAGACCCAGTAAAGAAAAACTCAGGGGAATCTGCCAATGTTCCTTGGTCAAAAGTTGCTCCACTTACCTCACTGCCTGAAGATGGGTCACCTGCCAAGTTTGAAGTGGTTCAGGAAACAGTGGTTGATGCTTGGACAACTTACAAAGACATTCCGGTGGGAGCCGTTTACTTAACTCGCAAACAAGATGAAGTAATCGCATTTAATTTAAAATGTCCGCACCTTGGCTGTGCCATTGATTTTCGTAAGCAAACCAATGATTATTTTTGTCCGTGCCATAATAGTTCCTTTGCATTGGATGGTTCGGTAACCACCGAAAGTAGCCCAAGTCCACGTCCGATGGATACGATGGAAACCAAGGTGGAGAAGGGACAAGTTTGGATTCGCTTTCAACAATTTAGACCTAATGTAGAGGAAAAGATTCCCTTATCATGAAAATGATTTTTGATTGGCTCGACGATCGTTCGGGCTACCGAACTCTCTTGCATGAGGTTTTATACGAAAAAGTTCCAGGGGGAGCTCGTTGGAGGTATGTCTGGGGGAGTTGTTTAACTTTTGCTTTTTTTACTCAGGTTGTCACGGGAACTTTATTATGGATGTTTTATAGTCCAAGTGCCCAAACAGCCTGGGAAAGCGTTTATTTTTTACAGTACCAAGTTTGGGGTGGATGGTTTTTGCGAGGAGTCCACCATTACATGGCACAGGCGATGATTGTCTTGCTTGTCTTGCATCTCATGCAAGTCGTGATTGATGGGGCTTACCGGGCGCCACGTGAGTTAAACTTTTGGTTTGGTGCCTTAATGATGGGAGTAACTTTGGCTCTTTCTTTAACCGGCTATTTGCTTCCATGGGATCAAAAAGGATATTGGGCAACTGCGGTGGCGACCAACTTGATGGCAGAAGTCCCTTTAATCGGCCCAGCCATACAACAGGTAGTGGTTGGCGGGGTTGAGTATGGGCATCATACATTAACCCGATTTTTTGCTCTTCATGCCGGGGTTTTACCGGCCATGCTTGTGGGCTTGGTAGTCGTGCACATCTATTTATTTCGAAAGCACGGAATCCATGTTAAGGAACCAAGACCCAAAAAAGACTCATACTTTTGGCCCGATCAAATCCTTAAAGATGCGATTGCCTGCCTCGCTGTGTTGTTGGCAGTGGTTGCACTTACGGTTTATTTTCATGGAGCCCCACTTGGCCCGCCTGCTGATCCTGCCAATGAGTTTCCTGCTCGGCCAGAATGGTATTTCCTATTTCTTTTTCAGCTGCTTAAGTATGTACCTGCTTTTTGGGGAGCCGTTATTATACCGGTCTTTCTTGCCCTGTGGATCTTTTTGCAACCCTTCATCGGGTCCACTCGACCAGGTCATCAGTTAAATATTGGCTTTTGGTGGACCTTGATTGCTGGATCGGTTGCTCTTACTTTATTGGCGTTTTCTGAGGATAGCGCCAACCTGCGACATTCTGCCGCATTGGAGGAAGCGGATTGGCAGGCAGAACGGGTATTATCAATTGTTCAAGAAGAGGGTATACCTCCTGCAGGTGCAGTTACTCTATTGAGGAAAGATCATGAAAATAGGGGACGTAATTTGTTTGCTGCCAACTGTGCAAGTTGCCACCGCTACAATGGTCATGACGGGCGCGGGTATCCTGTAGATGATGCCCAGTCTGCTCCGGAATTAGCTGGGTTTGCCAGTGTTGAATGGATCACCAAATTACTCAATCATGAGCATTATATATCGGAAGAATATTTTGGTGGCACCAAATTTAAAAATGGTACGATGGCCCGAAAAGTTTTGGCCAAATATACAGCTGAAGAAATTGCGTTACTTCCTCGCATTGCCACATTGCTTTCCGATATGGCCGAACTTCCCTATCAAACTCCCTTGTCTGAGGATGAGAGAGAAGAATTGCTCGCCCTCTTTTACAATGATGATTTGGTCTTTCAAGACGGTTTGGCTTGTATCGATTGTCATGACATTGATTCCGAAGAAGAAGGCTACGCCCCTGACCTGACCGGTTATGGTTCCGATGAATGGACAATTGCTTTTCTTGAAAACCCAGAAGATGAAAGGTTCTATGGAGATGAGAATGACCGGATGCCTTGTTACGGAAGGGATGGGAAGTTAACAGACGAACAAATTAAAATCCTGTCAGACTGGATACGCTCCCGTCCGTCCGAGTAATTCTCTTAATTCGTTTTGTATTTTGGGTTAGGAATGACTTAATCCAAGTGTGTAAAAGTACTTGGATTGGTTAAAGAAATGTTCTATCTAAATAAATGTAATTGAAGTAGGACAATAGCAAAAAAGGTAGAAATAGAAAAAATCTAATGACCCAAGTTTACCTTTATCAAGATGGCCAACAAGTTGGTCCCTACGAGTTGGAAGCATTGCAAAGTTGGATTCAGTCTGGACAATTACAAACTACCGAACCTGCATGGTTTGAAGGCTGTCCTGGCTGGGTAACTCTTGCCGAAGTCCCCGGTATTATTCTTCCGCAGGGCGGGCAGGGTGATCGTTCTTTGGATGTGCCTCCTTTTGAAGCCTATGAGGGGGAGGACCCATATCTTTTTATCAGTTACTCTCATCAGGATGCTCACTTAGTGTACCCGGAAATTACAATACTTCGCGAAGCCGGCTACAATGTATGGTACGACGAAGGAGTGGCAGCGAGTAACGAATGGCCGGAAGAAATCGCAAATGCGGTACTTGGATGCAGTGTGTTTCTTTGTTTTATATCACCACGAGCGACAGATTCCATAAATTGTCGGAATGAAATCAATCTGGCTTTAAATGAGAAAAAACCGTTCTTGGCGATTTACCTTGAAGATACCGATTTGCCACCTGGTCTTCGTCTGCGGATGGGGGATTTACAGGCGATTTTGAAAAATAAAATACCCGTTGATAGGTATTTTCATAAGGTTTCAGGCACTTTGGATCAATTGCTCGGTCGCAAAGCAAAAGTTAATTTAGGTGCTTCCGAAAAAGCAACATCTCTCTTTGTTTCTCGGGGTGGTCAAACTTTTGGGCCTTATTCTTCTGAACAAGCTAATCAATTTCTACAAACTGGACAATTGCTGGTCACTGACTCAGCCCTGCTTGAGGGACAAACGGAGTGGAAATCTCTTCCTGATATTCTCGCTATGCTGAAGGAGACTGTTAGCAGGCAAGCGAGGGCAGTAAGTGCGGACCTTCCTGTAGTTGAGCAACCTTCTGTGCCAGCTACAGTTACAGCGAAAGGACAAAAGAAAAAGAATGTTAAAAAATCAGTCAAGGTTCGTGGATTAAATACCAAACAAACCACTGTAAAAGTAAAAGAAAAGAGTTTAGCTTCCAAATTTATCGCAACCTTAGCCGTCTTTTTTGTAACCGGATTAGTTGTTTGCGGATCTACCTTAGGATCTTACCTCGTTGCTCCTTCTCAAGTCGGTCCAATTGTACGCAAGTTTGGAGTGCCCATAGATCAATGGTTTCCTGGTCGAGAACCCGATTCAGTAGAGATTACTGAGGCTCCTCCAGGTATGATGGCCGATTTGAGGCTAGCTCCTGAACAATGGCATCATTTACGTTCATCAGGAATTGTTATCATGCCAATAGAGGGTCAAGTTGGTTTGCAGGTAATCTCTCCAGTTGATCCCAAGCTGGCCATGAACGATGAAGATTTGAAAATATTACAGTACATTGCTCAACACTTGGTTATCTTGGATCTTACGAACTCTCAGGTTTCGGACACCGGCTTGGTGATTTTGCAAAAGTTTCCCAACCTTAAAAAATTAATTCTCGAAGGCTCGGAAAAAATTACCACCGCCGGAGTAAGAAATGTTTCAACCATTCCGAGCTTGGAACTTTTAAACCTCATTCGATTAAAACTAGACGATACTGTAGTCGATTCTCTATCTCTTATGGGAGGGTTGCAGCAGGTTTTTCTTTATCAAACTGGTCTTTCCAGCGAGGCGATACAAAAATTAAAAGATTCCCGCCCCCGAATGTTTGTAAACGCGGGCTAGGATTTCTTGGTTTTTATTTCAGCTTTGCGGTTAGGAAAACAAGATCGGCAGATCAAACACTTGAGCCCATAGCAGGATCGGGCAGGGCAATGCTCCCGACCATAGTAAATAATTTGAAGATGAAGGTCGTTCCATCTTTCCTTTGCAAAATGTCTTTTTAAATCTCGCTCTGTTTGAACAACACTTTTTCCTGAGGTTAGTTTCCATCGCTGGGCCAAACGATGAATGTGAGTATCGACCGGAAAAGCAGGATGATCGAACACTTGAGCCATTACCACTGATGCGGTTTTATGGCCAACTCCAGGCAGAGATTCCAATGCCTCAAAGGACGATGGTACGACACCTTGGTATTGATCGATAAGAATAGAAGAGAGGTCTCGAATTGCCTTAGCTTTTCGCGGAGCTAGGCCACATGGTCGAACGATCGAATTGATCTGATCGACCGAATGGTTGGCCATATTTTTGGGGTTGTCTGCTAGCTCAAATAAGCTTGGGGTTATTTTATTCACCCTAGCATCTGTGCATTGTGCAGACAGAAGGACGGCCACTAAAAGGGTGTACGGATCTTTGTGATCAAGAGGAATAGGCGGGTTGGGATACAATTCATCTAGCTTACGATCGATGAATTGAATTCTTTCACCAAGGTTCATTGATTTGTTCAACAAGGTGAACCGCCTTCCATAATTTTGTAATTTTTCGATTCCGAATCTACCC
>ERZ1046876.954-NODE-954-length-20207-cov-6.290740_pt1 | contig 20207 bp, 18 predicted proteins | sample MGYA00383094_ERZ1046876 | MGnify/ENA primary metagenome ERZ1046876 (study PRJEB29581, sample SAMEA5548364) | metagenome | biome: marine; feature: coastal; material: water | depth 50 m | study: Short-term variability in the microbial, nano- and picoplankton...
GTATTTTAAAAAAGAACCAACACAAATATTTAAGAATACAATTAAAGGGTTGATAGCAAGTGTTGTTTTAGTGATGGGCGGCGCTTATGCTATAAAAGATGAGATTCATATCACGCACTTTCAAGAAGTACCAAATACAACAATTGAAGTATCTGAAACTTTTTGGAACATTGTTATGGATGAGACAGGGAATAGATTAATTGCATTCTGGCCAACACAAAAAAAACAAATAAAAGAAACAAGAACAAGAAAAATGACAGTAACTGGATGTTCTGCTGAAATATCAACTTTAGAAGGCTGTCTTAAATTAAAGAATAAACATCAAGCACAATTTAATATAGGATTAATTTATGAACAAGGATTGAATGGAGTTGAAAAAAATCCAGACATAGCTCATGAGTGGTATAAAAAATCAGCTGCTCAAGGTAATCAAAGAGCTAGATTTAATATGGAGTACTTGATAAGTAAAAAACTTGTTAAATAAATAGTTGCATTAGCCTGACTTTTAATAAGTGGTTACGTCTATTAGATGTAACCACTTTTTTTTAAGGAAAAAATTATGCAATTCAAAAAAATAGTACTAGCTTTAGCGCAACTCGGGTTGATTTCTAATATAGGTGTAGCTGCAGCAAAAGAAAATGATCAACTTAGCAATATTAATAAAACAGATTGTAAACAGGAAACCTTTTGGACTGCTTGGTTTGATAATACAAATCAATTTAAAGGCTTTGGGAACTCGCCTAGTAAAAAAGAGATTTCAAAAGCGCAATATTTATTTGCAGAAAATTATCATACTGGCACAACATTGACAAAAGATTATCAAAAAGCACTTGATTTATTTCAGCGCGCAGCCGATTCAGGCCTGACCCAAGCTAATTTTAAATTAGGTTTAATTAATCATTATGGACAAGGTAAGGTAAAAGATTTATCAGAAGCTTATTCTTATTATGAAAAAGCAGCTCAATATAATAGTCCTGAAGCCCAATTTAATTTAGGGTTAATGAATCGATATGGATTAGGCCGTACTAAAGATCAATATAAGGCTTATGAATGGTTTTCAAAATCTGCAAAAAATCAAACAACTTTAGATGTAAATCAATGCCAAATTACAGTAGCTGGTGTAACTGAAGCTCAATTTAATTTAGCCCAAATGCATCACTATGGTATCGGCACTATTAAAGATATTACTTTAGCTGCGCAATGGTATGAGAAAGCAGCTGCTAATGATATGAAAGAAGCTCAATTTAATTTAGCAAAATTATTATTGTCAGGAGAAGGAATTAATTATGATTTTGATCGAGCTATGGAAAATTATAAACTTGCAGCACAACAAGGCCTTGCTGAAGCACAACTTAATTTAGCTCAAATTTATCATTATGGGCCAAGTCATACCCAAGACCATCTTCAAGCATATGCATGGTATAAAAAATCTGCTAAACAAGGAATGCATGAAGCAGAATTTAATTTAGGTTTGATGGCACACTATGGTCGAGGGACAAATCAAGATTATGTTCAAGCGATGAATCATTATTTAAAGGCGTCTGCTAATTCTATTCCTGAAGCCGATTTAAATATTGCATTTTTATATCATTATGGGCTTGGTACTTCGGTAGATTATGACAAGTCTTTTCAGTATTTTACAAAAGCTGCGAAGCATAATTTTCCTCAAGCACAGTATCACCTAGGATTGCTTTATCAAAATGGTCATTTTGTAAAAAAAGATTTATATGAAGCAAATTATTGGTTTGAAAAAGCCGCTGAACAAAATTTAGATGAAGCAAAATTGATGACCACAGCTTTGGCGCTTAGAGAGCCAGAAGATGTTGATCTTTATATTGCTAATTAGGAGTAGTGATGTATTCACGTAAAAATTTTTATATGGTTCTTGCAATTATTTTAGCATTATCTTTTTTGGTTCAAGCGATTGAGGGCGGAACTCAAAAAAGAATAGAGAAGATCCATGCTTCAATCAAATAGGTTTCTCCAGGGAGATTGGAGAGGCTTCGGCTTCTCCTTTCTTTTATTAATTAAATTATTTATTTTGATTGTATTTTTGGTTGGCTGCGCAACACCTAAAGTAGAAGTGGGAAAAGTAACGATTGTAGTTAAAGAGCCTGTCAAAATTGCAAATAAAGGGGATATTAAATGAAATTACAAAATGCATTTACATTAATACTTATTATTTTTATGTTTATTCTTCCATTTAGCTATGCTCATGCGAATAAAAAGCAAGAATATAAATATCAGGATTGGATTGTAGATTCTGAAGGCCCTAGTGTTAGGTTTTATACACAAGGGGAAAAGGCAGGAATTAGTTTCGGGTGGATAAAGCCTTTTGGTAGCTGCGCTGTTAATTTTTTACTTATGAATAATAATTCTTATATGGTCCAGGAGGATTATTTGAATCAATTTGCAGGAATAAAAATGCCTCTAAAAGTTTTGTTTCCAAAAATTCATGCTCAGGAAAAAATAATAATTAATGCAGAAATTATAGATTCGTATTCAGTAAATCCAGCATGGACTATTACTCGAATTGGCTTAGCTCAGGCAGGGAAAAGAATGAATCGTTATATGGAAGAGCTAGATCGGGTTGTTATTCAGATGCCAGAGAAACCTGATCATTTATTTGAACATATAAGAGATGAATTTAGTTTAAAAGGTTATAAGGCAGCTAAGACTAAAGCAGGAGAAATTTGTCATAACAATTCTATTTCATTAATTGTTTTAAATCATTAATTCAGCACCCAAGACATGAGTGGGGATATAACCATGTCAATTAATAATAGGCAAATTCCTTTAGATGCTCCACGAAGCCTATGTATTAATATAATGTATATGTACACCATAATTTATGGTGTACATATCTTTATAAGTTTAATAGTAAAAATTAAAAAATTTCTAGTAAGATAGCTATATGAATGCTCCTCAAGGAACACAAGAATGGCTGAAGCAAAGACTAGGTAAAATAACTAGTTCTACTATTCATAAAATTATGTCAGCAAAAGAGAATTCATCAACAAGAGCAAAATTACTCCAAGATTTAATCCTAGAGCGCATATCAGGCTCTCCTACAAAAAACATTGTTACTGGTCCAATGGCTAGAGGTTTAGAACTTGAATCAGTTGCAAGAAAAGCTTATGAATTAGAAAATCAGAAAGTAACTTTAACTGGGTTTATAGATCATCCAATAATAAAAGAGGCAGGGGCAAGCCCAGATGGTTTGGTTGGTGAAGATGGTTTAATTGAAATTAAGTGCCTTAATAGAAAAAGTCATGATGATATTATAAAAAAACAAACTTTGTCTAAACAATATTATATTCAGATGCAATTTCAATTAGCATGTACAAATAGAGCATGGTGCGATTTTGTAGCTTATCATCCTGAGGCTATTCAACCACTTTATGTTCAAAGAATTTTTCCGGAATATGAATTAATAAAAGAGATTAATGAAAAAGCAATTATTTTTATTGCTGAAGTAGAAGAAAAATATATAGCAATGAAGCAGAGCAACTCAGATGAGCTTTATAAATATTTATAAATTATTTTAAAGAATCTTTATCTAATGTATCTGCTAATCCATGATTAACTATTGCATGATCTCTTTCATCTTCTCGAACAACTTTAATAACGTCAATTAATTTAGCATTACTTTTTAATTTCCAATAATCTATTGCTATTTGAGGCGCTGGAATATTAAGTTCAGGGTTATTTTCAACTTGATTTAAATAGGCTGTATAGCTCATAACAGCTTCTTCTTCAAAGTATCCAACTAGTCTATGAGCGGTTCGCGGGAAGAAAATATATAGAATAAAATAAAAATGCCAAAATAAAGCTTGGGCTAATAAAATCATTGCTCGCTCAAGCCAATTTGGTTTAGCAATTTCAATAAAAGTCATTAAATGCATGCGTTCATTTTCTGCCTCATCTAGGAGTATCTTAATCCATCCTCTATCATTCTGCATTTTTCTTAAACATTTTAAATGAATCCACATACCAGCCACCATTCCAGGAACACCAGCAACAGTTTCTAATACTACAGCTCTATGGCCATATCTTTTAGCAAAAAAAGTATCAGCAAAAAGCCTTAAAAATTTAGTAATACTTAAAGCTACTAAATCACTAAAATTTTCTGGTTCTCTATGTTTGATCATTTAAGTCCTTAATTTAAGAATTATTAAAGTTTATAAATTTCTTTTTTTTCTAGGGCCCTTTTTTGCTAAAAAGTCCCAAATAAAGATAGGTAATATACGCATTAAGTAACCAATAATTTTCATTTGCCATGGAATTATAATAAATTTTTTCTTTTTACGAATAGCATTAATAAAAGATATTGCTGCTTTATTGACAGGCATTATAAAAGGCATCGAATAATCATTAACATCAGTCATTGGAGTTTTAATATATCCGGGAGCTATTGTAGTAACATCAATTTTATATGGTGCCATTTCAACTCGAAAACTTTCAAGATAATTAATAAGTGCTGCCTTTGATGAGCTATAAGCACCAGAACCCGGAAGCCCACGAATTCCTGCAATGCTTGAAATACCAACAAATTGACCCTGCTCTCTTTTTTTGAATAGCTGTACAAATGGATAAAATGTATTTATTACCCCATTAAGATTCGTATCAATAATTTTTTTAAATGTTTGAATATCAGAAAAATTTTCAGTTAAAGTGCCTGTACTTATTCCCGCATTTGCAATAACAATATCTGGAGTTCCATGATGCGCTATAAAATCTTCGGATGCCCAACGACATTGATTTATGTTTGTAACATCTACTTCATAAATTAAAACTTTTCCGTTTAATTTTTTTTGTAAAATTTGAAGCTCTTTTTTTCTTCTAGCAACAAGTCCTAAAATAGCACCTTGTTTTGCATATTCAATTGCTAACGCTTCACCAATGCCTGAATTAGCGCCTGTGATAAATATTTTAAGTGGCATATTTATTTTTTAGCTTTATCTTTCCTAACATTTTTGATAATAAAATTCATAATATCTATAGCATTTTGTTCCCCACCAGCCATTGTGCTAGAAGTAAAATATTTTCCATCTATTATCATTGTTGGAACCCCGGTTGCTCCTGCAGCTTTAAAAATTTTATATGAACGAGATAATTTAGATTTCATAGAAAAAGAATTAAAAGCTGATTCAACTTTTTTCTTATCTAATTTTCCATTAAGCGTAATCCAGTTTATAAGAGCTTTTGTATCATTATGGCTAAATAATTTTTCTTTATGAATAGCATCAAATAATTTTTCGTGTAATTTATTAACAATACCTAAAGTTTCTAATGCATAGTAAGCTTTTGCAGATTCAACCCAGTCTTTTCTTGGTATTGCAGGCACTCTTTTGAAAGTAACATCTTTTGGTAAGCTGTCCGCCCATTTATCTAAATAAGGATCCATATTGTAGCAATGGATACAGCCATACCAAAATAATTCGATTACTTCAATTTTATCTTTTGACTCTGTAGAGATTATTTTTTTAGTAGTTTTAAAATTTACACCAGGCATTGGCTCAACGGCCAATGCTAATGTGGAAAATGAAATTAAAATCATTAATATTAGTTTTTTCATAATTTTCTCTTTTAAATTTTTAATTAGATTTAGGCTTAGTAAGTTTGATTAAGTTCGCTTTAAATCCTTCTTTAATTAATTTTTCTCTTATATCTCTTGTTTTAATAAATTCAATGTAAGGCCCAACACAAACACGGTGAAAAGTATGATCTCCAATTTTAGCAGTCATAATTACTGATTCAAAACCCATTAGAGCTAATTTAGCTTTAAGATTATCTGCAGGACTAACTTCAGAGAAAGCCCCAACTTGTAAATAGTAATTTACATCTCTATCTTTATCTGGATTAGTTTGTACATTATTATTCGCATAATCTGAATCATTGCGAGGAAGAGCATCATAAAAATCGAATCCAGTGTCTTCATCAATGTTAATAACATCTTCGTCTTCAAGTGCGGAATTAATTTCTATGCAAGCCCCAGCAGTTTCTTTTGATATAAAAGGACTTTTCCCATTAGTAATAAAAAGGGTTACGGCAATAGAAACAAGAATGCCAAAAAGTAAACCAATAAATACTCCATTAGTAAAAGGAGTTCCTTCAGCTTTTTTTTCATTTTTAGTTTTATAATTTTCCGCCATAATTTTTCCCTTTTACATTTGTTGGGGAGCTTCAATCCCTAATAAATTTAATCCATTTTTTAAAACATACTTTGCACTATTGATTAAAGATAATCTAGCAATTTTTATTTTTTCATCTTTTACTAAAAATTTACTGTCATTATAATAGCTATGTAATTCTGCTGCACAATCTTTCAGAAAATTAGCAATTTGATGAGGAGCAAGCTCTTTGGTAGCTTGTAAAACTATTTCTGGATAAATACTAATATTTTTAATTAATTTTAATTCGGATTCACTATTTAAAATAAATGATTCATCTAGTTTTAGAGTTGAAATGTCTCCTCCCCACTGTTCGAGCACTTTGGAAATTCTTGCATGAGCATATTGGATATAAAAAACAGGATTATCATTATTTTGACTTTTAGCTAAATCAATATCGAAGATAAGTTGTGAATCAGGTCTTCTAGCAGCTAAAAAATATCGTGCTGCATCACAACCTACTTCATCAATTAAATCTCTTAAGGTTAAATAACTTCCTGCCCTTTTTGAGAGTTTAATTTCTTTTTCTTCTTTAACAACTGTAATCATTTGATGTAGAACATATTCTGGCCAATCTTTAGGTATATTTTTATTTAAACCTTGAAGCCCAGCTCGAACCCTACTGATTGTACTGTGATGATCAGCTCCTTGTTCATTAATTACTTTTTTAAATCCTCGTTCCCATTTATCTAAATGATAAGTAACATCGGGAATAAAATATGTATAGCTACCATCTGTTTTTTTCATTACACGATCTTTATCATCTCCAAAATTTGTTGTTCTTAACCATAATGCCTCATCTTTTTCATATGTATGCCCCTGTTCAATGAGCCTATCGACTACTGATTCAATTTTTCCATTTTGGTAAAAAGAAGATTCTAAAGTGTATACATCAAATTTAGTTCTAAAAGCCATTAGATCTTGATCTTGTTCATTTCGTAAATAAGCTACACTAAAATTTTGAATCGATTCAGTATCTTCTACTTTTCCAGATGCTTTGATAGTTTGGCCTTGGCATTTTATTGTTTTCATAGATAAAAATGCTTGTGAAATATCATTTATATAATCACCATGATAACCATCTGTTGGGTATTTAGGATTATCTGTTGGAATATTTTGACAGCATGCTTTAACGGATTGAGTTAGATTCTTAATTTGTGCCCCCGCGTCGTTATAATAAAATTCTTTTGTGACAGCCCATCCCGATGCTTTAAAAAGCCTTGCTAAACAATCACCTATTGCTGCTCCTCTACCATGTCCAACATGAAGAGGGCCTGTTGGGTTTGCGGAGACAAATTCAATTTGTATTTTTTGATTATTGCCTGTTTTATTTTCACCATAAGAATTTTTTAGTTTTAGGACATTATTAATGAGTGCATTATTAGCTTTATTACTTAAAAAGAAATTTAGAAAACCTGCCCCTGCTATTTCAATTTTACTAATAAGATCAGATGAAGGTATTTTTTCTATAATAATAGAAGCAATATCGCGCGGTGATTTTTTTAAACTTTTAGATAATACTAAACATATGTTTGTAGAAAAATCACCGTGGCTAATTATTTTTGGTCTATCAATAACAATAATAGACGAATCAGTGTGATCAGTGATTTGTTTAACTACTGAAAAAAGTAATTCGGTCAGGTGTGCTTTCACAAGGTTACAATAATAGTTTAAAGAGTTTATTTTACCCTATCCATAGATTTATTTTTAAGGAAAAGTTTTAAATAGTAATGAATATTAAACGAAAAATTTTAAAAGTAGCGCTTGATGTTCCAATTAATCAATTATTTGATTATTTAGCTAACGATAATGCTATTAAAATAGGTCAGTATGTAACCGTTCCCTTTGGTAGAAGAAAAATAGTCGGAGTGATTTATGATATCGCTTCGGATTCAAATATTCATCCATCTAAACTGAAATCAGTTATAGCCGTGGATTCAGAAATAATTTTTGATGCGGAAATGTTTAAATTACTTACTTTTGTTTCAGAATATTATCATTATCCAATTGGCCAAACAATTATGTCTATTGTCCCTAGTCGTTTGAAAAAAAATTTAAATCAATTACGCCAGTTTGAATTAATTTATCAAGCAACACCAATATTAACGAAAGAATTTATTAATCAATTACCAGCCCGCCAATTAAGGATAAGAAAAGTTGCAGAGGCATTATTAAATAGAGATATAAGGCAGACTGAAATTATGAAATTAGTTTCTAATTGGGCTCAATGCATTCAAAAATTAGAAGCTTATGGATGTGTAAAGTCTAAAAAATATGAACCTGAAATGAATACAGCAGCCTTGGAACCACCTAAATTAAATAATGAACAAAAAATTATTTTAAAAGCTATTTTAAGTAAAGAGAATTATCAAGCATCATTAATTTATGGAATAACCGGTAGTGGTAAAACAGAAGTTTATATGCAGTTAATTAAAAATATTTTAAAGCAGCAAAATAGCCAAGCTTTAATTTTAGTGCCTGAGATAAATTTAACTCCTCAATTAGAAAATAGATTTCATTTAAGATTTCCTAACAAAGAATTAGTTAGTTTACATAGTCATTTATCTGATATTGAACGATTAGATAATTGGAGAAAAGCAAAATCAGGGGAAGCTAGAATTGTAATTGGAACAAGGCTAGCAGTTTTTACACCAATGCCTTTTCTTAAAATCATTATTTTGGATGAAGAACATGATATTTCATTTAAGCAACAAGATGGTTTGAAATATCATGCAAGAGATGTGGCGATGGTTAGAGCTAAAAATACAAATGTACCTATTGTTCTAGGAACCGCAACCCCCTCTTTAGAAAGTTGGCATAATGCTAATCGAAAAGATAATAAATATAATTTTTTAAAGTTAACTCATCGAGCAGTTAAGAACGCAACGCTCCCAAAAATACAAACAGTTTTAGTAAATGATAAAACTAAAGGTGGAATTTCTAGGTTGTTAGTTGACGCAATTAGTGATCGATTAAAACGTAAAGAACAATCGTTGATTTATATTAATCGAAGAGGTTTTGCCCCAGTCTTATTTTGTTCTAATTGTAGTTGGCATTCAGAATGTAAAAGATGTAGTTCTAAACTTGTAATTCATAGCAAGATAAATAAATTGAAGTGTCATCATTGTGGTTATGAAAAAGAACTTATAAGCCAATGCCCTACTTGTAGCAGTGTTGATTTACGTCCTCTTGGTTCAGGGACACAAAAAATTGAAAAAGTTTTGAAAGAATTTTTTCCTAAAGCTTCAATTTTAAGAGTTGATAGAGATACTACAAGATCAAAAAAATCATTAAGTTTATTATATGAAAGAATGAATAATCGAGATATTGATATTCTAGTTGGCACTCAAATGCTTGCAAAAGGCCATGATTTTCCTTTTCTAACCTTGGTAGGAGTACTTGATGCAGATAATGCTTTATATAGTCCAGATTATAGAGCTTCTGAAAGATTATTTTCACAATTAATGCAAGTATCTGGTCGTGCCGGGCGCTCTAATATTAAAGGTGAAGTGCTTATACAAACTGCTTTTCCAAATAATCCAGTATTTGAAGCAATTAAAAAGCATAATTATGAGTCTTTTGTACAAATACTTCTTAAAGAGAGAGAGCAAATGGAGCTACCACCCTTTAGTTTTACTGCTCTTTTAAAGATTGAATCTAAACAGTTAAGACAAGCTGAACAATTTGTGAAAGATGCTGCAAAATATGCTCAATCTTTAACAAATAAAGTAGTTATTTATGATCCTGTTAGACCCCCTATAGAGAAATTAAATAGTTATGAAAGATTTCAATTATTTGTTCAGGCTAATAATAGAAGAGAGTTGCAAAATTTTTTAAGGCAATGGCGACTTTATTTGATTCAACATCCATTAGTAAATCGAATTAAATGGTCCTTAGATATTGATCCAATTGAATTCTAAATAGCTTATTTAATTCATATACAATAACAACATGACCAAATCGCCTCCAAAAGTAATGACTTTTTCTGCAACTGACCCAAGTGGCGGTGCTGGATTACAGGCTGATGTTTTAACTATATCAAGTTTAGGCTGCCATCCGGTTTCAATTGCAACTGGATTTACTGTTCAAGACACTATTGGAGTTGAAAAATTAATTTCTATGGATTCAGAATTAGTAAATGATCAAGCCCGTTCTATTTTAGAGGATATGGAGATAACAATCTTTAAATTAGGACTATTAGGTAGCAAAGAGAATATAGCAACTATTGCTGAGATAATTTCAGATTATCCAGATATTCCATTCATCATTGACCCTGTTTTGTCTTCTGGTCGTGGAGATGAATTTGCAGATATTGAAACAAAAAATATAATGATGGAATTACTATTCCCTGGCTCATTATTAATTACACCAAATAGTCTAGAAGCAAGACAATTATTAAGTAATGAAGAAGAGGATTTAGATTTAACTTTGGAAAAATGTGCAAAATATTTCAAAGAAATAGGATGTCAAAATATTTTAATAACTGGCACACATGAGAATACAAAAAATGTAATTAACACTTTATATAGCGCATCAAATCAAATAATTCCATATCATTGGGATCGTCTTTCTGGAAATTATCATGGATCAGGTTGTACATTAACTGCTGCGATTTCAGCTTATTATGCATTAGGGTTATCAATTGATGAAGCTATTGAGGAAGCCCAGCATTTTACTTGGCAAACATTAAAAAATGCTTTTAAACCAGGGATGGGGCAATTAATCCCTAACCGATTTTTTCGATCTACTGATATAGAAGACGATGGAAAATTTACACACCATTAAAGGTCTTTACGCTATAACTCCTGAAGAAAAAAATTTATCTATATTGAGTTCGCAAGTAGAGTCATGCATTAAGGGCGGAGCAAAATTTATTCAGTATCGGGCTAAAAAACTTTCAAAAATTGAACAGAAAGAACAGGCAGTAAAGATTAAAATGATATGCGATTATTATAAAATACCATTAATTATAAACGATGATATTGAATTATGTCGTAATTTAGATGCAGATGGCATACATTTAGGCAAAGATGACGACAGTTTAGTAAAAGCACGTACATTATTAGGGCCTTCGAAGATAATTGGAATTTCTTGTTATAACTCAATTGATAGAATAAAAATGGCAGTAGAAGGCGGAGCAAATTATGTAGCTTTAGGGGCATGTTTTCCTACTATAACTAAGCCAAATGCGCCTAAGGTATCATTAGATTTAATAGCTTTAGTTTTAAAAAAATTTAAAATACCAGTAGTGGCAATTGGCGGCATTGATCTTGAAAATGTAAAATTGCTTGTTAAAGCTGGCGTTAAATGTGTTGCAATAATTAATGGATTATTTTTAGCTAAAGATATAGAAGGTACGGCAAGGAAATTTAAAAATATTTTAAAGAAAAATTATGACTGATAACAATAAGAATTTATTTAAAAAATCACAACAATTTATTCCTGGAGGCGTTAATTCGCCAGTACGAGCTTTTTCTGCGGTGGGAGGCACACCAATATTTTTCAAAAAGGGATTAGGTAGTAGGCTATGGGATGAAAATAATAAGGAATATATTGATTATATTAATTCTTGGGGGCCAATGATTTTAGGGCATGCGCATCCTGAAATATTAAGTGTTGTTGAAGAAGCTTCTAAAGAAAGCTTATCTTTTGGGGCTCCAACTTCAAAAGAATTGGAGATTGCAGAATTAATTGTCAAACTTGTTCCTAGTATTGAGCAAGTTAGATTGGTAAGTAGCGGTACTGAAGCAACAATGAGTGCAATTAGAGTTTCAAGAGGATATACAGAAAAAGATAAAATTTTAAAATTTGAAGGTTGTTATCATGGGCATGCAGATTCGTTATTGGTAAAAGCGGGATCAGGGGCCTTAACATTTGGGCAGCCGAGTTCTGCAGGAGTCCCAAAAGATGTTGCAAAAGATACTTTTATTCTTCCTTACAATGATAGTGAATCATTAAAAGAATATTTTAATAAATATGGCAATAATTTAGCATGTGTAATTATTGAACCTATTGTTGGGAATATGAATCTCATTGTTCCAGAATTAAATTTTTTAAAAACATTAAGAAATTTATGTACTGCATTTGGAGTTGTTTTAATTTTTGATGAAGTAATGACAGGATTTCGTGTTTCTTTAGGAGGGGCTCAAGAGTTATATGGAATTATTCCTGATATGACAACATTAGGAAAGATAATCGGTGGGGGGTTACCTGTTGGAGCTTTTGGAGGAAAAAAAGAAATTATGCAAACACTTGCCCCAATAGGCCCAGTTTATCAGGCTGGAACTTTATCAGGGAATCCTGTTGCGGTTGCTGCAGGGCTAAAAACTTTAGAATTAATTCAAGCTCCAGGGTTTTATAAAGCATTAAATGAAAATACAAGAAAACTGGTAGACGGCATGACAAATCTTGCGAAGTTAAAAAGTATAGATTTTTGTGCAAGAAATGTAGGAGGAATGTTTGGATTATATTTTAGTAAAACCCCTCCAAATAGTTTTGATGAAGTAATGAAAAGTAATAGAGAAAATTTTAAGAAATTTTTTCATTTGATGCTTAATAAAGGAATTTATTTTGGACCATCAGCTTTTGAAGCAGGTTTTGTTTCAGCGGCTCATAATGATAATGATATAGAGTTGACTTTGGATGCTGTGAAACAATCATTTGAGAGTTTATAAAAATTTGGCATGATAATTGCTAAAATAATTACTTTGAAGACATTACTAAATCATTGAATAAAAGGGCTAAAAAGCTTAAAATTAAAGGTTCCGTTTAAAGAAAAAATAAAGTTGAAATTTAATGGCAAATCGAAAAATTTTAAAACAAGGTTTATATAATCCAAAAAATGAACATGATTCATGTGGGGTAGGTTTTGTAGTAAATACACATGGACAGAAAAGCCACAAAATTGTTAAGCAAGGTTTAGAGATTCTTACAAATCTTACACATCGTGGGGCAACTGGCTATGATCCAAAATTAGGTGATGGTGCTGGATTATTAATTCAAATGCCCGATAAGTTTTTTCGTTCAGAAACAAAAAATCTTAGCTTTAAATTACCTTCTTTAGGGCATTATGGAGTTGGTATGCTTTTTTTACCTCAACAAAAAAAAGCAAGACAGATTTGTGAAACAATAATTTTAAAAATCATTAAAGAAGAAAAACAATTTGAATTGGGATGGCGAGATGTTCCAGTAAATAATAAAAATATTGCGAAAGCAGCTCGAGATGTAGAGCCAGTTATTAAGCAAATTATCGTGGGCCGCAATGATAATGTATGCAATTCTCAAGATAGCTTTGAGCGAAAACTTTTTGTAATTCGCAAGAGAATCGAAATCGAAGTTCAAAAACTTAAAATCGAAGATGCAGCAAAATTTTATATTAATTCTATGTCTTCAAGAACTATCGTTTATAAAGGCATGCTTCTGGCATCTGAAGTTGGAGTTTATTTTTCTGATTTATTAAAAAGTTCAGTTGAGTCTGCTTTAGCTTTAGTTCATCAACGCTTTTCAACTAACACTTTTCCATCTTGGGATTTAGCCCATCCTTATAGAATGATTGCACATAATGGAGAAATTAATACAGTTCAAGGCAATGTTAATTGGATAAATGCGAGAAGAAAAAAGATGGAATCGGTTTTATTAAGTAAAGACTTAAAAAAATTATGGCCTTTAATTGAAGATGGGCAATCTGATTCTGCTTGCTTTGATAACTGTTTAGAATTATTAGTAGCAGGGGGATATAGTTTGCCACATGCAATAATGATGTTAATTCCTGAAGCATGGTCGGGGAATACTTTAATGAATGAAAATAGAAGATATTTTTATGAATATCATGCTGCATTAATGGAACCATGGGATGGCCCAGCGGCTGTAGCATTTACTGATGGGAAAATGATAGGGGCTACATTAGATCGAAATGGCTTAAGACCAGCAAGATATTTAATGACGGATGATGGTGTGGTAATGATGGCATCTGAAATGGGGGTTTTAAAATTTCCAGAAGAAAAAATTATAAAAAAATGGCGACTTGAACCAGGGAAAATGTTATTAATTGATACACAAGTAGGCCATATTATTGATGATCAAGAGATTAAAAAACAACTTTGTAGTGAAAAACCTTATAAAGATTGGGTATTAAAATCACGTTTCTTTTTGGAGGACTTAAAGGCAGTTAAATCTTCTTTTAAACATAAAAATTCATTATTGGATTTACAGCAAGGATTTGGTTATACCCAAGAGGATTTGAGTTTTATTCTTAAGCCAATGATTGAAATGGGGCAAGAAAATTCTGGATCTATGGGGAATGATACCGCTCTTCCAGTATTATCAAATAGACCTAAGCTTATTTATAATTATTTTAAACAGTTATTTGCACAAGTTACTAATCCGCCTATTGATCCAATTCGTGAAGATATTGTGATGTCATTGGTAACATTTATTGGTCCAAAACCTAATCTTTTGGGAATGAATGAGAATTCTCCTGCAATGAGATTAGAAGCTAGCCAGCCAGTTTTAAGTTTGGATGAATTAGATCAACTTAAATCAGTCCATTTATTAACAAATAATCAATTTAAATCCATTACTCTTGATATTACTTATGAATTGAGTAAAGACCAAGATGGTAAAAAAATGAAAGCTGCGCTTAATTCTTTATGTAAGGCAGCGACTAAGGCTGTTAATAATGGATTTAATATAATTATTTTATCTGATCGCAATATTTCAGAGAATAGGATTGCATTACCTGCCTTGTTGGCTTGTTCTGCAACCCATCATCATTTAATAAAAGAAGGACAGAGAACTAGTACTGGATTAGTTATTGATACTGGTTCGGCAAAAGAGGTTCATCATTTTGCATTATTAGCAGGCTATGGAGCAGAGGCAGTATGCCCATGGTTAACTCATATAACTATTAAATCAATGACTAATGATTTTATTTCAGCACAAGAAAAATATATTAAAGCAATTGGTAAGGGGTTATATAAAGTAATGTCTAAAATGGGAATTTCGACTTATCAATCTTATTGTGGCGCACAAATATTTGAGGCAGTTGGGCTTAATTCAGAATTTGTAGAGCATTATTTTAGAGGAACTGCTACAAATATTGAGGGAATTGGTATAAAAGAAGTTGCGCAAGAAGCGGAAAGAATTCATCGAGCTGCGTTTGGAGATGATCCGATATTAATGAATGCTTTAGATGCGGGAGGGGAATATGCTTTTAGAATACGCGGGGAGCAGCATATGTGGAATCCCGAATCAGTTGCAAAACTTCAACATGCTACAAGGGCAAATCAATTTGAAACATATAAAGAATATGCTGAATTAATAAATAATCAGTCCAAATGCTATATGACTTTAAGAGGGCTATTTAGTTTTAAAAATACTAAATCTATTTCAATTAAAGAAGTAGAGTCTGCTAAAGAGATTGTTAAGCGATTTGCAACTGGAGCTATGTCATTAGGTTCAATTTCAACAGAAGCTCATTCCACTCTTGCAATTGCTATGAATCGTATTGGAGGAAAATCAAATACTGGTGAAGGTGGAGAAGATCAAAGACGCTTTATACCACTTAAAAAAGATAGCATGCTTTCTGAACATTTAAGTGCAGAAGTTATTGAAAAAGATATTGCTCTTAAAGCTGGGGATTCTATGCGTTCTAGAATTAAGCAAGTTGCTTCTGGTCGATTTGGGGTTACTGCGGAATATTTAGCTGCAGCAGATCAAATTCAAATAAAGATGGCTCAAGGAGCAAAGCCTGGTGAGGGAGGACAATTGCCAGGACATAAAGTAAGTTCTTATATTGCAAAATTAAGATTTTCAGTACCAGGCGTAGGGCTTATTTCACCTCCCCCTCATCATGATATTTATTCAATTGAAGATTTAGCGCAATTAATTCATGACTTAAAAAATGCAAATCCATTAGCTATTATTTCAGTAAAATTAGTTTCTGAAACTGGAGTTGGAACAGTTGCTGCAGGAGTAGCAAAAGCTAAATCTGATCATATTGTTATTGCTGGGCATGATGGTGGAACAGGTGCATCCCCTCTTTCATCAATTAAACACGCAGGGACTCCTTGGGAAATTGGGCTAGCTGAAACACAGCAAACTTTAGTTTTAAATCAATTACGTGGTCGAGTTATTGTTCAGGTAGATGGACAAATGAAAACAGGTCGAGATGTTGTTATTGGCGCAATGTTAGGAGCTGATGAATTTGGGTTTGCCACTGCGCCTTTGGTAGTAGAAGGTTGTATCATGATGAGAAAGTGCCATTTAAATACTTGTCCAGTAGGTGTGGCAACTCAAGACCCAGAATTAAGAAAGCGTTTTACTGGACAGCCTGAGCATGTTGTTAATTTCTTTTTCTTTGTTGCAGAAGAAGTCAGAGAGTTAATGGCTACATTAGGCATTAGAAAATTTGATGATCTTATTGGACGTGCTGATTTATTAGATATGGAGGCAGGTTTGGATCATTGGAAAATTCAAGGGTTAGATTTTAGTCGAATTTTTTATAAGCCTAAAGTATCAAATAATGTATCAATTTATAATAATGAAAAGCAATATCATGCTTTGGATATTGCGTTGGATAATAAATTAATAAAACGAGCTAAATTAGCTATTGAGAGAAAGCAATCTATTGAATTTGATTTAGAAATAACTAATACAAACAGAACTCTAGGAACAATGTTATCTCATGAAGTAGCAAAACGTTATGGTAATGATGGCCTTTTAGATGATTCAATTATCATAAATATGAATGGTACAGCAGGACAAAGTTTTGGAGCATTTTTAACTAAGGGCATAACATTTAATTTATATGGAGAAGGAAATGATTATGTTGGCAAGGGATTATGTGGCGGTAAAATTATTATTAGCCCCCCAAAATTATTTCAAGGAAATGCATCTGAGAATATTATTGTAGGGAATACTGTTATGTATGGCGCTACTTCCGGAGAAGCTTATTTTAATGGAATTGCTGGCGAGAGATTTTGTGTTAGGAATTCGGGAGCATCTGCCGTAATTGAGGGATTGGGAAACCATGGATGTGAATATATGACAGGTGGAACTGTTATTGTTTTAGGTTCAACAGGTCAGAATTTTGCAGCAGGTATGTCAGGTGGAATTGCTTATATTTATGACCCACATAATTTGTTTAAGAAATATTGCAATTTATCAATGGTTACATTAGAAAAAATAGAGAAAAAAGAATTGCAGAATAAAGAATTAAGACATCTAAATAAATCCGATGAAGAAATAATGAAAAATTTAATTAATAATCATTACAAATATACAAATAGCCAAGCCGCTAAATTAATTTTAAATAATTGGGATAACGAACTTAAGTCTTTTGTTAAGGTTATGCCTATTGAGTATAAAAGAGCAATAAGTGAATTGTATGCTTCATCAACTAAGGAAGTTGCATAATGGGAAAGATCAAGGGATTTATTGAATTTCCAAGAATTGTAGAACAAAATATACCGGCAATAGATCGCGTAAAAAATTATAAAGAATTTGTTTTGCCATTGTCAGATGAAGAAGCAAAAATTCAAGGCGCAAGATGCATGGATTGTGGCATCCCATTTTGTAATAATGGGTGTCCAGTCAATAATATAATTCCTGATTGGAATGATTTGGTTTTTCAACAAAATTGGAAAGCCGCAATAGATGTTTTACATTCTACAAACAATTTTCCTGAATTTACAGGGAGAATTTGTCCTGCACCATGTGAAGCTGCATGTACATTGAATATAAATTCAGATGCCGTTGGAATTAAATCTATTGAGCATGCCATTATTGATAAAGCGTGGGAAAATAATTGGGTTGTGCCGCAACCCTCTAAAAATAAAACAGGAAAAAAAATTGCTGTTATAGGATCTGGGCCAGCTGGACTTGCAGCAGCTCAACAGTTAGCTCGTGTCGGTCATGATGTTTGTATTTATGAAAAAAATGATCGTATAGGCGGATTATTAAGATATGGCATCCCAGATTTTAAGATGGAAAAATATCATATAGATCGAAGAGTCAAACAAATGAAAGCTGAAGGGGTTAAATTTAAAATAAATAAAAATGTTGGTAAAAATATAGATCCTGAAGTTTTGATTAAAGAATACGATGCAGTAATTTTATCTGGTGGCGCAGAGTGGCCAAGAGACCTTCCAGTTCCTGGAAGGGAATTAAATGGCATTCATTTTGCTATGGATTTTTTACCTCTTCAAAATAAGGTGGTAGCAGGCGATAAAATTTCTGACCAAATAACTGCACGTGACAAACACGTTGTTGTAATTGGAGGGGGCGATACTGGATCTGATTGTGTTGGCACTTCAAATAGACACGGTGCTTTATCTGTAACTCAATTTGAGTTAATGCCGCAACCCCCAGAACAGGAAGATAAATCAATGATTTGGCCTTATTGGCCTCTTAAAATGAGAACTACTAGTTCTCATGAAGAAGGTTGTGAAAGAGATTGGTCAATTGCTACTAAATCATTTACAGGAGAAAAGGGAAAAGTTAAGCAATTGATCGGGGTTAAAGTCGAGTGGCGAAATGGAAAAATGCAAGAAATTTCTAATACAGAATTTAAATTAAAAGCAGATTTAGTGTTGTTAGCAATGGGATTTATGGGACCACAACAAACGATGCTTGATAAATTTTTAATTGAAAAAGATCAACGCGGCAATGTTAAAGCAACAACTGAAGGGGAAAAAGCTTATTTTACTTCAAGGAAAAAAGTTTTTGCTGCAGGAGATATTCGAAGAGGACAATCATTAGTTGTTTGGGCGATAAGAGAAGGCCGCCAATGCGCACGTTCTGTGGATGAATTTTTAATGGGCTCTTCGGTTTTACCTAGATAATTTTCTTAATTTTATTATGACACCCTTTAAAAATGATGTATTCCTAAGAACTCTTTTTAAAGAAAAGACTCCTTATACTCCAACTTGGATAATGCGCCAGGCAGGTCGTTATCTTCCAGAATATCGTGAAACTAGAAAGAAGGCAGGAAGTTTTTTAGATCTTTGTAAGAATAAAGATTTTGCAACAGAAGTAACAATGCAACCTCTTGAAAGATATCCTAATTTAGATGCTGCAATTTTATTTTCTGATATCTTAACCATACCTGATGCAATGGGTTTGGGGCTTTATTTTGAAGAAGGTGAAGGGCCTAAATTTAAAAATCCTTTGCAGGATGAAAATGAAATCCAGAAGTTAGATATACCGAACATTGAAGAGGAATTAGCTTATGTTTTTAATGCAGTTAGTTCAATTAAAAAAGCGCTTAATAATAGAATTCCTTTGATTGGATTTTCAGGAAGCCCTTGGACACTTGCAACATATATGGTTGAAGGACAAGGAGGTACAAATTTTTTGAAAATAAAGGAAATGTTATATAGTCGATCAGATTTAATAAATCATATTCTTAAAATAAATACTGAGGCTGTCACTAAATATTTAGCTTGTCAAATTGATGCAGGAGCAGATGTTGTAATGATTTTTGATTCTTGGGGAGGGGCTTTGGCACATAATGAATATGAGATTTATTCTTTAAATTATATGAAAGTGATTATTTCAAATTTAAATTTATTAGGGTATCAAAATATTCCTAAAATTTTATTTACTAAAGGAGGAGGTCAATGGTTAAAATCTCAAGCTAATAGTGGGGCTAATGCTTTAGGTGTTGATTGGCAAACTCAACTTGGGGCTGCAAGAAAATTAATTAATGATAAGGTTGTATTACAAGGGAATCTCGACCCTTCTATTTTATTGTCAAATCCTAAAGAAATAGAAAAAGCGGTAAAAATAGTTTTAGATGATTACGGGAAAGGAGAAGGGCATATTTTTAATTTAGGCCATGGAATTACTCAGTTTACTCCACCTGAAAATCTTCAGGCGCTATTAGAAACAGTTCGTAATTATAGTCCCAAGTATCACCAAGGATAATATTAAGTTTTATTTATAAGAAAAGTTATTTTTCTCAGTAAATTTCCATTTACGAGTAATGCTAATAAGATCAACCTCTTTTAATATTTCTGGGGGAAATTTTGCATA
>ERZ1046876.963-NODE-963-length-20140-cov-5.053572_pt1 | contig 20140 bp, 18 predicted proteins | sample MGYA00383094_ERZ1046876 | MGnify/ENA primary metagenome ERZ1046876 (study PRJEB29581, sample SAMEA5548364) | metagenome | biome: marine; feature: coastal; material: water | depth 50 m | study: Short-term variability in the microbial, nano- and picoplankton...
TTTTAGGTACCAGCGCCGCAAGGCGTGAGAGTTCGAGTCTCTCCTTTCGCACCAAATTTATGTTAGGAATCAAATAGAATGTCTGAAACAGTAGAAAAAATAAGTAATATTGAGAGGAAAGTAAAGGGTCTAGTATCTATTGCGCCTTTTCAGAATGAAATATCACAAAGATTTCTTGAGCTTACTAGAACGGCTCGTGTTGCTGGATTTCGTCCTGGTAAAGTGCCATTAGAAGTTGTTGAAAAACAGTATGGTGCAGATATTAAAGCTGAGATTTATGCTAAAGCTATTGAAATGAAATTTGCTGAAATAATGAATACAAATAATCTTCGTGTAGCAGGAATGCCTAATATCCAACATGATCCATTAGATAAAATTAATAATGATTTTGAATTTACTGCAACATTTGAAGTATTTCCTGAGTTTAAATTAGGAAATTTTAAATCTTTAAAAGTTATTAAAAAAATAGCTGATATTTCTTCAGAAGACATTAAAAAAACAGTTGATGTTCTTGTTAAACAAAGAGCGGTTTTTGAAAAAGTGGATCGTGAATCCAAGCTTGGAGATCAAATAATAGTTCAACTCCAATCGTTTATTGATGACGAACTGAAGGAATCTACAGGAGATCAATCGCTAGAGTTTGTTTTAGGAGACTCAAAGAGAATTAAAGCTGTAGATGATCAACTTGTAGGTATAAAATCAGGTCAAATAAAAGAATTTGAAGTTAGATATCCAAAAGATCATAATCCTCAACAGTTAGCAAATAAAAATGTTAAATATAAAATTAAATTGATAGAAGTTAGAGAAGCTAAGCTTCCTAAAATTGATGCAAATTTTGCAAAAAGTTTAGGTGTTAAGGATGGCGATCTTAAGAAAATGAATGAAGAAATAAAGGAATCACTAACCCAAGAAGTTGAAAAAAGAGTTAAAGCAGATTTAAAAAAACAAGTTTTTCAATTGCTCATCGACTCTCATAATATGGATGTTCCAAAATCTTTAATTTCAATGGAAGTTGATCGAATGATGCATGTTGCTAATGATAACTTAAAAAAGCAGGGTGCTGATATGAAAGAGGTAAAACTTGAAAGGGCTATGTTTGAGGAAAGAGCATTGTCAACATGTAAATTAAGAATTGTTCTTGCTACTTTAGTAGATGCTAATAAACTAGAAGCAAGTGAAGAACAAATTAAATTAAAGGTTAGTGAATTTGCAGCCAATTTTGATGATATAGAGAAAGCAGAAAAATGGTTTTATAGTGATCCAAAACGTTTAGAAGAACCAACAGCACTTTCAACTGAAGATAATGTGATTGATTGGTTTTTAAAAGAATGCAAAATTGAATCTAAGAAAGTCTCTTTTGATGAATTAATGGTAATGCAAACAGCTTAATGAGTAATCCTAAAATAAAATCTATTAATGACTTTTCGCCAAATAATTTAGGTTATATTCCTATGGTTATTGAACAAAGCGGTCGAGGTGAAAGGGCTTATGATATATATTCAAGGTTACTTAAGGAAAGACTTATTTTCTTAGTTGGGCCTGTAGATGATATGACTGCTAATGTGATAGTTGCTCAATTACTATTTTTAGAAGCGGAAAATCCAGATAAAGATATTTCATTGTATATAAATTCACCAGGTGGTTCTGTAGCTGCTGGTATGGCAATTTATGACACAATGCAATTTATTAAACCAGATGTTAGCACATTATGTATTGGACAAGCTGCAAGTATGGGGGCATTACTTTTAACTTCAGGCACTGAAGGCAAAAGATTTTGTTTACCAAATTCAAGAGTAATGATTCATCAGCCTTTAGGTGGATTCCAAGGCCAGGCATCTGATATAGAAATTCATGCAAAAGAAATTTTATTTTTAAAAAATAAGCTCAATTCAATTTTATCGAAACATACAAAACAACCAATTAAAAAGATCGCAGAAGATACAGATCGAGATAATTTTATGAGCGCCGAAGAATCTGTTAATTATGGCTTGGTAGATCAAGTTATTTCTAGTAGAACCCAAGTAAAATAAGGGATTTCAATGACTGAAGAAAAAGAAAAATCTCTCTTTTGTTCATTTTGTGGTAAAAATCAGCACGAAGTGAAGAAACTTATTGCTGGCCCATCAGTATTTATTTGTGATGAATGCGTTGATTTATGTAACGATATTATTAAAGAAGAATCAAAAGAATTAAATGAACAATTAGAAAAGATTGAATCAGATCTTTTAAGTCCGCAAGAACTGTCTAAATTTCTCGGAGAATATGTAATTGGGCAGACTGAAGCTAAAAAAAGTATGTCTGTTGCAGTATATAACCACTATAAAAGATTAAAAAATAATAAAAATGATCATAGCGATTATAAAGATGTAACAATCGCTAAAAGTAATATTTTATTTATTGGCCCAACTGGTTCAGGAAAGACATTGCTCGCTCAAACTTTAGCAAACTTGTTAGAGGTGCCATTTGTAATGGCTGATGCAACTACATTAACTGAAGCAGGCTATGTGGGTGAAGATGTTGAAAATATTATGCAAAAGTTACTTCAAAAATGTGACTATGATGTAGAAAAAGCTCAAAAAGGTATCGTTTATATTGATGAAGTTGATAAAATTTCAAGGAAATCAGATAATCCATCAATAACAAGAGATGTATCGGGTGAGGGAGTCCAGCAAGCGCTACTTAAATTAATTGAAGGAACAATTGCTTCAGTTCCTCCTCGAGGAGGAAGAAAGCACCCAAATCAAGAATTTGTTCAAATTGATACTTCAAATATATTATTTATTTGTGGCGGAGCATTTGATGGACTTGAGAAAATTATTAAGCAAAGAACTGAGAAAAACAGTATTGGTTTTGGAGCTGAAGTCCAAGGTAAAGACGATCTTAAAATTATTACTAATATTATAAAGGATGTTGAGCCTGAAGATTTAATTAAGTTTGGATTAATACCAGAGTTTATAGGAAGGCTCCCAGTTATAACAACTCTGGAAACCCTTGAAAAAGATAGTTTAGTAAAAATATTAAAGGAACCAAAAAATGCTTTAACAAAGCAATATAAAAAATTATTTAGTATGGAAGGTGTAACATTAGAATTTCGTGATGACGCGCTTGAGGCAATTGCTCAAAAAGCAATTGATAGAAAAACTGGCGCTCGAGGTTTAAGATCAATAATGGAATCAAGTTTAAAAGAAATTATGTTTGAATTGCCTACAATAAATAATTTATTAAAAGTAGTGGTAGATAAGAGTGTCATAAATAAAGATGAAAAGCCATATTTGATATATTCTGATATTAAAAAACAATCCAATAAGAAGTGATTGACTTGAATTTTATTAAAATAACCCCATGTTCAAAACCTTAATGTTAATTTATAAAGTAGAAGAATAATGACTACAATTAAAAAAGATTTCCCAATGCTTCCTTTAAGAGATGTGGTTGTTTATCCACAACTAGTAATACCTTTATTTGTGGGAAGAGAAAAATCAATAAATGCAATTGAAAAAGCAAATAATGGATCTAAAAAGATTTTGTTGGTGGCGCAAAAAACAGCCGGCCAAGACGAACCTGAGATTAAAGATTTATATACTGTTGGAACTGTAGCAAATATCTTACAAATGCTAAAACTACCTGATGGAACAGTTAAAGTATTAGTTGAAGGATTAGAAAGAGCAAAGGTGGAGCGATTTGATGATTCTGGAGATTTTTGGACAGCGGACATAGATTTAATCAAAATTAAAGAAAAAAAGGATAAGAAAACCTTAGTTTTTATGCGTTCAGTTTTTTCTCAATTTGATAATTATGTAAAATTAAATAAAAAAATTCCACCTGAAATCTTAACTTCACTTACATCGATAAATGAACCTGGAAGGTTAGCTGACTCAATCTCAGCTAATTTAACTTTAAAACTTTCCGAGAAGCAAAATATATTAGAAACTTTTGACATAAAAGCTCGTTTAGAACTTCTTTTAAAAATCATGGAATCTGAAATTGATATTTTACAGGTAGAAAAAAGGATTCGTGGAAGAGTTAAAAGACAAATGGAGAAGTCACAGAGAGAATATTATTTGAATGAGCAAGTTAAAGCGATTCAAAAAGAATTAGGAGAGCAGGATGAGGGCGCTGATTTAGATGAGCTTGAAGATAAAATAAAAAAATCTGGTATGTCAAATGAAGCTAAAGAAAAATGTTTGTCTGAGTTTAGAAAATTAAAAATGATGTCTCCAATGTCAGCAGAAGCTTCTGTGGTAAGAACCTTTATTGAAACATTAATTAATCTTCCATGGGTTGATAAAACAGATGTTAATAAGGATTTAAAAAATGCAGAAATAGATCTTGATAATGATCATTTTGGATTAGAAAAAGTAAAAGAAAGAATAGTGGAATATTTAGCTGTACAAAATAGAGTTGGTAAGATTAAAGGACCAATTTTATGTCTAGTAGGACCTCCTGGAGTTGGTAAGACATCACTTGGAAATAGCATTGCTAAATCTATTAATCGTAAATTTGTAAGAATGGCTCTTGGTGGCGTTAGAGATGAGGCTGAAATTAGAGGTCATCGAAGAACTTATATTGGATCAATGCCGGGTAAAATTCTTCAAAATATGACTAAAGTTGGTGTTAAGAATCCATTATTTTTATTGGATGAAGTTGATAAAATGGGTCAGGATTTTAGAGGCGATCCATCTTCAGCATTATTGGAAGTTTTAGATCCAGAACAAAATCATACATTCACTGATCATTACGCTGAAATTGAATATGATTTATCTGATGTAATGTTCGTAGCAACTGCTAATTCGATGGATATTCCAGAAGCTTTATTAGATAGGATGGAAATAATAAGGCTTGCGGGATACACAGAATCAGAAAAAATAAATATTGCAACAAAACACTTATTACCTAAACAATTAAAAATACATGGATTAAAGAAAAGTGAGTTAAATATTTCAAAAAAAGCTATTAAAGATATTATTCAATTTTATTCTAGAGAAGCGGGGGTAAGAAAATTAGAGCAAGAGATATCAAAAATTTGTAGAAAAGCTGTTAAAACTCTTTTAACAAATAAAAAAATTAAATTTCTTAATGTAAGCAGTAAGAATCTATCTGATTATCTTGGAGTTAGGATTTATGATATTGGTTTTGCAAACAAAAAGAATCAAGTTGGTCAAGTTACAGGTTTAGCTTGGACGCAAGTTGGTGGAGAATTATTAACAATTGAAGCTGTTGTTATACCAGGTAAAGGCAAAACAATAATTACCGGAAAACTCGGTGATGTTATGCAAGAATCTATTCATGCAGCAATGAGTGTTGTAAGAAGCCGATCAGAAAAACTTGGTATTAATAACAATTTTCATGAGAAAAAAGATATACATATTCATTTTCCTGAAGGCGCAACACCAAAAGATGGGCCAAGCGCTGGGATCGGTATAACTACTGCAATCATTTCTAGTTTAACTGGTATTCATGTACGCTCTAATGTTGCAATGACTGGTGAGATTACTCTTAGGGGTGAAATTTTACCTATTGGCGGCTTAAAAGAGAAATTATTGGCGGCACATCGTGGAAATATTAAAAAAATCTTAATTCCAGAACAGAATATAAAAGATTTAATAGATATTCCAAGTGAAATTAAAGATAAAATTGATGTAATTCCTGTTAAATGGATTGATCAAGTTCTTGATATAGCACTAACAAAAGAGCCAAAAAAATTAAGAAAAGAATCAAAAGTTGTTCCTAGTGCATCAAAAGATACAATCCAAATTGACAAATCAATAGCTCATTAGATTTCTTAATCTATTAACTAGCTTTGTTAATGACATTATTGTAAAATTACGTGCGAAATTTTTAACAATTTGGGTGCTTAGCTCAGTTGGTAGAGCGTCGCCCTTACAAGGCGAATGTCACAGGTTCGACCCCTGTAGCACCCACCATTTGAGGAGTGGTAGTTCAGTTGGTTAGAATACCGGCCTGTCACGCCGGTGGTCGCGGGTTCGAGTCCCGTCCACTCCGCCATTTTAAATTCAAAGCTAATATATAAATATTAGCTTGATTTAAAAATAAAGAACTAATAAGGTTTATTTTAATCTATTGGATAATGGAAATTATAATATGCTAGAACAAATTCGAAATAGAACTCAAACTAAATTAGCTAAAGTTATTTTAGCAATAATCATTATTCCATTTGCTCTTTTTGGAATAGATTCTTATTTATCATCAGTAGGAAGTAATGTACATATAGCATCTGTAAATGATGAAGCAATTACCGCTCAAGAATTAGAAAATACTGAAAATCAATTTATAGCTCAAATAAGAAGTCAAAATGAAGAAACGGATCCAAAAATATTTGAAGGAATAGAGTTTAAAAAAGCAATTTTAGATCAATTAATAATTTCTAAGCTTGTTGCTCAAGAAATTCAAAGCTCAGGTTTTTATATTAGTAATAGTCAAATTGGAACATATATTTCAGGTATGCCAGAATTTCGAAGAAATGGTAAATTTTCACAAGATCAATATGATGAAGTTTTGAGAATAAATAATTTAACCCCTAAAAAATTTGATGAAAAAATTAGGCAAGATCTTGGGACTCAGCAAGTAAAAGATAGCTTGAAGAATCTTATATATATTCCAAAAGAGAAAATTCAACCACTTGTTAATTTGGCTTATCAAAAAAGGAATGTAAGTATTTTTGAATTAAAACAAGATAAATATAAGGATAAAATTGATCTTTCTGCGCCTGCTTTAAAAAAAGTATATGAAGAAAGTAAATCAAATTTTGTTCGCCCTGATCAAGTTAAAATAAAATTTATTATTTATTCAGTCGCAGGAATTGTTCCAAGTATAAAAGTATCAGATAATGCTGTAAAAAATTATTTTACTAATAATATTAGTAAATATCAGGCAGATCAGCAAAGAAGAGCTAAACATATTTTATTTACTGTTACAGAAGGTATGTCACCTGATGAAATAGAAAAGATTAAAACAACCGCATTAAATGTCCTTAAAGCTATTAAAAAAAATCCAAAAACTTTTGATAAAAAAGCTAGAAAATATTCTCAGGATACTGAATCTGCCAAAAATGGAGGCGACCTTGGTTTTTTCTCTAGAGGTGATATGACAAAATCATTTGATAATGCTGTATTTACAATGTCTAAAAATCAAATTTCTGATCTTATTAAAACTGAGTTTGGCTATCATATTATTATGCTAACTGATATAAAAGGTGAAGAAGTTAAATTTGAATCAGTTAAGAATCAAATCAAAGGTGAATTGTTATTTAATTTAGCGCTTACTGAATACGGCTCAAATGCTGAAGATTTTAGTAATATAGTATATGAACAATCTGAAAGCCTTCAAGAAGCTGCAGAAAAATTTGATTTAGAAATTCAAGATAGTAATTGGCTAAGTTTCGAGGATGCAAAAAAATTCTTTAATAATGAGGCTTTTGCACAAGCTATTTTTGATAAAAATGCTATACAAGAAAAGAAAAATATTCCTGCGATAGAGGCTTCTCCTAATAATTTAGTATCAGCCAGAGTAGTAGATTTTCGTCCTTCAGCTATAAAACCTTTTGAGGAAGTTAAAAATTCCATTCAAGAGTTTCTTATTGAAGTAGAATCACAAAAACTTTTAATTGCTGATGGTGTTAAATTAATAAATGATGTTAAATCTAATCCGAAATTAATTAAATGGATAGATGAATTGGAAATTGATCGAATTGATAAACAAGGTTTATCTGATTCCCTTGTAGATGCGATATATAAAATGGACGAGAGTAAGCTTCCATCTTATTCTGGACTTTATGATCCAAAAAGCGAGGAATATATTATTGTAAAGCTTAATAAGGTAGTTACTGAAAATATTACAGATAAAGATTCAATCGATACCTATTATAATGATTATATGGCTATGGTTGAGGAAGAAGTAGAATCAGCTTATATTAGGGATTTAAAAGTTAATGCTGATATTGATTTTAACTCTAAATTATTTAGTGATTTTAATTAATCAATAGAACCTGCAGCAGTAATATTCATTCCCCCATCTACGTAAGTAATTTCTCCTGTAACCCCTGAAGCAAGATCGCTACATAAAAATGCAGCAACATTTCCAACTTCTTCAATTGTTATATTTCGTTTTAGTGCAGCATGACGTTCATTAAAATCATACATTTTATCAAAGTTTGCAATACCTGAAGCTGCAAGTGTTTTAATGGGGCCAGCTGAAATTGCGTTAACTCGAATTCCTTTTTCACCAAGGCTATGTGCCATATATCTTACGTTTGCTTCAAGACTTGCTTTTGCTAAACCCATTACATTGTAATTAGGCATAGTTCTTTCAGCACCAAGATAACTTAACGTTAGAAGACTAGAGTTTTGATTTAAATACGGTATCGCTTCTTTTGCAAGAGCAGTAAAGCTATAAGAGCTAATGTTATGAGCAATTGTAAAATTTTCACGCGATGTAGATTCAATAAAATCACCACTTAATGCTTCTTTTGGTACAAATGCTATTGAGTGAACTAAAATATCAAATTTATCCCATTCTTTTTTTAGTAGTGGAAAAAGATTTTTTATATCTTCATCATTTGATACATCGCATGGTAATACAATTTTTGATTCGAAGTGTGAGGCAAGTTTTTCAACTCGGGTTTGATGTTTTTCCATTTGATAAGTAAATGCAAGCTCAGCTCCTTGTTTTTTCATTGAAGACGCTATGCCATATGCAATTGATCTATCACTTAGTAATCCAAGTATTAGTACTTTTTTATTTTTTAAAAAGCTCATATTTAATCTTTCATTAATTTAATTAGTTTTTGTTTTTAGGGTCTAATACATCTCTTAGGCCCTCACCAAGCAAATTATATCCTAATACAGTTATTAGAATAGCTAAACCTGGAAATAAAGAAAGCCACCATGCGAATTGAATATACTCCTTTCCATCTGTAAGAATATTGCCCCATGATGCAGTTGGAGCCTGAACCCCTAAACCTAGGAAACTAAGTCCAGATTCAACTAAAACTGCACTTGCAATACCTAAAACGGAACTAACTATAATTGGCGTTAAACTATTTGGAAGTAAATGTTTTATTATTATAGAAAAATGATTTGAACCCATTGTTTCAGACGCAAGAACGTATTCTCTTTGTCTTAAACTAAAAAATTCTGCTCTAACTAGTCTTGTAACCCCCATCCATGATGTTAAACCAATCACAATCATAATATTCCATATCGATGGTGTAAGAAAAGCTATAACGGCAAGTATTAGGAAGAATGTTGGTATTGATAACATTATATCTACAAAACGCATAATTAATGAATCCACCCATCCTCTATAAAATCCAGCTAATGAGCCTAAAATAACCCCAATTAAAGTTGCAATTCCTACAGCTACAAAGCCAACAAGTAAAGATATACGAGCTCCAAAAAGCATTCTTGAAAAAACATCTCTTCCAAGCCCGTCTGTACCCATTAAATGATCTATTGATGGAGGAAATAATATAGAATTTATATCAATAAAATTTGGATCATATGGAACAACAAAAGGAGCAATTAATGCCATTATTAGAATTATTAGAATTATTATTAAGCCTGACATTGCAAGCGGATTTTTTAAAAAAATGTTCATTTAACTAATCCTTTTCTAACTCGTGGATCAGCCCATGCATAACCTATATCAGCAAGTAAATTTCCAATTAAAGTTAAAATAGAGCCAATAGTTAAGATGCCCATAATCACAGGAAAGTCTCTCATTAAAACTGAATCATAAAAAAGTTTACCCATACCAGGTATAGCAAAAATTGATTCTGTAATCACTGATCCACCAATAAGACCAGGTATCGAAAGCCCTATAATTGTAATAAGAGGAAGGATAGCGTTTTTAAGCGCATGAACAAATACAATTTTATTCTCTTGTAAACCTTTTGATCTTGCTGTTGTTATAAAATCTTGATGAAGAATATCAAGCATCCCATTTCTAACATATAAAGATATACCAGCAAGACCACTAAGGGATGATATTGAAACAGGAAGAACTAAGTGTTTTAAGAGGTCTATAAATTGACCAAAATTACTAAAACTTTGGAATCCTGGACTATGAAGTCCAGATATAGGAAGCCAGTGATTGCTGACTCCTGTCCAGTACATTAATAAGAGAGCTAACCAGAAACCAGGTATTGCAAAACCAATAAAAACAAATAAAGTAATTGCTCGATCAATCCAGGTATTTTGTCGAACTGCAGAGAGAGTCCCTAAACAAATAGAAATGGAAAAGATAATAAAAATTCCTAAAAGATTTATCATTAAAGTTATTGGTAGGGATTCTTGTATTAATCCTTTTGTAATATTCCCTGATTTATCTTTTTTCTCCCATAAAACTGGTTTTTGATGAGACGCGAATGAGTTACCAAAGTCTAATTGACTAATTCTTTTTAACCATAAACCATATTGAATAATTACAGGTTTATCAAGATTATAAAGTTCTCTTAATTTTTGCCTAGATTCTTCTGAAGCTCTTGGATTAAAAGAAGCCTCATTTGACGTCACGTCTCCTGGCGCTAAATGCATAATAAAGAATGAAATAAGACTTATACCAATTAGCATTGGTATCATCCATAGGATTCTTTTTATTAGGTATGCTGTCATTATTTATTCCAGAATTTCATTTCTACGAAGTGGTTTAGGCATAAACCAATCATAACTATTATGATAAATACCAGCAGGTGGAGTAGGTTGTTTTATACCTTTGATTCTTTTATGAACCGCACTTAAACCATAACCTGCATACAGATAAACTATTGGAGAATCTTCTAATAAATACTTTGAAAATTCATGATAAATTTTTTCACGTTTAAGTATATTTAATTCTTTTCGACCAACTTCTAATAATTTATCAACATTTTTATTGGAATACCCTAGAAAATTAAATTGACCTGGTCCTTGTTGTGAAGAATGCCAAATATTATATTGATCTGGATCTAAAGATAGACTCCATCCAAGAACTACAACATCAAAATCACCAGTTTTTATAAATCTGTTAACAAAACTTGCCCATTCAATTACTCTAATTGAGACTTCAATTCCGATTTCTTGTAATCTTCTTTGTATTAGGACTGCAGTCATCTCTCTTTGTTTATTTTGGTTAGTAATAATTTCAAATTTTAAAGGTTTACCATCTTTTAAAAGAATACCTTTATTATTCTTAGTATAACCAGCGTCTGATAGTAATTTAAGGGCTTTTGATGGATTGTACGGATATGGCTTAAGATCTGGGTTATTCCAGCGTGTCCCAGGCTTATAAGGACTTGAGATTGATTCTCCTAAACCTAACAAAACCCCTTTAATTACTTCTTCTTTATCAATTGCATAGTTTAGGGCTTTTCTAACTTTAATATTATTAAACGGTGCTTTTCTGAGATTAAAACCAAGATACGTATAACCGTTACCTAATTCTTTATAAAGACTAATTTTTTTTTGTAAATCTTTTCTTGCTGGGAAAACCCTTTGATATTGAATTGGATTTATATTCATAAGGTCAATATTATCAGCAGTTAGCTCAAGAAATTGAGAAGAAGTGTCTGGAATAATCCTTGAAATTAATTTTTTTATTAAAGGTGGCCCAGATGTACTTTTATCGTTTGCTATAAGAGTAACTTGCTGCCCACTAATCCAATTATTAAGTTTGTAATAGCTTGATCCTATAGGGTTTCTTGAAAAAAAAGTATTATTGATATCTTCATTTTTTAATATATGTTTAGGCAGAATATGTAATGATGCCCATGTATCAAGAGCTGGTGCATAACTGTCTGCATATGTAATTTTAAATGTTAGCGGGTCTGGAGTTAAAGCTTTTTTTACGAGTTGATAATCGGCAGCATATGGTGTTCTTGTTTTTGGGTCGGTTATTAATTTCCAAGTAAATAATACATCAGAGCTTGTTAAAGGTTGACCATCTTGCCATTTAAGACCTTTTTTTAATTTAAAAGTAATTGTTTTTTGATTATTTGAAATTTCCCAACTTTCTGCTAATTCTGGAGCATAATCTAAATTCTCATCATATTTAATAAGGGAATTAAAAATATTTCCAGCGATTACTGAAGAAGCTGAATCACCAGCGATCATAGCAATAAGATTGCTGGGTTCGCCACTCATTGCATTAATTAGAGTTCCACCAGAATTACTATTAAATTTCCTATTATAATCAATTACTTCTGAACTTTCTTTCGAGCAATTTATTGTTAATATTGAACAGATAAAAATAGTAAAAAGTAAAAATTTCTTTTTCATATAATATATGTATTAATTTATTTAGGAATGTCTAAAATATCACCTATGATTATTCTATCTGATCGTAGTTCATTAAATTCTTTAATATCTTTGACGGATATATTATAGCTATCAGAAATATGACTCAAAGTTTCTCCAGATTTAATCTTATGGGCGATTATTGATGAATAATTATATAGTTCATTTATATTAGTTGGAAAATATGTTGTTATTGCATTTTTATTAGGTATTAAAATTACACTATTTCTTCTAAATCTCTTTCTTCTTTCTAAACGATTTACTTGAATTAGTATTTTTCTATCTATTCCAAATTTTTTAGCAACTTGCCCAACACTTTCTTTTCTTTTAGGTTTATATGTTTCCCAATTGGATAAAGGCTTTTTGTAATCAAAGAAATTATAATTAAATATATGAATATTTTGATAGGGTAGATTTATTTTCTCAGTTTTATTAGCTATTTTTACAATAGGTCTTTTATGCTGTGGATTTAGAAGTTGAAATTCTTCAATTGAAATTTCTGCAAGTCGGGCAATAAGTTGAGTATCAATATTTTTATTTACCGTAACAGATTCAAAATACGGTTTATTTTTAATGTCAGGTAAATTTAAACCATATTTTTTTGGATTGCTAATAATATTTTTAACAGCAAATAGCTTTGGAACATAATTTTTTGTTTCTCTGGGTATTCTAAGGCTATAGTAATCTCTTCTTTTTTTATTCCTTTTGTTTCTTTTAATCGCTCTCTTTATTCTTCCTTCTCCTGCATTATAAGCGGCAAGAGCTAACTCCCATGTCCCAAATTCTTTATGTAATTTTTCTAAATAATTTAGAGCAGCATTTGTTGATTCAGTAATATTTCTTCTATTGTCAACCCACCAATTTTGTTTTAGACCATATATTCTTCCAGTTGCTGGAATAAATTGCCACATACCAGCTGCTTTTTTTCTTGAAGTTGCTATAGGGTTATAAGCGCTTTCTATCATTGGCAGAAGGGCTATTTCCATCGGCATATTTCTTTTTTCAACTTCATTAGTGACATAAAAAAGATATTTTTCACTTCTTTCAAACATTCTTTGAATATATTCTGGCCTTTTTACATACCATTTTTCAAAGTTTCTAATTCTACGACTTGGTTTTTGTTTCATTTTATAGCCACTATTAATTCTCATCCAAATACTAGAGTTAGCATCTAATTTTTTAATTTGATTTTTTTTAATTTTTTCTTCTGGATCAATAAATATTATCTGTTGACCCAATGCATTTGTCTTAGATTGAGCATTTATTGTTATTGAAAAAAAAGATATTATTATTAAGGTTATTAACAAGCAATCATTTTTGAAATTCATCTTTTCTCTTTCTGATTAATTTAAACTCTTCACTTGTTTTAGCCCTAATAAAAGGATTAGTCTCAAGTTCATCTTTAAGTAATGATGGAATCGTAATTTCCATATTTTGTAATTTTTTATAACGTTTATTTAATTGATTATTTTTAGCATCAATAGTTAAGGCAAATTTAATATTTTCCTTAGTATATTCATGCGCGCAATATATTTTTGTTTTAGGTTTAAGAGATGAGATTTTTGATAACGAATGAAACATTTCGTTATAAGTCCCTTCAAATAATCTTCCGCAACCACAAGCAAATAAAGTGTCACCACAAAATAAATTATTAGCGTCTACGTATACTATATGATCTAAAGTATGTCCAGGAGTTTCAATAATATAAAATTTAATTGTAGTTCCTAATATTGAAATTAAATCACCTTCTTTTAGGACCTTATATTTAAATCTAAATTCATTATTTTCTGGTCCAAAAATTTTAACATCAGGAAAATTTATAATTAACTCTTCAACTCCGCCAATATGATCATGATGTTTATGAGTTATTAATATTGCTAATAATTTAAGACCCGTTTCTTTTAGCTTCTTAAGAATAGGTTTAGCATCTCCGGGGTCTACAATTACTGCATTAAGTTTTTCTTGGATTAACCAAATATAGTTATCCTTAAATGCTTTAATTGGGAATATATTTATATTGTTATTTTGGGGTAATTTTAAGTGCATATATACTTAAGTTTACTATGTTTTTATGTTATTTTTAAAATTATGGATTGGTTTCAAACAAAAATTGCTAAAAATCTAATTTCACAAGAAAAAAAAATTGTTAATAAATTTCTTGAGGATAAATTTGGATATTTTGCACTTCAATTAGGAAGTCCTTATACTAACTTTCTTGAAAGTTCAAGAATTAATAAGCATCTTTTTAATCAAGGGGAATTAAAAAATATTGCACTTGATAGATCTTATTTTCCTCTTGCTAATGACTCAATTGATTTAATTATTTGTCCTCACTTTATTGAGCAAGGCTATAATAAACTTTTTTTAGATGAATTATTTCGAACAATCATACCTGGAGGTCATTTAATTATAATCTCATTTAATCCAATCAGTTTTGCGGGGATTAGAAATTTATTTACATTTAGTATGGATTTTCCATGGAATTCTAAATTTATTGGTATGTCAACTATTCAATATGAATTAAATGAAGTAGGTTTTTCAATTGTTGAGGCTAAAATTTCAAATTATCAATTTATATTTTCTGATAATAATTATGTTTTTAATAAAAAGTTAGAAAATATTGGAAATCGTTGGTTACCACTTTTTGGCAATTTATATTTTTTAGTTGCACAAAAAAAAGTAATTGGTCTTACGCCAATTAAACCAAAATGGAAAAACTCAAAAAAAGCATCTGTTTTAAAGGAAGAATAGATTAAATATGATTAATATATATACAGATGGAGCTTGTAAGGGTAATCCTGGACCAGGTGGGTGGGGAGCCTTAATTATAGATGGCGATATTGAAAATGAAATCTATGGAGGAGAAAATAATACTACAAATAATAGGATGGAAATTATGGCTGTAATTATGGCATTACAAACTATTAATACAAAAAGTGAAATAACAGTTTTTACTGATTCAACGTATGTTAAAAAAGGAATTAATGAATGGATTAATAAATGGAAAATGAATGGCTGGAAGGCTAGCAATAAAAAAGAAGTTAAAAATAAAGATTTATGGGTTCAATTAGATAGTTTAGCTGCTAAATTGCAAATAAATTGGATTTGGGTAAAAGGTCATTCTGGCCATCTGGGAAATGAAAGGGCAGATTATTTAGCAAATCAGGGTGTTAATGGGGTAGGTGATTAAGGGGATAATAATATCATTATGAGGCAAATATTTTTAGACACAGAGACTACTGGCCTTGATCCTAATCAAGGTCATAGAATTATAGAGATTGCTGCTATTGAAATGAATAATCGGCAATTAACAAAAAATCATTATCATACTTATTTAAACCCAAAAAGAGATATAGATTCAGCAGCACAAGAAGTTCATGGTATTACTTCAGAATTTCTTCAAGATAAACCTTTGTTTAAAGATATTGCGTTGGAATTCTTAGATTTTATTAAAGATTCTGAGATTATTATTCATAATGCTCCTTTTGATGTTGGTTTTCTTGATATGGAGCTCGGAAGAATTAGTTTTGATAAAATAGAAAAATATTCAGTTTCTATTTTTGATTCATTAACACTAGCTAAAGAAATTAGACCTGGACAAAGAAATAATTTAGATGCTTTATGTAAAGCATATGGTATTGATAATACATCAAGAACTCTTCATGGAGCCCTTCTTGACGCTCAACTTCTTGGAGATGTATATCTTGCAATGACAAGGGGGCAGGAGGGGCTCGCAATAGATTTTACTAATAATTCTGAAAGTTTAAATCTTGGAGATGTAAATTCAGATGACCTTATTATTACTGAGCCAAATGATAATGAATTACAATCACATAAAGAATTTATCTCAAATATAAATACTAAAAATAATAATTCTTAGAAAACTTCAGTCCAATTATTTGGTGTTTCAAATAGTTTAATTTTAAAAGGTTTAATTGAATTACCAAATTTATTATCAAATGCAATTTTTAATTTTTCCATTGCAATTATTGCCATATTTTCAGCTGTTGGAACAAGTGGAAAAATTACTGTTTTGTGGTTATCTAATGATTTTAAAAATTCAAGAACAATAGCATCATCTTTATAAACAATAAATGAATGATCCCATTCATCTACAATAGTTTTTTTTATTAATTCTTTTGCATCTTTAAAATCTATAACCATTCCAAAATCCGAATTTAATTTATCTGAATTAATTTCTCCTTTTATAGTTACTTCGATACAATATCTATGACCATGTAAATTTTTACAAATACTTTTATGGTTAGGAATTCTATGGCCTGCATCAAATTCTAATTTCGTCGTAATTTCCATTTATTTATCTATAGTATTTATTCTCTGAAGAGCGGGTGGATGAGAATCATAAAAATTTGAATGAAGGGGATCAGGAGTTAATGTTGATGCATTATCTCTATATAATTTTATTAATGAAAGTTTTAAATCTTTAGAATTAGAATATTTACATGCATATTCATCAGCTTCAAATTCATTTTTACGTGAATAATAAGCCATTAAAGGCCTAATAAAAAAGATAAATAATGGTGAAATTAATAAAAATAGTAGTAGCCCGTTTGCGTCGCTTTGGATAACACCTAAGGAGTTATAAAACCACGGACTGTCTTTTAATATAGCTAATACATATAAACCTATAAAACTAATAATAAACATCAATAAAATTCTTTTTTTAACATGATTATGATGGAAATGTCCTAATTCATGCGCTAAAACAGCCTCAATTTCCTTATGTGTAAGCCTTTCAAGGAGTGTATCAAAAAATACTATTCTTTTAGATTTTCCAAGTCCAGTAAAGTATGCATTACCATGATTACTTCTTAACGACCCATTCATTACAAAAAGCCCATCTGATTCAAAGCCACATTTTAAAAGTAATTTTTCAATTTTAGCTTTAAGTTCTGCATCTTTTAGTGGTATGAATTTATTAAAAAATGGTGCGATATAGAGTGGATATATCGTAAGCATTAAAAAATTAAAAACAGAAATAAATATCCATAACCATAACCACCAAAGACTTCCTAGACTTGTAATAATCCATAATGAGATTAAAAGCAAAGGAATTCCAATAACTATGCTTAAAATAAGTTGTTTAATTATATCTGTTATAAAAATATACTTAGTCATTCGATTGAATCCAAATTTTTCATCAATAATAAAATTTTTATAAAGAGTTAGTGGAAGATCTATTAGAGAAGATATTAGCATCACTGATATAATAACCATTGCTCCAATTATTAATTGATTATTAATTAGATTAGAAAATATGTTGGTAATAATATTTATACCTCCACCTAGAGTGATTAGGTATAAAAATATAGCCTGAATAAATAAATCAATTATTCCAATATAAGATTTGGAAATAGTATAATTAGCAGCTTTTTTATGATCTGATATTGAAATTGTTTTTGAGAAAGCAGATGGTACTTTGTTCTTATTTTTTTGAATATGTACTATATGCCTTTTTGTTAACCAGACTTGAAAAATTGTTGTTGTGATTAATAAAAATATGAATAAATAATAAAAAGTAATTGACATAATAAATTTTTAACATTTAAAAGGCTATTGTGAAGTAAAACTTTAATAAAAGTAAGTTGAAAATGGAATTAATATAAAACTTTAATGGAAATCATGATGAGTAAAAGTAATGACAATTTAATATGGCTAGATATGGAGATGAGTGGTCTGAATTCAGAAACTGATAGGATTCTTGAAATTGCAGTAATTATAACTGACCCTTTTTTAAAGATTATTGCTGAAGGGCCTGTTTTAGTATTAAATCAATCTGATGAAGTATTAGCTAAAATGGACGCATGGAATCAATCTACTCATGGAAAGTCAGGATTAATTGAGAAAGTTAAAAATTCTAAAATAAATGAAGAAATAGCAATCCATCAACTTTTGGAATTTTTTAGTAAATATGTAGGTAAAAATAAATCTCCTATGTGTGGAAATTCTATATGTCAGGATAGAAGATTTATGGCTAAGCATATGCCAGATTTAGAATCATATTTTCACTATCGTAATCTTGATGTAAGTGTATTCAAAGAATTAGCTAGAAGATGGAAGCCTGAATTAATTGAAGGGTTTAAGAAAGAAAGTAAACATGAAGCCTTAGCAGATATTTTGGAATCTATAGAAGAGCTAAAATATTATAGAGAAAATTTTATTAAAGTATGAATTTATGTTTAATTTGACAAATTTTTTAATAGTCGGTTTTTCTGCTGCAATTGGAGCTTGGCTTAGATGGATTATTGGTTATCTTTTGTATACATTATATCCAGGAATCCCTCTTGGAACACTCGCTGTAAATTTATTAGGAGGTTTCTTAATGGGTTTATCAATTGCGTATTTTCAGAATATTGCTATATCTGTTAATGAAGAATTAAAATTATTCATAAATATTGGATTTTTAGGAGGCTTAACTACTTTTTCTGCTTATACCTCAGATATTTTTTCTTTATTACAAAAAGGTGAGGTACAAACAAGTTTTTTATTTTTAATTAGCCATGTTTTAGGGGCTTTAATTATGGCTTTTATAGGTTGGTATATTCTTATTTTTTTGATGGACTAGCTTTTGTTGTTTTCTTTGGTTTCTTTGTTTTTGTTTCAACCATAACTAGTTTTGAATTATTAGTTTCTTTTTTTTGTTGATTTTGCCATGAAGCAACTTTTTTATTTATTACTTTCTTTTTAACCGGAGCTTTTGGTTTAGTAGTTGAAGTTTTTGTATTTTTCTTTGTTTCAACAAGTTTAAGTCCAACTTTTGACAAATCCACTTTATTTAATTTTTCAATTTTTCTTGTTGGTTTAATTTTAGTTTCTTTTTTTTCAGTATCTTCAATAACTTTAGTTATATTTTGGTTTTTAATTTTTGTAATTTCATCATTACTTTTTTTATCACTTTTTAATTGTTCATGTTTATTGCTGCCTACATTTAAATTATTCTTATTTCTATTATTATTTTTTCTTCTATTATTTCTTGGCTTTTCTGTTTTTTCTAGTTTTTGTTTTTTTTCAGATATATCTTTTTTTTCTTCAATTATTAGGTCATCTTCTGTGGTGCTAATTAAATTTTTAAAGAATCCAAAAATAGTTTTATTATTTTTAGATTTTGTATTTTTTTGTGATGGAACAATCGCTTTCACTGCCGGTTCTAATCTATCTTTTTGATTTTGATTAGGATCATTATTTTCATTTACTGGTTCAATTGCAGTGTAACTAGACTTAGTTGTTTTTTGAGATGATTTATTAAGACTATATTTTGGTACTTCGTAATATTTATTTGGAATAATAATAATTTCATTATTTGATTTATTTTCGATATCTGCAATATCTTTTCTTTTTTCATTTAAAAGAAGCGTCGCAACTTCAATTGGTATTTGGATAGAAATAATTTGATTTTTATTTTTATTAGCTTCTTCTTCAATCATTCTTAGTATATATAATGATGTTGATTGAATATCTCTTACTCTTCCTGTACCTTGACATCTTGGACATGCCCCATTGACTGATTCACCTAAACTAGCTTTAAGTCTTTGTCTTGATAGTTCTAACAATCCAAATCTTGATATTCTGCTTGTTTGTATTCTAGCCTTATCCAGTTTTAAAGAATCTCTAATTTTATTTTCAACTTCTTTTTGATTTTTTAAATTTTCCATATCAATAAAATCAATTACTACTAAACCACCGATATCTCTTAATCGCAATTGTTTTGCTACCTCATCGGCAGCTTCAAGATTTGTACTTAATGCAGTATTTTCAATACTTCGCCCTTTTGTTGAACGACTTGAATTAACATCTATTGAAACAAGGGCCTCAGTGTGATCAATAACAAT
>ERZ1046876.967-NODE-967-length-20085-cov-7.837893_pt1 | contig 20085 bp, 28 predicted proteins | sample MGYA00383094_ERZ1046876 | MGnify/ENA primary metagenome ERZ1046876 (study PRJEB29581, sample SAMEA5548364) | metagenome | biome: marine; feature: coastal; material: water | depth 50 m | study: Short-term variability in the microbial, nano- and picoplankton...
ACCTCAACCTTATTACCTTACTAATATACGAAAAATAATTGGATTTACCAAACATTTTAACACTTTTTTTTTAATTTATATTCGTTCTAAATAACATTAAATTAACTAGATTGTTATAATAGTATGAAGTTCTACACAAGATACGGCGGTATTACTACTACAACGCCTTGGAATAGACCCAATACAGATATAATAAGAGAATGGAGAGATGAGTTATCGTTCTCACTTGATGACTGGTACGTTGTAGGTAACGTTGTAGAGAAGTTCTCACCCACTTGGGATTGTGATGTGTTTTTAATACAAGAACCTCTTAAACACTCTCTGAATGATTTATCTAATATGTTTACTGAAATGATAGATAAAGGATTTAAAAAAGAATTACTTATTGATTGTGCTTATATGGATAAGTTTTATCAAGATGAGTGGGAAGAAGTAAAGAAGATAAGACCTGATAAAGAGTTTTACAAAGAATATCTTGGTGGTACATATCATACAGTTTATGAAGCAGATGAAGTAAAACAACTACATCCTCAACTATGGGAATACAAATACTTAAAACCACATAAGAACTGGCACAAAGGAAAAAACAGAGGATATAACTTTACAGGCATACCATTAGACAAATTTTAAGTATAAAATCAGTATAAGAACCAAACCAATTGTTAATATATGTATATATACTAAATGTTTTTGGCTCTACTGCCATTGAGCAATTCCTAATTTAGTATTAATATACACCTTAAGACCACCCGAGTGACTGTTACACCTTTCTACTTTAGGGTGGTCTTTTCTTTTGTAATTGTTAATAACTTTTTCATATATTTTTTACGGATTCTTTTTTTTTGTATATTTATTAGTGTAACAGTCACTAAAACATAATCACATAATCAAAACACATACAATACTCTGAGGTGAAGCTATGAGTATAAATGCTTCTAAACTTTAGGTAATCACTCCTATTGGTTCAGATAAAATAATTTTAAAACTTGACTAGACGCGCACTGCAACACTTAATAACTGACAAATTAAAATAAAAAATAACAACCTAGAACTGACAGCACTAGCAGCACTGACTTAGTATTATTAGTCGAGGTTGATAAATTAAATAAGAAATTGCTTGTATATATCAAATATTTTTCGTATATTTGTATAACAAATAATATAAACTATAAATTATGTGGTACTACATTACAGCTGAAGATATGAAAACTTGGGCAAAGAATATAAAAAATAAAAAACTGTTCTATCAATTACAGAACCAATGTTTAAAAAGAATACCAATGTTAAAAGATGCGTATCTAAAACTTAAAAAACAATATGAATAAAGAAGAAAGATTAAGAGCGGTTATTGATGAACTTCAATTAGAAAATCGTAAGTTTGAATTTGGTTCAGCACTATACAGATTAGCGAAAAGAGTAGAAAGAATAGAAGAGCACTTAGGGATAAAAAATAAAAAGTAAATACTTATGAATAAGCAATGTAACAAATGTAACGAGGTAAAGCCTTACGAGCAGTTTCACAAAAGAACCTACAAAGGTGTACAAGGTCTGCAGTACAGTTGTAAGACGTGTCAAAACGGTTACAATACGAAATACAGAAATGAAATCCGGCCAGAGTATTGGAATGTAACAGATGGCTATTTCTCGCATAGAGAGAATTGGGAATACATAGCAGATTACAGAAGAGCTAATGAAGATATTAAAGTTTACCTAATAAAAATTAAAGATTGGTTCTATATTGGTATGACAAAAGCAAAGTTAAACGTAAGATTATCAACACACAGAGCAGATTATAAAACAAAACCAGGTTGGTTACCAGCTCTACATAAGATGTGGGATACGATGAGTACCGAAGAAATAGATGAATCTCTTGCAAGTACAATAGTATTAGAAACTAAACCAGGTACAAGATATCAAGGGTACAAGTTAGAAAAGAAATGGATTAAGTTTTATAAAGATAGAGGGTATAACTTATTAAATATGCAACACAACAGATGATAAGAATAGGAGATTACGTTGAAGCACTTATACACGTCATAACACTAGGATATGGTAACAGAATATCTGAATGGATAGCAATAGATTTATTAGGGTATGAATCGTGCGGTTGTTGTGAAAGAAAAGAATGGTTAAATAGATTAACCGATAAGGAGTATAATGGAAATTGTAAGGATATAAAATTATGGTAAAATACACAGAAGAAGAATTCAAAGAAATTAAAGAAAAGATTAACTCAATTACAAATATGATACCTTCAAGTTTAGCTACTTGGGTGTGGAACACTTATAAGGATATCACAGGTTCTAGAGAACCACAACCCTGCTCGTGTGGAAGTGCAGCAAGATTGTGGCGTAAAGCAACAGAAGCAATAAGAACATTTGTACGAGATAATGATAGATAGTGGTTCGTTGCATATAGAGATTAATAAACGATTAGGTGTATTGTATAACAACCACCATCAATGGTTAACTGCAGTAGCATATAACAAATCGAAAGACAAACAACTATCACAAGATTTAGTTCAAGATTTATATGTGTATCTAGCAGAGAAGCAGAATCCTAAAATATTCTTTAACGATTCTTTTAACTTATTATATTGTTATAACTTTTTATCTTCAAGATTTATAAACTACATTAAAAGAAAAAACAAAACAACTAATATCGAAAACACCGAACAATTAGACAAACCAATTGATACATACAACGTACAGGAAGATAAAAGATTAGAGCACGCATATGATTGTATCAAAAAAGAATTAGATACTCTTAAATCATCTCGCATGTGGAGTAGTGCAAAGTTATATGAGTTATATGCGTTTAGTGATTTAACTATGGAAGAATTAAGTTCCGAAGTTGGTATCAGTAAATCTACAACATTTCTTAATATAAAGAAAATAAAACTATACCTTAAAGATAAAATAGATAATCCTTTTAAAGAAGATACAGATGAGTAATTATTCACTAGATAGATTTTTAGATAACAAACATTATCTAAAATACAAAAAACAAAAACAAAAAATAGTTGATAAACATCCTAAGATGACATTTAACGCAAGTACTACTGGTCCTCAAGCTAAATACATTTGGACAGAAGATGAAAGAAAAGAGTGGAGAAGCTATATAAAAAAAATAGCAGATTTATTACTAAAACCTAATGGTAATTATCAAAAGTTTATGTGGGAGATTGAACCTGATAGTACTAAGGATAGAAGAGAATTTCTATTGAAGGAAAAAAAATCAAAACATATTAATTTATAAATTATGAGTAAACACCCTAAAAAAGTTTCGGTAAAAGTAAAGAATGGAAACATACAGAAAGCCTTAAGTAAGTTTAAAAGAAAGGTAAAAGATAGTGACCATCTATACGAATTAAAAGATAGGAGAGAATATACTAAGCCTTCGGTAAAGAAGAGAAGAGCTAAACAAGTAGCGATACATAAGCAAAAGTTAGAAGATATAAAGAATAAAGATGAATAAAGTTACATTAATAAAAGGAGATTGTATAAAACAATTAAAAAAACTAAAAGATAATTCAGTAGATTCAGTAGTTACAGACCCACCATACCACTTAACAGCTTGGGATATGCAACCTAAGAAAAAGTATAAAAGAAAGAATAAAGGATTTATGGGTAAAGAGTGGGATGGTCTTGATAAAGATGGTATTGGTATAGCAAACAATCCTAAACTATGGAAAGAAGTTTTACGAGTTCTTAAACCAGGTGGTCATCTCTTATCATTCTCCCATAGTAGAACATATCATAGACAAGCAGTAGCAGTAGAAGATGCAGGGTTTGAGATAAGAGACCAGATAATGTGGATATATGGTAGTGGTTTTCCTAAATCACATAACATAGGTAAGAGTGTAGATAAGATACAAGGTAATGAAAGAGAGGTAGTAGGAGTTAAAAAGAACCAGGGTGATATAAGAGGAAAGAATGGATTAAGTGGAGAAATACAAGGACAAAGGCCTTATATAGATACTGAAATAACAAAAGGAACATCACCATACGAAGGTTGGGGAACTGCTCTTAAACCAGCACACGAACCAATAGTAATGGCAAGAAAACCTTTTAAGGGTAGTGTTGCAAAGAATGTATTAGAGTATGGGACAGGTGGTATAAACATAGATGAGTGTAGAGTAGGAACAGAGAAAGTATCAACACATAGTAATGGTGTTGGTAAGACAGGTGATAAAGGTATTTATGGAACATTTGCTAATCAACAAGGTAGTGAAGAAAGAGAAGGTAGATTCCCAGCAAACATTATCTTTGATGAAGAAGCAGGTAAGATATTAGATGAACAGACAGGTATATTGAAAACTGGTGCAGTAACAAAAGAAACAAACAATGGAGCAAATCAATCAATAAATCTTGGTGGTGGATTAAGTAAAGTTAGACCAGCAGATGAGGGTGGAGCATCTCGTTTCTTCTATTGTCCAAAAGCATCAAAGAAAGATAGGAATGAAGGAAACATACACCCGACAGTTAAACCAACAGATTTGATGGCATACTTGGTAAGATTAGTGACACCTAAAGGTGGAGTAGTGTTAGACCCATTTATGGGTAGTGGTTCAACAGGTAAAGCATCTGTAAGAGAAGGTATGGACTTTATCGGTATAGAAAGAGAAGATGAGTATATGGAGATAGCAAAGACAAGAATACAACACGAAGAAGGGAAACATAATTACAGAACGTTCTTTGATATATAAGTATATATAACAGAATCAACTTCGTTTGTTATAGTAGTATAAATAACATATATAAACATGCCATTCACAAAAGGAAACAAGTTAAGTAAAGGTCGTCCAAAGGGAGCTATCAATCGTAGTACTGAGATGGCTAAACTTACTCTTGCTCGTATTACTGATGAGGGATTAAATCATTTAAAAGAAGATTTAAATAAGATAAGAGAGAAAGACCCAATACGAGCAGCTGAATTATATCTTAAGATATTAGAATATATCTTACCTAAACAATCAAGGGTAGAGTTAAAAGGTGAGATAGAGCAGAAGATACAATCTATTAACATCAACATAAATAAGAACGATGGAATTGACAGTTAACACCACACTTACATTTGATAATCTTTTATCAGCAAATAAAAGAATAACACAACACATAGGTGGTACTAGGTCAGGTAAAACTTATGCAATCTTACAATACCTTATAGTAAAAGCTCTACAAGAACCTCAAAACATTACAGTAGTAAGAAGAACTGTACCTTCACTTAAAAGAAGTGTAATAAAAGATTTCAAAGAGATAATGCAAGAGTTAGGTATATGGAGTAACGAGTCATACAACATCTCTGATAGGGTTTACTCGTTCTCTAATGGAGCATTAATTAGTTTTGTTAATACAGATGATGCAGAGAAATTAAGAGGTGTTAAATCAAACATTTTATTTATAGATGAAGCATCAGAACAACACGAAGAAGCTTACTTCCAACTATCCATTCGTACAACAGGTGAGATTATATTAGCATTCAACCCAACTGTTTCACCTTACCATTGGTTAAGGAATATGGATGATGCAGAACAATTTAGAACTACATACAAAGATAATCCTTATCTACCTGATGTAATGATTAAGGAGATACAGGCATTAGAACATAAGAACCCAAAGTATTATAAGATATATGGTTTAGGAGAATATGCACCGAATGAAAAGGCAGTATTTAATAATTTCCAAATACTAGAAGATTTCCCTACACACGAGTTAATAGGATATGGAATGGACTTCGGGTTCTCTCAAGACCCAACTACTTTGATTGCAGTACATAAACATCACGATATGTTGTATTGTAGAGAACTGATGTATGAGAGAGGTTTAACAACTAATGATATAGTAAGAAGGCTAGAGAGTTTAAACATCGGTAAAACAGAGATATGGGCGGATAGTGCAGAGCCACGATTGATAGAAGAAATCTATCGTTCTGGTTTTAATATCAAACCTGTCAAGAAAGGACCTGATAGTATAAAATTTGGAATCTCTGTATTACAGAACTTTGGTTTAGTAGTAGATAATAAATCAACACACCTGATAGATGAACTATATGGATATGAATATATGACAGATAAGAATGGAGTAGTGTTGGATAAACCACAAGGGTTCAATGACCATTGTATAGATGCACTAAGATATCTAGCAATGAGTAGGTTGAGTTTAAAACAAGCAAATAAAGGAAAGTACACATTAAGTTTTAAGTAATGAATTATAAAGAAAGAATAAACCAATTAGAAGAAGAAGCACAAGCAAACCTTACGTTATTTCGTAAAGGACAAGATGGTTATGCTATCACGAGATATCAAAGAATAATGGAACAACTAAACAATCTAAGAAAGAATGGCAACGATAGTAGAAGTTAAGTTACCAGAAGAATATAGGGATAAGAATAAATACGAGATATATACACATCTTGAACAAGTTGCTACTTATGCTCACAATCTTAAAGAAGAAGTAACTAATCTTAAAGCAGAGATTGTATTAAGAGATTCACAATTACAAAAACAAAGAGCAGATATTCTTAAATTAAAATCGTTGGTAGGACATAAGAATATAGAGATACAAGATTTAAAGTTAGAAGCAGAAGATGTAATAGATATAACAGAAACAAAGATACCTAACTTCCTACCACCATCAGTTAAGTTTCACGAAGTAACACAAGAATTAAAGAAATGAAAAAAGAAATAGAAATAGTAGTACCTACTGATTATTCAGCAGTATCATTAAAGAAGTATTTAAAGATACAAGAAGATTTAGAAACGTATAAAGATGATAAGGAAGCACAAGATGCGTTCTTACTATATAACATCATAGGTTTAACACCTGAGGTGATAATCAAATTAGATAGTGATACAATAACAAGTATTAAAGACGATTTATATAAGTTTCTAGGTAAGACAGATTTTGAATTACAAAAGTTTGTAGATATTGATGGAGTAAAATATGGATTTGAACCTAACCTATCTAAGATGGCTTATGGTGCTTATTTAGATTTATCTTCATATCAAAACATTGCATTAGATAAGAATTGGGCAAGTATAATGAATATCTTATACAGACCTGTAACAAAAACTAAAGGAGCTCTATATAGTATAGAACCTTATAGTAATGATAAACAAGATAACACAAATAAGTGGTTAGATGTTAATATGGATATTCACTTTGGTTGTTTTTTTTTCTTCAATCGTATCTTAAAGGAATTAACGAAAGATACCCTGAAATCTTTGAGGGAGGAAGCGTTGGAGGACCCGGCAGTGAATCCGCACACCAAGCGAATTTTGCAAGAAAGTGGAGCTCTTATCAATCGATTGTTGTCTTAGCTAATGAAGATTTGTTAAAGTTTGATGAAGTAGTTAAAAGACCTTTAGAAGAATGTTTGTTAAACCTTTGTTACAGAGCAGATAAGGTACAGTTGGAGAACTTAATACATAGAGCTGCTATGAAAAAGTATAAATAACCCTACAATCAAATATAAATAACTCTTACTTTGTTATAGTAATAAAACAATTATGTCATATTCTAGAAGCTTAAGAAAAAGAAGAGAGACAGGAATTTACATTGGCCCTACTATTGGTAAATCTTCACCGAAGAATTCAAGAAGAGGTTGTCTTTGTTTAGATTCTAATACCTACTCAACAGAATGTTGTGATGGGTACTTACAGAATCAAGGTATAGGAAAGACAGAATCTGTAATAATAGAACGAGGTGCGTTCTCAACAGGCTTCTCTAGTGGATTTGACATAGAAATAATAAGATAATAAGATGAGTAGTAAAAACAAATCACAATTAAGGACGGAAAACTCTAGTAACTTTCCTAACAATAATTCACAGTTTATTACACCTGAAAAGTTAAGAGACTTCAATAATGATGTTATTGATTCAATGGTAGTTAATCAAGATACAGGTTCGTATTTACTTACCTCATCTTTTGATACAGGTAGTAGAGATTTAACATTTACTAGAGTAGATGGAACAATATATAGTAATAACATACCAGGTGGTGGAGGAGGCTCAACTGAAACAGGTAGTTTATTAGTAACTGCATCAATATCAGATGCAACGATAACATATACTAAAGGAGATGGTTCTACATTTACTACAACAGTAAATAATGTAGCAAATGCAACATCAGCAACATCAGCATCACATGCTGTAAATGCCGATATAGCTATTTCATCTTCACAAGCACAGAACTCAATATCTGCTTCACACGCTGAACAAGCTGATAATGCTACTTCAAGTTCTAATTCTATTAGTTCTTCGGTAGTAACTGACCCTAATATAGCATATATAAACAAAGATAATACCTTTACAGGTACACAGAACTTTAACAATATATCAGTAAGTGGTACAGGTTCATTCGGTAGAATAAACTCAGTAACAGGTTCAGCTAAGATTATAGGAGATGCATTTGTAGTAGTAAACGCAGATACACCTACATTAAGATATGCTGGATTACAAGTATATGATAGTGGTTCATCAGCAACTGCATCAATAGAATGGGATGGTGGAAATGATAGTTGGATACTTGTAGAAGAAGGAGGACAATCTTCATTCCTATTAACAGGTCCAACAGGTAGTAAAGGTAGTGAAGTTAATTTAACAGAAAACACTTTACCAAAAGCAGGAGAACATAGACAACTAGTAGATAGTATTATAAGTGATGATGGTTCAAGTGTAACAGTTAGTGGAAATATAAATGTGACTGGAAACTACAATGGATTTGATAGTGGTTCATTTGCATTGTTAGGAGCATCAAATACCTTTACAGGTGGAACACAAGTAGCAGAATCTGCTAATGGATTATTCTTCTCTAAACCACAATATCCTAATTCAGGCTTTTCACAAAAAGCTATGTGGGCTTTACCTAATCAAAACATACCTATTGAATCAGGAACATATAACGTATATCAAAGTTCATTTACACACTTTAATGGATATGGTAGATGGTATGAAAATGGAACACTATTTAACGAAGCGTATGATAGTAATAGTTTTAACTATGGTTCAGAACAATCATTTAATGGTGGTGGAACACAATTATTTGTAATTGCAAGTGGTAGTGGTGGAGTAGGTAGTGGAAACCACGCTAAGATTGCTATACAAGATGATTACAATACTAAAACAAGTATTGATATACAATCACAAGGTATCAATATAGGTAACTCTACAAATGCTAGATTAGTTAATACAGATGGTATTAATATAGGTTCAACCTCATCACCTGTTAACATAAGTTCAAGTGGTTTAATAGTTAGTTCAAGCACAACTGGTTGGAATGGTGATTTAGATATTACAGGTAATTTAACTGTAACAGGAACTATTGGTGGAATAGATAGTGGTTCGTTTGCATTGTTAAATGCAGCAAACACCTTTACACAACCACAACTAGCAAGTGGTAGTAATGCAAGATTTAAGAGTTTATTTACAGCACCTTCAGCAAATAATGAATATGGAATTGTTGAAGTTGTAGGAGCTAGTAATGGTGGAACTGCTTATAACAGAGTATTCCAAGGTGTATTAGATTATTCAAACTATGGATTACCATACACTGAAGATGCATATGCAATAGAATATTTTGATAGTTTATCATATGGATATGGTTCTCAATTTTACTTAAATGGTAAATCTACTGAATTAGCTGTAACACCAAATGGTGGTGGTAGTAGTAATCAAGCTAAAATTAAATTATCTGATAATGGAGATAATACTTCAACCCTTGATTTAAAAGCAACAACACTTTCTTTAGGAACAAATACTGCTGTAACATCTACTGCACTTGGTAATAATAGTAACACTACAATTATTCAAGGTAATGAAGTTAATTTTAATGGTAATACACATACATTTAATAATACTACTGTAATAAGTGGTTCAGTACAAAATGCAGTTGATGCAATATCTATATCATCAAATACTGCTTCATTAGATTTCAATGGACCATCATTACAATCAATTGAATTAGTAAGTGGTAGTGATACAAGATTAGAAGTTGCAAATAGAAAAGAAGGAGTAACTATAAACTTAAAGGTAAGACAACCAGGAACTGGATATGGAAATTTAATATTACCTAATCCATTCAAAGAACCAAGAGACAATCCTTATAGTGCATCACAAGAAACTGATGCAACAGATATATTAACCTTCGTATCATTCGAAGCTTCAGATACAAATGTATATGTTGCAAATGTAAAAACTTTAGATTAATATGAGAGTATCGCCAGTAGCTTACTTACAATCACAAGTATCTCTTTCAAATGAAATACCAAGTGGTTCAAATATCGTAATGAGGTTTGAAGATGCAAATACTAATTTTAGTGCAGGTGTTTGGGCAGATACTGCATCATCACCTGTAGCACAAATTATAACAGGCTCATTATTAGCTGATAAAGTTACTTTATCAAATAATGGATTACAATTAAGGAATCAAGCTACAACTGAAAAAGCTCACGCTGTAGTAGAAAGTTTAGGAACAGATATTCAGTTTGAATCGTTTGCTATTGTTTTTGATAGACCAGGAACATCAGGAGGAACTGGAGATGATAGAAATTACTTATTGGATGCTAGGGATGCAAATACAGAATCACCTGATAATGGTGGATTTTTGAATCAATACGATGCAACAGCACAAGGTAATGATTCATTCCTTGGACCATCTGGTTCATTCTATGCTTGGTTTGCAGGAGATGGTTCACCAAATCAATTTGATGTAGGAGCAACAACAGCTGCTAATTTAACAAATGGAACAGGTAATAATGAAGGTGGAACAGAACAATACCAATGGTTAGGACCTACTGGTAGAAGCACAGATAATAACAAGAGAGTAATGCATTTCAATTGTAATCCATCAGCAATAGATGAGTATAAACAAATACAAAATGCTGCTGAAGGTATGTATTTTGGTGGTAATGATAATGGTGGTGAAGCAACTTTTATGAGAATATATGCAATAATCTATTGGGATGTTGCATTAACTTATACTGATTTTACACAATTAGTAGGATACTTCCAATCAGAAGGAGTTATACCAACTTAAAAAAATAACTATATATATATAACAAACTGTTATATTGGTAGATATATCAAATCAATAACAAAAAAAAAGAGAGAAAATTATGAATTCACAAACTGTATTAGGTAAGATTATGACTTTATTGTCTTTAGATAGTAAAGAAGTAAAACTTACTGTAGCTAAATTAGCTGATGGTACTCTTGTTGAATCTCCAACTTTTGATGTGGGTGAAACCTTAGAGGTTATCCACGAAGATGGAACAAAGACTCCAGCACCTGATGGTGAACACTTATTAGAGTTAAGAGATGAATCTGATGAAATAAACAGAATCAAACTTTTTACTGAAGGTGGTATCATCAAGGAAAGAGAAAATGTTGAAATCGAAGCAGAAAGTGAAGAGAAGAAAGAAGAGGAAATGGCTGACGTTTCAACAGAGGAGGTGGAAGCTTTACCAGAAACTGGTAAATCTGACACTGACGTAAATGAACAAATAACTCTTGAATCAGAACCTGGCATTGCCGTAGACGAGGAGGTGGTTGATAAGGAAGCGGATATCGTTAACTTAACTACTAAATTAGAAGAGCAAGAAGAGAAGATTGAAGAGATGAAAGAAAGAATCGAAGAACTTGTAAAGTACTTTGAGGAAATCAAAAAAGAAGAAGAAACATTAGAGGAAGAAAAGAAAGAGGAGGAAGAACTTGAATCTAAGAAATTAGATGGAGCTCCTACTGAGAAACCTGCAATGTTTAACAAAAAGAAAAACAATAACTTTAAAGTAGGGAATTATACAAATTCTGTACTTTCAAAAATGTATAGGTAAACCCCTATCATTAAAAACAAATTAAAAAAAGAGAGAAAAATGAAAAAATTAGTAAACTTAACTAGTGGACAACCTAGCATAACTTCAACGTATGCAGGTGAAGCAGCAAGTGGTTATATCGCTGCTGCTCTACTTTCTGCAAGAACTCTTGACAATCAATTGGTAACTATTAAACCAAATGTGAAGTTTAAAGAAGTAATTCAAAAAGTAGATGTTGATGGAATTGTACAAGATGCGAGTTGTGACTTTGTTACATCTGGTTCTACTTCTATCACAGAACAAATACTTGAGCCAAAAGAGCTACAAGTAAACTTATCATTATGTAAACAAGAATTTGTTGATTCTTGGAATGCATTACAATTAGGATTTTCTGCATTTGATGAGATTCCAAGAGATTTTAACGATTTCTTAGTATCTTATGTAGGTGGAAAAGTTGCTGAAAAAACTGAACAAGATATTTGGAGTGGTGTTACTGCTACAAATGGTGAGTTCGGTGGATTCGAAGCACTATTTGCAGCATCAATTACTGCAGGTGGAGCATCTGATGTTTTACCAGCACTAGCAAGTGGTAGTGGAGCAGTAATTTCTGGTTCAGTATCTTCAGGAAATGTATTATCAAAATTATCAGATGTATATGATACTATCCCTTCTGCCGTATATGGTAAAGAAGATTTAGTAATCTATGTTGGTTCTAAGATTGCAAGAGCATACCAATCAGCATTATCTGGTAACGCTACATTATCAAACAATTCTTACAATTCACAACTTAACGTTGGTGAGAAACCATCTAACTTCCAAGGTATTGAAATCGTTCTTTGTCCTGGTATGAGTGATGATAAAATCGTTGCAGCACAGAAATCTAACTTATTCTTCGGAACAGGTTTATTATCTGACCACAACGAAGTAAGAGTTCTAGATATGGCAAACCTTGATGGTTCGCAAAATTATAGAGTAATAATGAGATATACTGCTGGTACACAATTTGGTGTTGGTAATGATATCGTATATTACGCAGGATAATAAGTCTAACAATTAATAAAAAGGAGAAACTATGAGTTGCAATATAACAGCAGGAAGAAACGAAGTTTGTAAAGATTCAGTAGGTGGTATACAAGGCGTATACTTCATCAACTATGAAACAGGTTCGTTTTCTAAGAATGGAAGTGGAGAAATATCTTCACTATCTGGTTCTACAGCATATTTTTATGAACTCAAAGGAACTTCTACTTATACAGAAACAGTCAACTCTTCAAGAGAAAATGGAACAACGTTCTTTTCTCAAGAAACAGTTGTTAACCTTAAGAAGTTAACTAACGAGATGACTACTCAACTTAAATTGTTAGCTTATGGGAGACCACAAATCCTTGTATGGACTAATTCAGGTGATACACTATTAGCTGGAGAAGTACACGGTAATGATTTAACTGCAGGAACAATTCAGACAGGTGGAGCGTTAGGTGACCTTTATGGTTACTCAGCAACTTTCACAGGTGAAGAAAAGTTACCAGCACCATTCATAAGTGGTTCAACAGTTAGTGATGCATTTGCAGGATTAACAGGAGTTGATAAACCAACAATCGTATATGGGTCATAAGTAGGAAATACTTTTGAGACTTAAATAAACTAAACCCTTCTCTTCGTGAGAGGGGTTTTTTTATGTCTTAATACCAGTTAATTATAAGTTAAGGGTTATTTGTTATATTCATAAACATTAGATATGCTATCGTATTATATATCACAGAGTAACCAATTTACAGTTAGGACACAAGATACTGCTAGTTTAGTAGTTAGTGGTTCTGATATTGCGGAAGATATGACACTTGTATTACAAGATATGATGACTTATAGTTCATCATATTATGATTTAAGTGGTTCTTATACATTCAACCCATACGAGAACATACTTACGTTCTCTCAATCATTAGAGGGTTCTGTAAGAGATGCTCAAGAGTTTAGAGTACACTTAAGTGGTTCAGTAAGTGGTAGTGTTTATAGTGGAACGATGCAAGTGTTTGCATCACAAAGTATTGATAAAGTAGTATATCTAACTCAGAACGAAGAGTTTATATCCAATACAACAGATAACGATTATATAGTAATATGAAGAAACAAGAACAATTTTCAGTATTAAACTTAACAAGACAGGATGTTCCTATTGTTACAGAAGATACAAAAACAAGGTATCAATGGGTGCCTGTTGGGATATTAGACCAAGATGATTACTTTGGTATGGTAACTGAAGCCTATAATACCTCTACAACTAACGCAGCTTGTGTTGAAGGTGTAGCAGATTTAATTTATGGTAAAGGTATCTTTACAAAAGAAGAAGGTAAACAACAAGAATTAGATAAGATAATTCCACCAGAAGAGTTAAGAAAGATTACTTTTGATTTAAAATTATATGGTAATGCAGCTTGGCAAATCATTTGGAATAAATCACATACACAGATATTAAGAATGTATCATATGCCTGTTCAAAATTTAAGAGCAAAGAAGATATATGATATGGGTAGAATCGAAGGATACTACTATTGTTCTGATTGGAGTGACCATAGGAGACAGAAAGAGAAAAAGTATTTACCTGTCTTTGGTTCATCAAATGAAGAAGTAGAAATACTTTATGTAAAAGAATATGAACCTAACAGATATTACTATTCATTACCTGATTGGATTTCTGCATTACAATTTTCATTTAGTGAAGCAGAACTATCTAACTTGCATCTTAACAATATAGAAAACGGATTCTTACCAGTAGGTATGGTGAATTTCAATAATGGAGTTCCTGCACCTGAGGAAAGACAAACAATAGAAAACTTATTAGAAGCTAAGTTTACAGGTACTCGTAACGCTGGTAGATTTATGGTATCGTTTAATGATGATGCAGTAAACAAACCTACTATTGATACGTTCCCTATGGAGAACTTACACGAAAAGTATCAGTATGTTGCTGAATACGCACAAGATAGAATTCTTGTAGCTCATAGAATAGTATCACCTTTATTATTTGGTATTAGAACTGCAAACAATGGATTCTCTTCAGCAGCAGAAGAAATGAAAACTGCATATTCAATTATGCAAACGATGACGATATTCCCATTCCAAAACCTTGTTATAAACTCTATATACAACGCATTTAAGGTTGGTGGTATAGATTGTAACGATTTATATTTTGAACAACTGACACCTCTTGTAATCCTTTCAGATACGGCAGATGATACAGAACAGACAATAGATGAAGTTCAAGAAGAAATAGATGATAACTTACAAGGTGGAGAAGGAGAAGAAAGTTTAGAGAAAGAAACAAAGAAAGATGAGTATGAACCGATAAGACCAACAGATTTTGGTTTTGAATCACATTACGACTCAACAATATAAACAAAGATAAAATTATGGCATTTGGATTATTAATAACACGAAACGATATTATCAAGAACACACCATTAGGTGGTGCAATTGATGCCGATGCTCTTCTACCTTTCATTAGAACAGCACAAGAAAAATATATACTTAACTTACTTGGTACTGTATTATACAATAAATTACAAGATGATGTAGAAGCACAAACTGCATTTACAGGATATTATGAAACTCTTGTAGAAGATTATGTAAAACCAACTTTAATTTGGTATTCGTGTGTAGAATATATTCCATTTAGTTCAGTAACATTTAAATCAAATGGTGCAGTTAAACAACAAAGTGAAACAGGAGTTGCACCAGGTAAAAATGAAGTAGATTACTTGTTAAATAAAGCATTGAATAATGCAGATTATTATTCAACAAGATTACAAGATTGGTTAGTAGCAAATAATGAAAACGTACCTGAGTATAATGAGAGTACAGGAGATTCAACTATGATATATCCTGACCAATCAAATCAATACTTTGGTGGAATACAATTATAAGATATGAGTACAGCATCACAAAATACAGCACCTCAACAGATTACTAAGGATAGTGGAGTAAACTTTTCTTTGTATTATAATACTTTAAATTTCTTCAAGAACATTATGAAGAATCACCCAAGTATTGCAAAGGTAACACAAGGAGATTTATTTGCAGTTGATACAACACAATTTCCTCAGTATCCTATTGGTAATGTAATGATACAGACAGCAAACTTTACAAACAATACAACTGATTATAGAATTCAGTTAATCGTTGCTGACAAATCAAAAATCTTAAATGATGATGATATACCAAATAGAAAAGATAATAAACAAGAAGTACCTTTCTATGGGACTAACGATATGGTAGATATTCATTCTAACACAATGAGTATCTTAAATGATTTAACATCCTATGTACAGAAAGGAAATTATGGAATGGAGGTGAATGGTACAGTTAATTGTGTTCCATTCGCTGATAGGTTCAATAATGGACTGGTTGGTTGGTCAGCAGAGTTTGACCTAACTGTTCACAATGATAGAAATCGTTGCCTTTTTTTTTTGAGTCCACCTAGTGGTTCGTACTTTAAAATAGAAGATTGTGAAACAGGAGATGAGTTCAATGCAGTTTTAGCAGAGACAGGTTCAATAGGACAAGTATTTGCAACAAACTATATACCTTCAACAAGAGGTCAAGCATATTTACAGAACTATGATAACATAAGATGTTTTGAAATAAAAGAAGAAATAAATAATAGAGATGACTATAACTTTTTTAACTTACCTGTCCTTGATATACCTTACGATGACTTTGAAACTTGTGAGGCGTGTGAATTATGGACATCACCAAAAGTTTGGGATACAACACCTGAACGTTGGAACAATGGGGCAGTTGATGAAGCACTTAGGAAATGGCAATTTACATAAGAAGATATGAGTAATTTAAGTAATTTAATGATTAGTGGTTCATATTATGGACTAGTAAACTTACAAGATAGTACCCAAAACCTTGCATCACAAAGTGGTGATGTACAATTACAAGATGGTGTAGGTGATAATATCGGATTAGCAATCAACGCACAAACAAAAGAGTTTACAGTTGTAAACAATTTTAAGGTTGATGGTAATTCTGATTTTAATGGTGATGTAGATATTAGTGGCTCATTAACACATACAGGCTCTATTGATATAGTAGGAGATTTAACTATACAAGGAGATGTAACTGCTAATGTAGGAAACTTTGATACAGTTAATGCAAGGTTGTTAAACATTACAGAAGAATCTGCTAGTGTAATATTCTCAAGTGGTTCAAATGTATTGGGTGATGAAGAAACCGATAGACAAGATTTAATAGGACAAGTAATCGTAAGTGGTACTTTGGGTGTAGAAGGTAATTCAGCGTTCACAGGTTCTCTTACAGTAAGTAATGAGATAAGTTCTTCTACTATTAATGGTATAGGAAATGTAACATCTTACTCTGCATCGGTAGATAGTAGATTAGATGATTTAGAATTTTTTAGTTCATCAGAATATCAAACAGATTCAGCATCATTTGATAATAGAATAGACCAGTTAGAAACAGATACAGGTTCACAAGATAGTAGATTAGATTCATTAGAAGCATTTACTGGTTCTCAAGAAACCCTTAATGGTTTTTATAATCAACATACTGAATCGTTAAATGATTTTACATCATCTCAATTAGTAATCAATGGTGGATATAATACATTCACTTCATCTTACTATATAGATTCAGCATCGTTTGATTTAAGATTAGACCAACAAGAAGCATTTAGTTCATCTTTGGTACAAGATTTTATTTCTACAGCTAATTTTAATTCTTATACACAATCAACTGATATTAGATTGGATAATTTAGAATTAGAAACATCATCAATAGATAATAGATTAGATAATATAGAATTAACAACTGCATCTTTACAAGTAGAGGTAGATGGTTTAAGTTCATTTACTGGTTCATATGCAACTACTGGTTCTAATACATTTGATGGAGCACAGATAATAACAGGCTCTGTAAGTGGTAATATAGTTTCACAAAGTATATCAGCAAACACAGCTAGTTTTGATTTTTCATTAGGTAATTTCTTTCAATTAACATTACCAGCAACAGAAACAAGATTTGAATCTACAAATATACAATCAGGTCAAACAGTTAGTATAAAAATTACAAACGCAACAACAAGTTCAGCAGCTATTTTTGATAATACATTTAAGTTTGGAGGACAAATACCATATACACCAACTCAAATTGTAGATGCGATTGATGTTATAACTTTTGTATCATATGACAATACTGCATTATTAGGTGTATCAACTTTAAATATAGGATAGATTATGAGATATATTCCTATGTCATTTTTTGGTGATGAAGCAGAATTTCCAAAATTTTCTGTTGCATATGTAGCAGCTTTTTCCGGCACCAAAGTTGCAGAGGTTCAATACCCAAATACATTTACAGGTTCAGTTGAATTATCACCTCTTTCTTCAAACGCGGTGTTAACATCATCTTTACAAAAAATGGTATTTAACACATTTAGTTCTGATAACACCATTATGGGTCCAGAGGTTAATGTTTATTCTCAACCTTTTTTTACAACTAATATAGGTCCATCAAATGGATGTTCAACTTATAATTTTTATCAAGGTAGTACTGGAGGCACTACAACAATTGATTATGTTCAACCAAATAATGTATCACAATCGTTAACAGTTGTTAATGACCCATTTTCATACAATATTGCGTGTAGAGATGCGGGTGGGGTTAATATTACTGGAGCAGGTTCTTCTGTTTCTAAATCCTTTGATGTAGGTTATGATTCATTCCTTAATGTTAATCCTTCTAATAAGATTTATAAAATTAAATTTACTTCAAAAGGTTCTGCAATTGCAACAGGTTCAATTGCAATTATAAATTATGTGGATGCAGGTGGTAATTTACAAAACTATACATTATCTGGTGTTGGTTCTACAATAGAGTTTAATTGTCAAACATCCTTGCATCTTGCAGGAGGAGACCCTATTTTAAATCAAGTAAATCTTGAACAAGAAATAATAACTCCTATTAATTTAGGTGTTACACCATATCCATATCACGATAAGCTTAGACAATATAGAATTGTTACTCAGTTTGATGCAGGAACACTCGCTGGTCAATTTAATTATATGAGTGGTAGTCAAAAGTTTACACAAAATATATCTACAAAAAATTCAAGCTATGATGTTTATGCAACAAATATACCTATGTTAGACCAATGTGCTATGGCTACTATTAACGATATAAGTAATTGGGATATTATTACCTTAGCCTCAAGTAGTTTAAGTTCAAGTATATGTTCGGAAACATCTTCAGCTGAGTATTATATAAATGCAGGAGATTCATTAGAAGTTGGAACAACCATATATACTAATCATTTAAAAACAGATAATGTTCCTGTATCTTTCTTTAGACAACTAGGTTCTGAATTGTATTATGAAACAAATGTTAGTGGTGAAATTGTTAGTGAAGAAAATTGTGCAGGAGATTTTAGAAATGTAATATATGATATAGAAAGTGGTTCAGAAATGAATTTTACTAATCAAACGTTATCAGCATCAAGTGGGTTTATTTCAGCTAGTTTAAATGTAGAACAACATTTTATAAGTGGAACATTTGGTGGTCAAGAAACACTTGAAGTAAATTGTCCAACTACTAATTCAGGTTCAGCTGAAATAAAATATACTGTTCCTGCTAGTGTTTCACCAACAGGTTCGTTTTCATTCTTATCTTCATTCTACCATAATGGTAATCCTGTTTGGGCAATTGACTCAAATATAGCTCAAAATATTGTTGGTGATTTTGATGAAGACCCAGGAAATGACATTTATGGAATAAGATTAAAAGATATTAATGGAACAACAATACAAGCTGGAAGTGAAAGTGTTAATATAGGTAGTGGTTCATTTAATAATGGTGGGTGGAATATATTCCAATATTCTTTAGATAATTCTACATCACCTCCAACTTGTAACTATAATATTAATGGTATATATAGTGGTTCGTTTAATGCTGAAAATACAGTAGCTAATATAGAAGAAATAATTTGGAACAAAAACGATTCAGGTACTAATCCTGATAGTAAGTTAGATAATGGTTCACATTTCCAAGTTCTTGATGTTTCATTACATCCAAGAACAACATCAAGTATGGATACTTTATTTACAGAATATAATAGATACGGATTATAATGAAAACATTAAAAGATGTAGCGAAAATATATAAGGATAAAGCTTTAACTGCTATTAATCCTGGTGTTCCTTATAACAAATACAAGACTGGTTCTTCTAAAGCTTATAAGACTGGTAAGATGT
>ERZ1046876.979-NODE-979-length-19973-cov-10.760217_pt1 | contig 19973 bp, 24 predicted proteins | sample MGYA00383094_ERZ1046876 | MGnify/ENA primary metagenome ERZ1046876 (study PRJEB29581, sample SAMEA5548364) | metagenome | biome: marine; feature: coastal; material: water | depth 50 m | study: Short-term variability in the microbial, nano- and picoplankton...
TGGCGCACCCTAGAGGATTCGAACCTCTGGCCTCTGCCTTCGGAGGGCAGCGCTCTATCCAGCTGAGCTAAGGGTGCCTGAATCTCGGTCTAGGCGAAAGCTAATCGGGGTTCAATCCAAATCTAGTTTAACCGAGAAGATCGCGGCAAAGCTCTAGTCCTTCGACCAGTTTGTCGACCTCTTCAAGTGTGTTGTACATTCCAAAGGAAGCTCGACAGGTTGCCGTTACCCCCAAATGATCCATCAATGGGCCAGCGCAATGGTGACCTGCACGAACGGCTATCCCCTTTTTGTCAAGGATCGTAGAGATGTCGTGCGGGTGAGCTGCGCCCTCAAGCGTAAAACTGAAAATCGCGGCTTTGTCTTGGCTTTTGCCTTGGACTTGCAACCAATTGAGATCCTGCAATTTTTGGCAGGCGTAGTCTCTTAATGATGCTTCATGCGCTGCAATTTTCTCCATCCCGATATCCATCAGATATTCTAACGCGACGCCAAGACCAATTTGTTGAACAATCGCCGGCGTGCCAGCCTCAAATTTCATTGGAGCGTCGTTGTATATAACGTGATCTCGATGAACTTCCTTGATCATATCCCCTCCACCAAGGAACGGGCGCATTTCGGCCATCCGCTCTGACTTGATGTAGATTGCGCCTGATCCGGATGGTCCGTACAATTTATGCCCAGTGATCGCGTAGAAGTCACAGTCGATGTCCTGCACGTCGACCGGCATGTGAACCGACCCTTGTGAGCCATCTACCAGAACGGCCACACCTTTTTCATGCGCCGCCGCACAGATGGCCTTTACGTCAACCACTGTCCCTAAAACATTCGAGGTTTGCGTAATTGCAACGAGTTTCGTCTTTGGACCGATTGCATCAATCACGGCTTGGGCATCAAGCGACCCATCATTTGCAACATCGACCCATTTCAACACCGCACCTTGGCGTTCACGCAAAAAGTGCCAAGGCACAATATTTGCATGGTGTTCCATCACTGACAGAACGATCTCATCTCCCGCTTCAAATCGTGGCATGGCCCAGCTGTAAGCGATCATATTGATCCCTTCGGTCGTGCCAGAGTTCAAGACAACATTGTCTTCACTTGCTGCGTTCAGAAAGCGTGAAATTGTTGATCGGACGCCTTCATATTTGTCGGTAGATATACTCGAGAGCGTATGAAGTCCGCGATGTACGTTTGAATATTCTTCGGCGTAAGCCCGATTAACCGCATCAATGACAACTTGGGGTTTTTGCGCGGATGCTCCGTTATCCAGATAAACCAATGGCTTACCGTTGATTTCCCGGGTCAAAATAGGAAACTCAGCTCTAACTTTATTAATGTCATACATTCCCGGAAATCCCGATCGTGCTAATTCCGATGATACTTAGCAGCAAACTTAAGCCTGCAACGACGCCAATAATGGACATCGCCATGACCCCTACGCCCTTGATCCAGCTTGGAAATTCGTGCGCTTCCGCGATGAATTGGATAAGTACCCAAAGCCCGTAAACGACCGATACAATCCCAATAATTGCAGACACTGCTGGCGTGAACACCATTAGGACCGTTTGAATTATTTGCGCGAGTAGCCAAAGAGTTTGTAGCCAAGCGATCAACGCAGCAAACGCCTCAAGCGTGCCTTTTCCACCGATGATTTTCCCGGTCCAAAGCAAAGCAAATATAAGCATAACCATCTGGCCAGCCATGAACAAAGCAAACACCAGTGGTGATCCAGCCATTTGAATAATCAAAGCTTCCTGACCCGCAAGGATCACGGTTCCGTAGGTCAGCAGCACGCTCATGATAATGACAAGAAGAAGCGCGTTCCACAAAACAGGTTGAGGCAGACGCAGGTCAATTATTTGACGGGCCGCACCCCGTGGATCAAGCAACGTTCGCTTGATTAGCTTTGCCATGTCGTCGCGATAAATTCTCATCAACCTGCCTTACATATCGTCCGAATACTACCAAACAGAATCCAAAGGAATGCGGCAAACCAACAAGCGCCGACTAAGTTTTTTTCCACGCCTGCGCCAATCAACCCACCAGTCAATCCATTGAGTAGTATGAGCGGTGTACTGGCCAACATGGTCCAAAACAGGGCTAACCGAACGTGGAACCAACTGGCCTTGCACCTAAATATTCGCAAGACCAGCCCAAGGGCGGCGGCTAAAATATAGAAAATGAGCGGCCAAAAAAACAACCAAGCCAACCCGGATGCCCCAAGAGGCAGATCCATATCAACCTGATTGATAAAGGACTCGCGTGCGATCATCGGCAAATTTGAGATGAACACGATGACACATGATGCCATCACATAGATTAGCGCCCGATCTTCACCCGCACCTGACTGCAATTGGCGCTCCATGACCTTGCCGGGTCTGCGGTATGCCGCGACCATGTCGTTTGTGACAGACATTAGTTCATGCGCCTTTCCAACCAATCAGCCAGACGACCATTGATCTCATTCGCGATTTCTTCTTCGTCGATTTCTGCAACTGCTTCAGCAAGGAATGCCAATACAAGTAGGTTCATTGCTTGTGCATGGGGCACGCCACGAGACTTGAGATAAAAGAGGCATTCCTCATCAATCGCGCCACTGGTTGATCCGTGCGAGCAAGCTACATCATCAGCATAAATTTCAAGCTCGGGCTTGGCTAGGAACTGACTATCACCATCCAACAGAAGAGATTGGCTGATCTGATAGCCGTCCGTTTTTTGAGCGATCTGATTGACTAGGATCTTACCCTGAAACACGCCGGTCGCGCCATTTCGAAGAACCTTTTTGAATACCTGACGGCTTTCACAATCGGCTGCATTATGGGTAATGAACACCGTGTCGTCATGGTGAAAGTCGCCATCGCCAACACAAGCACCAGCGATGTGCGCAACTGCATTGTCACCTTGAAGCTTTAGTACACATTCATTGCGCGTCAGAGCTCCGTTCGCGGTCAAGGTGAATGACTTGAAGACGGAGTTTTGACCCAATCGCCCGAATATATGTGTGGCTGCCCGACGTTCATGCGCACGGCCTTGCGTCCGGATATGGCGGAACTCGGCACCGTTTGCCACATCAACCTCAAGCACTTTGTTTAAACGCGCGGCGGCTGGACCGTTTTCAAGCAATGTCAACTTGGCACCTTCGTCGAGCTTAATGACATGATGAAGGCAGGCATCCGAGGTTTCGTCACGATGAAGGTAGCTAATGTTAATCGGCTTTGTCGCGACCGCGGACACGTGGATCATTACACCGTCCGTCGCAAATGCCGAGTTCAAAGCGGCCAATGGCCGTTGAACCGGTGACTGTCCGGCCTGTTCCAATGATCCATAGAGACCGGTTGCCCAATGGATGTCTTTGTCACCCACTTTGCTAAGAAGCTCAACTGACACCCCGGACAGCTCAAGATCATCTGACGCATCGGGATCAAAAACCCCGTCTACAAAGATCAAATGAAGGCGATCAATGTTCGAAAACACAGGTGCTTCGCCCATGTTGTACAATGCAGCTTTAGGAGCATCTTGTTGAACGAGTGTATCTGGGCGCGTATACTTCCAATACTCATCACGCCGCGAAGGCAAACCCATCGTGCGGACCCGCGCCAAGGCATCTTCGCGCGCCTTTCCAAGCCAGCCTTGGGACGGAGGAAGCGTCATCGCCGAAAGTCTAGCCTCAGTAGAATCCAGTTTTTGTTGAGGAAGCGCCATTAAACGGCCTCCTCAAGCAGGTCTGCATATCCATTATGCTCAACTTCCAATGCAAGATCCGGTCCACCAGATTTTACAATCCGGCCATTGTACATGATGTGCACGACGTCGGGTTTAATGTGATCAAGAAGACGCTGGTAATGTGTAATAACTAGGAAAGAACGGCCTTCGCTTCGTAGGGCATTTACGCCCTCCGAAACCAGCTTCATGGCATCAACATCAAGACCCGAGTCTGTTTCATCAAGGATGCACATCTTAGGCTCGAGCAACGCCATCTGTAGAACTTCGTTGCGCTTTTTCTCACCACCCGAGAACCCAACATTCACTGGGCGCTTCAACATATCAGCGTCAATCTTCAACGATTTCGCCTTTTCACGTACGAGCTTCAGAAACTCGGTTGCGCTCATTTCATCCTCACCTCGGGCTTTGCGCTGTGCATTTAGCGCAGTCCGCAGGAAAGTCATGTTGCTTACACCTGGAATCTCAACTGGATACTGGAACGCCAAAAAGAGACCGGCCGCAGCGCGCTCTTCCGGTTCCAGCTCAAGAACATCTTTGCCTTCCAAGGTCGCGGAACCGCCGTTAACTTCGTAGCCATCGCGACCCGAAAGCACATACGACATTGTCGATTTACCAGAGCCATTTGGCCCCATGATAGCATGAACCGTTCCTGGCTCGATCGTAAGATCAACACCTTTTAGGATTTGCTTGTCTTCTTCTTCCAGCTTGACCTGAAGGTTTTTGATTTCCAGCATCTTTGCCTCTTTTTCGTTTGCGTATGCTTAGCGCGGACGCGTCATAAGTTGAATGACTTCCAGCAACCGTTCTGACGGCAGGGAAGTTGGATTAAGATCAAATCGGGCCATCCGCCCGCGAATTTCTGTTGGTGTGATGAAGCTCTCGACAACGTGGTAAGGTTCTCGGCCAATGTAATCGTCAAAATAGAGTTCGATCGGCTTTTGCGTGCGATAAAGACAGGCCAAAAGGCACCCTACCCTAAACCTTCCATCTACAAGCACAACGTCTGGCGCAACGAACCCTTCAAGGTCCCAAACTTCAAGCGGATACTTTGGGAAAGCCCGCCAACGTTTATCACCCTCAGGCATGCCCCACTCGCCAGTTTTGCCGATATTCGCGTGATGCATATTGGGCATTGAAAGCGCAGGATGATCATGAAACCACGCATTCATCATGCCGACCCAATCCCCATCGCTTTCAACTGACATCACGGTTTTGCCCGCCATCTCTGATGCCATAACCGTTGATCCACCTGAGCCATACTCCAAGATAGAGGACGCACGTGTATACGCATCACGCAACCAATCAGCCTCGGCCTTTGGAAACGTGAGCTCAGGTCGCTCAATGATGTTTGTGGCAGTCAGGTTCATTGCAGACTTTTCTAAATTATGTCTTCACCGTTGAAATTAGGTAGTTTTTGTTGGTTTTGTAGCGCTTGAATGTGTCCAGAATGGTGAATCCGTTTTCTTCAACCCATGTGTTGAAGGCCGCATCGTTTACGTCGTCTACCTCAATGAACATTTTCGGTTGGCAACGTTTCAACGTGTCGCCAATGCCGTGCAAAACATCCATCTCCATACCCTCAACATCAATCTTGATGAAGCCAATATGGCGGTCGTTACAGATCATGTCCCCGGTCACCAACTCAATGTCGCCACCACCTTCGACAATCTTTCCGCCGCCAATATTTCGATTCCTAAAATTGATGCCTGCACCTGTTGTCGGTTTATCACTGACGCCGTACCCGAGGTAGGAAAAGTCGAACACATCATCCAACCCATTTAACCGCACGTTCGCTTCAAGCAAGCGATAGGCAAGCGGATTAGGTTCAATTGGAATGATCTCGGCAGGCTTCAAAAACAAGGCGGTATATACACTGTGATTGCCAACATTCGCGCCGATATCCAGAAATACAATTCCCTTGACGAAGTGCTTTGCGATAATCGCCAGTTCTTCCGGCTCGTAAAAGTGTCCGAGCCTATGGTGCGCCTGAATCAGATCTTGGTCAGAATCTGTAACGAAAAACACATTCTTACCCTCGTGCGGAAAACGCACAACGCTGGCTTTTGGTGTCTCGTAGAGATCTGGATTAGCTTCTGGAAGATGTCTGTGGCCCATAATGTACTCGCCGGCTACCCGACAGACCCCTCAAGCGAAATGGCGACAAGTTGCTGGGCTTCCATTGCGAATTCCATCGGCAGCGCCTGGAGTACCTCTTTGGCGAACCCGTTGACGATCAACGCAACCGCTTCCTCTTCGTCCATACCGCGCTGACGGCAATAAAACAGTTGGTCATCGTCAACTTTGGACGTTGTGGCTTCATGCTCTACGCGGCTCGAATTGTTCTTAACCTCGATGTACGGGACTGTATGCGCACCGCATTTGTCGCCGATCAAGAGCGAGTCACATTGGGTGTAATTACGTGAGTTTTTTGCCTTCGGGTGCATCGAAACCAAGCCGCGATAAGTGTTTTGCGCCTTACCTGCGGAAATACCTTTAGATACGATGCGTGACTTTGAGTTCTTGCCCAAATGCACCATTTTCGTGCCCGTATCAGCTTGCTGATAGTTGTTCGTAATAGCAATTGAGTAGAACTCACCCTGACTATCGTCACCGCGCAAAATGCACGACGGATATTTCCACGTCACAGCCGATCCGGTTTCAACTTGTGTCCACATTACCTTTGCACGATCACCACGGCAGTCAGCGCGTTTTGTTACGAAGTTGTAAATACCGCCTTTGCCGTTCTCGTCTCCGGGATACCAATTTTGAACAGTCGAGTACTTAACCTCGGCATCCTCTTCGAGAACAATTTCAACGACTGCGGCGTGAAGTTGGGCAGTGTCACGTTGTGGGGCCGTGCAGCCTTCGAGATAAGACACGTAGCTACCCTTGTCGGCAATAATGAGCGTACGCTCAAACTGGCCTGTGTTTTCTGCGTTGATACGGAAGTAGGTCGACAGTTCCATTGGACAACGCACACCCGGTGGAATGTAAACAAAGGACCCGTCCGAAAAGACAGCGCTGTTCAGCGTGGCGTAATAATTGTCGGACTGCGGAACCACCGTGCCCAAATATTTCTTAACCAATTCGGGGTGCTCGCGAATGGCTTCAGAAATCGAACAAAAGATTACGCCGACTTGTGCTAGTTCTTTCTTAAACGTCGTACCCACGGAAACTGAGTCAAAGACGGCGTCTACAGCAACTTTGCGGCCTTCGGTTTCAGCGTCTTCCGCGCCTTCAACGCCGGCCAAAATAAGTTGTTCTTTCAGGGGGATACCAAGCTTTTCATACGTCGCAAGAAGCTTTGGATCGACCTCATCCAAGGATTTTGGTTTTTCGATCATGCTCGTCGGGCGAGCATAATAGTATTGGTCCTGAAAATCGATTTTCGGATAGCTAACCATCGCCCAATCTGGTTCATCCATTTTCTGCCAACGCTCAAGCGCCTGCAGACGCCATTCCAGCATCCATGCAGGTTCTTCGTTTTTCTCACTAATCAGGCGGACGATGTCGGCGTTTACACCCTTTGGGGCGTACTCCATCTCAATATCCGTATCCCACCCGTATTTATACGTGCCAGCGTCACGAACCGCGTCTACGGTTTCCTGATCCACACCATCTTTGACATTCGTATCCATCGCCGTCATCGGATTAATTCGCCTTTACCTTCACGCCGCGCGAGCGCGGTGTTTTGCCTTTTGGGACAGCCACGCGTCGGCGAACCCAATCAATTCTTCTTTAGTCGTTTCAAGCCCAATACTGACCCGAATGGCCGAGGCAGCTATTTCGTCGCTATAGCCGTAAGCCTTCAAAACTTTGCTCGTTCGGACCTTACCGCTCGAGCATGCAGACCCCGCAGAGATCGCGTATCCCGCCAAATCCATCTGCATAACCTGTGTTTCACCCTTCCAGCTTGGCACAGCAAGGCAAGAAGTGTTCGGCAATCGCTTCACGGACTGTCCTAGGAAAATAACGTCATTAGCTGCATCTTCAATATAGCTTTCAAAGAAATCGCGGAGTTGGTTCACATTGTCCCACTCGCCGTTTGCCAAGTCTTGTGCTGCGGCTTCTGCAGCAGCACCAAACCCAGCGATACCTACGATGTTTTCTGTGCCAGCACGTCGTCCCATTTCCTGACCACCGCCTTTTAGTTGCGCTGCAATGTCAGTGCCCCGCCGAACCACAAGGGCGCCAACACCCTTTGGTCCGCCGAGTTTGTGGGCGGAAACTAGAGCAAAAGTGCATCCCAACCAATTAAATGAAAATGGCATTTTTCCAAAAGCTTGAGTCACATCCGATCCCACAAGGCCGGTCGGTAGATCCTGAACAACCCCAGTTTCAGAGTTTGCCAATTGCAGTACTGAGTTCGCCGGATCTAGGAGTGAAACCAAGCCGTTTTCATCCGTCGGGCAAGTAGCCTCAATCCAACTTGATACGGCATCGTGCTCAATACCTGCGCCAACCAAACCTTTGCCAGCGAGTGCCAATGCCGCTGCCTCGGTTGCTCCTGAAGTAAAGATGACATCAGCGCCATCAGCGCCCAAAGCTGACGCAACTTGTGCGCGGGCGTTTTCTACAAGCGCCTTTGCTTTGCGACCTTCGGCGTGAACAGAGGAAGGGTTACCCACAACATCCAACGCTTCAATCATCGCGGCCTTAGCGCTAGCACGCAAAGGGGTTGTTGCATTCCAGTCTAGGTAGACACGCTGATTCATTCTTCGTCCACCACATCGAATAATGTTGGTATCGCACGGCACGGTGCAAGTTCGTTACGTACGACGTCGGACAATCGCGTCTGATGTAAAAAGACGTAAACGTGGGCCGAAAGCCCTTCCCACAACCGATTGGTCATCGATTGGGCACGCGATCCAGACGAAGCGCCTGTGGCGCCTGCCCCCGTATGCAGCGCACTGACGGTTTCATCGACGGCAGCCAACACATCTACGATACGAATATCTGACGTGTGTTTGGCCAAACGGTAACCACCTCCCGGGCCACGCACCGAATCTACAAGCCCAGCACGCCTAAGTTTGACGAACAATTGTTCAAGGTATGGAAGTGATATGTCTTGGCGCTTGGATATATCGCCAAGCGTCACGAGATTACCCTCAGACTGAAGAGCCAGGTCAGCCAATGCAACCATGGCATACCGACCTTTGGTAGAGAGCTTCATTTCTCGTTATATCCTTGAATTGATTGACGCCGAAGTCAGCAATGATTAATTGCCTTTAACGACACACATAACGGCAAGTCTTTAGAATCTTTCTAAGGTGCTTGATAAATTCTGTCAAGAATAGCTCAAGCGGCCCAAACAGGAGACACGACACCCCATGCCAGAGGTGATTTTTCCAGGACCAGAAGGCCGCCTAGAAGGCCGCTACCACCCGCAAAAAGAACATGATGCGCCTATCGCAATTGTCCTTCATCCACATCCGCAATTTGGCGGAACGATGAACAACAAAGTGGTCTATAACCTCCACTATGCGTTCTACAACATGGGTTTTACCGTTCTGCGGTTCAACTTCCGTGGCGTAGGCCGCTCGCAAGGCGAGTACGACCAAGGTGTTGGCGAGCTAAGTGATGCAGCTTCGGCGCTGGATTACCTACAATCCATGAACAACAATTCAAAGCATTGTTGGGTTGCCGGTTTTAGCTTTGGCGCTTGGATTGGAATGCAGCTTTTGATGCGCCGACCCGAGATTACTGGCTTTATTTCAGTCTCGCCCCCGGCCAATATGTATGACTTCAGCTTCCTCGCGCCCTGCCCGTCATCAGGTTTGATCATCAATGGCGCGAACGATCGTGTGGCCCCGCCCGCAGATACGACCACTTTGGTCAACAAACTGCATGAGCAAAAAGGCATCACGATTACCCATCAGGAAGTCGAAGGTGCAGGACACTTCTTCGACGAACCGCACATGGATACGCTGATCGGCTCAACCACTGACTACGTGAAACGTCGTCTGACCGAAAATACGCGCTAAGAGGCTGGCATGGGTGTAACAGAGGATCTTGCTGACGCCCTTGCCCGCGATACCATCGCGGCCATGGACAAAATCGACGACGAGGACTTTTCAGCAAAGGTTGCAAAAGAACTCGGCGCGACGTCTACCACGATGGAAGAGGCCTATATGACCGCAATGCGTGTCCGCCTTGCCGAAAAAAGAGCACGCGATTTTCTGAAAAAGCAATTGCGCGAAGCTGTGACAGCCCAAAAATAGAGTTGTTGATCCTCACGGCGCGACGGCCCACAGTGATCCTATGGACATCAAAAAGCACCGTAGGGTCGCACATGGAATCGGCGGGTTCCAAGAAAACCTTAGGCAAATTGTTTACGGCGGAAATGACGGAATTGTCACCACCTTTGCAGTGGTTGCTGGTTTTGCCGGCGCACGCGCAGAAGGCACGGTTGAGATCGGGCTAATCGCTGTCATAATTTTTGGGTTCGCCAACCTGTTTGCTGATGCCACATCCATGGGGCTAGGAGAATTTCTGTCGTCACGATCTGAACGCGGTGTATATCGCGCCACGCGTGAACGCGAAAAACTACTGTTAGAAACGGAACCTGAGGCAGAATTTGAGGAAGTTCTATCGCTTCTTAAACTCAAGGGATTGTCTTCCGAAGACGCGGCCAACCTAGCACTGGAGTTACAAAAACATCCAGAATTGACCCTCGACTTCATGATGACCTACGAATTTGGGATTCCGGATCCAACCGACACTAATCCCATCATCAAAGCCTTTTATACATTCATCTCTTTCTTATGTTTTGGCTTCATTCCATTGGCGCCTTACACGCTCGGATTACAATTGGACGACGCGTTTTCGATGTCAGTGCTCGCGACAGCTGTTGCCCTCTTGTTATTGGGCGCATTCAGATGGTTCGTTACCAAAGAGCATATGCTACGATGTGTTTTTGAAACGCTTGCTGTGGGTGGCTCTTGTGCATTTGTCGCCTATGGCGTGGGTTGGATTTTAGGGGGATAACTTTTGAATAAACTGGATGATTTGAACGCACAGATGTCGTTTTTGATCGAGGTAGACAAATTAAAAGCCATTCAAAGAGCGACGCGCCTGCACGATAATTCGCGGCATGAAAATAGCGCCGAACACAGCTGGCATATTGCGCTTTATGCAATGATTTTAAAAGATTACGCACCATATGGTAGTGACATAAATCGTGTTATCCAAATGTTACTTCTACATGACATCATTGAAATAGACGCCGGCGACGCTCCTATTCATGGCGATTTTGATGCAACCGAAATGCAGGAAAAAGAACGGGTCGCAGCGGATCGGATTTTTGGTTTATTGCCTAGCGATCAACAGACACAATTTCGTGCCCTGTGGGACGAATTCGAAGCCTGTCAGACACCTGACGCAAGGTTTGCAAAAGCCCTTGATCGTATGCCTTCTCCTTTGGCAAACATGGCGAATGGTGGTGGCTCGTGGAAAGAGTATGACGTAACGCTTGATCATCTGGACAAACGGGTCGGCATTCCAATCTCTCGCGGCGCTCCGGAGCTTTGGCATTGGCTGCAACCTGTAATCCAGGAATGGTATCGAGATAACATGTAATTTTCGTAGACAATTTTTTGGTTTCTGCCAGATTGCAATAAATTTCTAACCTCAGGATTGCACCTATGCCCGTCGCTTACTTTTATCTCGTCGTTGCCGTGATCCTTGAAACGATCGGAACATCTGCGCTGCAAGCCAGTGCGCAGTTTTCCAAATTTTGGCCCTCCGTTATTGTAGTGGTTGCTTATGGCGCGGCATTCTTCTTTTTGGCGCTGTGCCTAAAATACATTCCAGTTGGAATTGCCTATGCTCTTTGGTCCGGCCTCGGCATCGTGTTTATTTCAATCATCGGTGTACTGGTGTTTGGCCAAAAATTAGACTTCGCAGCGATTGCTGGAATGTTTCTTATTTTGGTTGGTATCGGTGTCATCCATTTGTTCAGCTCAGCATCAAGCCACTAGGCGTCCAATTCCGCATCCCAATATAAGAAGTCCATCCAGCTTTCATGCAGGAAATTGGGTGGAAACTTGCGGCCCTTATTGCGCAACTGCTCGGCCGCGGGTCGTCCCGGAGATTTGCGCAATTGCATGTTGGTATTGTGCAGCAAACGTGATCCTTTTTTGAGATTGCATGGGGAACATGCCGCCACGACATTGCCCCACGACGTAATGCCACCCCTTGCGCGCGGTAGAACATGATCAAACGTCAAATCGCCTTTGTTACCGCAATACTGGCACCGAAATTCATCCCTTAGAAACAAATTAAAGCGCGTGAAGGCCACGCGCTTTTGAGGTTTTACATAGTCTTTCAGCACAACAACCGAAGGAATTTTGAGTGTCACAGAAGGTGAGTGAACATACTCATCGTATTCGGCGACAATATCTACCCTCTCAAGCCATGCTGCTTTGATCGCCTCCTGCCAGGGCCACAAAGAAAGCGGATAATACGACAAAGGTCGAAAGTCCGCGTTCAGAACCAATGCTGGATGCTGCTTTAGTTTGCCGGGCTCACGAACGAATTCCGTTCTAAAGTCTCCGTCCATAGTCGTGCTCTCCTGCCCTTGCGGCTTATTAGCTGGCATGGGCAGGACAACCCGCCCCTTTTGAGCACCACTATATATGGCGTCGGCAATGTGACAACCCCCGTGATGTTGAGATGCTAATGGATGGATACTGAGTTACAGGCCCAGTTTGTCACGCATAAAGGCTAGAGCTACACTTAACCCGTCAGGTGCAATGCCGTGGCCAGTGCCCTTCATGATATGGGCATAAACATCGGTCCATCCTGCACCCTGCAAAGCCTCTGCTGCCAATGGCAAAGAGTCCACTGGCACTACGTCGTCAGCATCGCCGTGAACCAGTAAAACAGGTGGCCGAGATACGATTTCATCGGCCAGCAACTCTGGCTCAAGCAATCGTCCTGAGAAGGCTACAATACCAGCAAATTCATCTTCCCGACGAGGTGCTATGTGAAGCGCCATCATGGTGCCTTGGGAAAACCCGAACAGTACAACTTGCTCTGGCAGCAAGTCTTCATCGACCATCAACGCGTCAAGGAAAGCGTTCAGGTCATCAACTGCAGCGCCCATTCCGCGCTTTGATTCTTCCTCGGATGAACCGTCAATCCAAGGGATAGGAAACCACTGATAGCCCATTGGCGCACCAGCACAGTTTTCCGGTGCGTCGGGCGACACAAACAATGTATCTGGTAAATGCTCGGACAAAGGATCAGCCAAACCCAATAAGTCGGCACCATTCGCGCCATAGCCATGTAAAAATACAACGGCTGAGCGGGTTTCCCCTGAGAGAGATTCTTTGCGGCCTGCCTGCAATACGCGTGTCATCGGATACCTTCCCTGTCTTTCGCGACTTTGTAGTAGGCCCATAACAATCTGGCTGCAACGCTTCTCCACGGGCTCCAGTCTTCTGCCATTTCGCGCATTGCTTTTTCCTTGGGTCGTTCGTCCAATTGAAAGAGCATTCGCGCTGCTTCTTGAAGGGCCAAATCGCCCGGCGCAAACACATCTGCGCGACCAAGTGAAAACATGGCATATATCTCGGCAGTCCAAATACCGATGCCCGGAACCTCAACCAGCGTTGCGATGACACGCTCTGTGGGTTCAGTTCGCAGCGAAGGAAAGCTAATTTTGGCGTCGACCAATGCTTTAGCATATCGGATTTTCTGCCTGCTTAGGCCACAGGCACGAAGTTCTTCGTCCGTTGCCCACATGACTTTTCGCGGACCGGTCAGACCCGCGGTCTTTAGTCGTTTCCAGATCGCATTCGCGGCCGCCACGCTAACTTGTTGGCTAACAATCGCACTGAGGACAGCCTCAAAACCATCATTGCGAAGACGCAACGGCAAAGGTCCTGTAAGGTCCAGAGCTGCTGCAAACTTTGGTTCTGCACTGGCCAACCATGCAGCACCTTCGGCAACGCAATCGTGCGTTTCTATAATCCGTCCAATCATCCGATTATCTTATCAACTAAGAAGTGATCGCCAAGCCTTGGTTTTGCTATGGACCCTTCCATGCATCACCTCTACCAATCTGAATATGACTCATGTGATCGACGACTCTCGCACAAAACGTAATGTGTTTATCTTAGTTTTAGCTCAGGCTGTGCTTGGCTCACAAATGCCTTTGATATTCACCATCGGTGGACTGGCAGGGCAGTCTCTTGCCTCAAACCTATGTTTTGCAACACTGCCAATCTCGTTGATCGTGTTGGGTTCGATGACATTTGCCAACCCAATATCCGCATTCATGCAAAAATATGGCAGGCGCGCTGGGTTTTTCTTGGGGGCGGCCGGTGGCGCAATCGGTGGCGCGGTCGCAGCATACGGACTGTATATCAGTAGCTTTCCAATATTCCTGACAGGCAGTTTTTTGACCGGTAGCTACATGACCGTCCAAGGGTTTTATCGTTTCGCTGCTACAGATACGGCGTCAGAAGGATTTCGACCAAAGGCCATATCATACGTAATGGCCGGAGGTCTGTTGTCCGCGATTATCGGTCCACAACTGGTTAAAATCACCTCAGATGCGATGGTTATTCCCTTCCTTGGCGCCTATATCGCCGTAATTGCGATCAACGTATTCGGCTCTCTGCTATTTTTCTTCCTCGACATACCAAAACCCGAAGAACCAAAAGCTGATGCACCCAAAGGGCGTACCCGCTGGGAACTGATCAAAACGCCCCGTATCGCGGTTGCGGTTATCGTCGGCATGGTTAGCTATGCGTTAATGAATCTTGTGATGACTTCGACGCCACTTGCGGTTGTTGGGTGCGGGTTTGAACAGTCAGATGCTGCAAATGTCGTTACTGGCCACGTGCTTGCTATGTTTGCTCCATCTTTCATTACCGGCCATTTGATCGCCCGTTTTGGTGTCGAAAAAATCATGGCGATCGGTCTGGTGATCTTGTCAGCGGCAGGTTTCGTTGCTTTGCAAGGCATAGAACTCGGGAACTTTTACGTTGCTCTTATCCTTCTGGGGTTTGGTTGGAACTTCGGCTTCATCGGCGCAACAAACATGCTTACGGAATCTCATGAAACACATGAGCGCGGTAAAATGCAGGGTCTCAATGACTTCCTCGTGTTCGGGGGCGTCACAGTTGCGTCCCTTGCATCGGGTGGTTTGATGAACTGCTCAGGCGGTACACCCCAAGCTGGCTGGACTGCAGTTAACCTTGCTATGGCACCATTCCTGATGCTCGCAGGTGGGGCATTGATCTGGCTGATTTTCAATGGGAAGAAGGACGCGGCCTAAATTCGTCCGCTAAAGGTTTTCCAGATTAGACGCATCTTTTTGGACGCCTCGCTGCCAATTAACGCTCCACTTGCAACCAATTCGGGTTGGCTAACCGCGTTATTCAGAATGCTTTCCGCCTGCCAGCCGGGCAAAAATGCAGAACGCACGGTCTTTGACAACTTCTGACGCTTCACCGATTGCAACGCATCCAGCCCTGCTTGCGCAAGCTCTTTGACCGCCTCAGGTCGACCATCCAACAACGGTATTCTACCGCGCGATTCAAGTTCCGGCACCGCTACAAGGAAATTGGCGAGCCCTACTGCATAGCCGAAATCAGAAGCAGCGGCATCGTCAGCGTCTAAAGCACTGCAAATCGCACGATACAGAGAACCGCTACTTTGAAGCAGATAGTCCCGTAGGTGAGCATCATCTTCGAATGGTTCTTTGTAGATATCCCAACGCCTAACCTCAACAAACCCGTCCAGAATTTTTGCCGTCTCGGGGCTGAGAACATCGGCCAAAGGCGTCACAACTTCGTGGCGACGAACGTTTTTTCCTTCAGCGATCTCAGCCAATGCATCACGCCACCATTGCACGCGCATTTCGGCAATCATCGGTTCTTGGGTCGCCCAAGGTGCCCGCGCAACCTCAATTGCAAGGGCATGGAGTGGAAATAGTATCTCGCGCATCCAAACGGGTGCTGCCATGACGGCGGCAAAGCGATCAGGGTCGGACTTTTGAACGATCTCAGCGCAAGCTTGAATGTCAGACACTGTCGCGCACCAGTTTCCAGTTTATCGCATCAAGTAATGCCTCAAACGATGCATCAACGATGTTGGCCGAGACGCCAACAGTGGCCCAACGCCGCCCCTGCCCGTCTTCGCTGTCGATGATGACACGCGTTACAGCCTCGGTTCCGCCCTGAGTGATGCGTACTTTAAAATCGACCAAACGCATGTCGTCGATCGCTTCTTGGTAAGGCCCCAAATCTTTGGCGAGCGCTTTGGATAACGCGTTTACCGGTCCACGATCATTGCCAGTTTCATCCAGCGATTCACTGACTGACAGCTTTTTCTCACCGTTGACTTTCACGACAACGACAGCTTCGGAAAGAGAGATCATCCGGTCATATTTGTTCTTACGACGCTCAACCGTGACTTTGTACCGTTTGACCTCAAAAAACTCAGGCAACAAACCCAGTTCACGACGCGCCAGCAATTCAAAACTCGCGGGCGCGGTATCGTAGGAATATCCCTCAGACTCGCGATTTTTGATCACATCCAAAATCCGCGCGAGGGCAGGATCGCCCTTTTCAACATTAATACCAGCGTCAGAAAGGCGGCCGATCAGATTGGATTGGCCAGCCTGATTGGACATCGGGATGATGCGAGTATTGCCGACGTCATTGGGGTCAATATGCTCGTAGGTCGAAGGGTCTTTAAGGATTGCACTCGCGTGGAGACCCGCTTTATGGGCAAAAGCAGATGCCCCAACAAACGCGGCTTGCTTCATCGGAACACGATTAAGGATATCGTCCAGCTTACTGCTGATCCGCGTCAGATCCTTGAGGGTTTCACGACTAACGCCAATGGAAAAACCGCTTGCATAGGGCTCTTTTAGCAGCAGAGTTGGAATGAGTGTCGTCAGGTTGGCATTGCCACATCGCTCACCCAATCCGTTTAGGGTGCCTTGCACTTGTCGCGCGCCAGCATCAATTGCGGCTAAAGAATTTGCGACCGCGTTTTCTGTATCGTTGTGGGTGTGAATTCCAAGGTGGCCTCCGGGAATGCCGGCTTCGATAACCGCGCGCGTGATATCATGAACTTCTGCAGGAAGCGTGCCACCGTTGGTGTCACACAAAACAATCCACCGCGCACCCGCGTTGTAAGCTGCCATGATGGACTGCAGCGCATAAGGTGCGTTGGCCTTATAGCCGTCAAAGAAATGCTCAGCATCAAACAACGCTTCGCGCCCTTGAGCGACCAAATGTGCAACCGACGCATGGATATTTTCAAGGTTTTCATCAAGCGTGATGCCAAGTGCCGTTTCTACGTGAAAATCATGCGTTTTGCCGACTAAACACACGGCACCCGTTCGTGCGTTTAGGACACCGGACAGAACCTCATCGTTCTCAGCACTTCGACCCGCGCGTTTGGTCATGCCAAAGGCTGTCATCGTGGCTGAGGTTTTCGGGGCATTGTCAAAGAACTCAGAGTCGGTCGGATTTGCACCCGGCCAGCCGCCCTCGATATAGTCAACGCCAAGCTGATCGAGCATCTGGGCAATCTGCTGCTTTTCAGCGGTCGAGAACTGCACACCTTGGGTCTGCTGTCCGTCGCGGAGCGTCGTGTCGTAGATGTAAAGACGATCTTTAGACATGAAACGCCTCCAGTTTAACAAGATCCAGCTTTGGACCGGCAAACAGTTCGACACCGGTTTTGCTCATTCGCACTTCGATACCTGCGTCAGCCAATGCAGCTTTTAGGCGATCGACTTGGGAGAAATCTTTAGTTTTCATCGCGTTGGTTCGCGAGTCTTCCAACGCACGTTCGTAAAACGATAAATCCACTACAGGTTTGGTCGCCCAATCACCTAAATCATCGGTCAAAATGCCCATCAAACGGGCCGACGAAAGCATCGCTCCCTTTTCATAAAAGCAATCTTTTTGCGGGTTTGCAGCAATCTCACGTGCCATCGTATGAAGAACCGTTAGGCCTGCTGATGTGTTCAAGTCATCGCCCAGTGCATCAATCATTCTTTGATCTACGCCGATTGGTTCAGCGTCCTTCAAAAGAAAGCGCCATTTCATCAGCGTAGCCTCAGCCTCGTCCGCCTTCTTCTGTGTCCAGTCCATCGGCTTGCGATAATGCGTGCTTAAAAACACAAACCGGATCACCTCGCCCGGAACGCCTTGTTCCAGCAAGTCACGAACTGTGAAAAAATTCCCCAAGGACTTGGACATTTTTTTGCCTTCGACCTGAAGCATTTCGTTGTGCATCCAGTATCGGGCGAATGAATCCTCGCCCGCCTCGCAGCAGCTTTGCGCCTTTTCATTTTCGTGATGTGGGAAGGTTAAATCCAAGCCTCCACCGTGAATGTCAAAGGTGTCGCCAAACAACGCCTTGGTCATTGCAGAACATTCTATATGCCATCCCGGACGACCTCGCCCAAACGGGCTATCCCATCCCGGAAGATCATCCGAAGATGGTTTCCACAAAACAAAGTCCATCGGATTATGCTTATAGGGTGCCACTTCAACCCGCGCGCCAGCAATCATGTCATCTACTGAGCGGCCAGAAAGAGAGCCGTAATTATCATAGGACTTCACGTCGAACAGCACGTGCCCTTCGGCCTCATAAGCGTGACCAGTGTCGATCAGTTCTTGAGTCATCTCGATCATTTCGGCGATGTACTTTGTTGCCCGAGGCGCCTCATCCGGCTCAAGATTTCCAAGTGCACCCATATCAGCCAAATACCAGCCTATAGTCTCATCCGTCCGCTCTTGGATCAAATCCTCAAGCGTACCAGCGGCACCTGCCTCTTTTCGGGCCGCAGCCGTTGCGTTGATCTTATCGTCTACATCAGTGAAATTTCGCGCATAAGTAACGTGATCTTCGCCATAGACATGGCGCAGCAATCGATTGAGAACATCAAAAACCACAACTGGACGCGCATTGCCCAAATGCGCGCGGTCGTAAACGGTTGGCCCACAGACATACATCCGCACGTTTTTGGGATCGAGCGGTTCAAAGACCTCTTTCTTGCGGGTCTTCGTGTTGTACAGTTTGATCGTGGTCATAAGTCCCTCACACGCAGTTAGCGCGGGCTTATCAACTTAGTGTCTTGTTTGGAATAGAAGAACAGCCCGCGAAATATTTCAGCAGGTAATGCAGCAGCTAATAATGATTGCATTCATGTTCATGGCCCAGACTTACGTGGATAACCTGTTCCACGTCAAGTGGCTTGACGGTGAAGCTTCACTCACCCATCGTTGAATGCATGAGCCGTGATTTCATCAATTCCTTATGCCGCGCATATCCTGGTGCCGAGCATTCCGATCCTTGGGGCGGAGGTCACGATGCATGGAAAGTCGGCGGCAAGATGTTTGCAGTGATCGGAACCGCGCAAAATGGTGTCTCGGTTAAAACTGCGGATATTGAGACGGCTCAGATGTTGATTGACGTTGGTGTGGGAGACAAACCACCTTATCTACATCGTAGCTGGATAAGGCTGCCACTGGACAGTGATCGCGAAGAACTGGAATTCAGGATCGCCGCATCTTATGGCATATTGCGGGGCAGCTTGACCAAGAAGGTTCAAGCCACCCTGCCACCTAGATCCCTCTAGCTGTAGCTGACAACTTCAAATTCGATCCCGTCAGGCCCGTCAAAGTAGAAACGTAGACCGGGTTCATAGTCTCCGTGATTGTGCGGAACAAAGCCTGCATCTTTCACCTTTTGCTCAACCTCTTCGATATTTTCAACGACAACCCCTACGTGGTTCATTCCACCAAGTTGCGTGTAATTGTCGGTGGACTCTGACAGTGATCCGGGCGGCGAGTATAGCGCCAAATAGCTGTCTTCCTCGCCGACATGGACCGAACGACCTTCGCTAATCGCGGCACCTTGCCAGCGGATTTTCCACCCAAACAGGTTGCACAGGACTTTGGCCGTGCCATCTGGATCGTTAACCGTGTAATTTACATGTTCTAAGGGCATCTCTTGCCTTCCTCTTGAATTTCTCAACGAATCAGAGCTTAACTCTTCAAGTATACTTTAACTCAAGTACAAAAGGATGGAGCTTCGATGCGAAATCGGCAGGGTCTGACAATTGGGCAGGTAGCCGAGCGAACCGGCCTGGCAACTTCTGCTATTCGCTATTATGAAGACATGTGCCTTGTGTTCCCATTTCGCAATGACGCTGGGCAACGTAGATTTGCGTCAGCAGATATTCGGCGGTTGTCGTTCGTCATGATCTC
>ERZ1046876.986-NODE-986-length-19869-cov-6.420713_pt1 | contig 19869 bp, 20 predicted proteins | sample MGYA00383094_ERZ1046876 | MGnify/ENA primary metagenome ERZ1046876 (study PRJEB29581, sample SAMEA5548364) | metagenome | biome: marine; feature: coastal; material: water | depth 50 m | study: Short-term variability in the microbial, nano- and picoplankton...
GCGATGGAAGCTCTTTTTCAAATTTAAGATTTATAGTGCAAGTTCGGAATCGATTACATTTAGCAGATCTTATAAGGAATTTAAGAAAAATTTCTAAAATTAATAGAATCAATCGTGTAAAATCTTTGAATTAGAAAAGAGGAATAATTATGACAAAAATCGTTATAAATAGTAAAAATGCTCCTAAAGCTATAGGAACATATTCACAAGCAATTAAAAAAGATAAATTAATTTTTTTATCTGGCCAGATAGGCCTAGATCCTAATACTATGAATTTAGTAGATGGCATTAATAATCAAATTCATCAAGTATTTCAAAATTTAATTCAGGTAATTAATGAATCGGGGGCTACCATTTTTGAAGTAGTTAAGTTAAATGTTTATTTAACAAATTTAGAAAATTTTTCTTTAGTAAATGAAATTATGGAGGAATATTTTTCTGAACCTTATCCAGCTCGAGCAGCAGTTGGTGTTTCATCACTCCCAAAAGGTGCTCAAGTAGAAGTTGATGGTTTTGTAATGCTTGATTAAATAAGGTATTTATCATCCATTGCCAAAACCAATATTTACAGAAATACAATCAAAAAAACTAAAAAAATTAGGTATTTTAAATACATTAGATTTACTTCTTCATTTACCTCTTAGGTATGAAGATAAAACAAAGATTAATTTAATAAAAGATATTCGTCCTGGTTCGATGTTTCAGATTGAGGCTAAAATAATTAGTATTGAAGTGACTTATCGACCAAGAAAAAATTTAATTATTCATGTTAGTGATAAATCTGGGGATTTAAAATTAAGATTTTTACACTTCTATTCAAGTCAAGTAAAACAATTTGATGAAGGAAAAATTTTAAGAGTTTATGGAGAAATAAAATCTAATGCATTTTTATTTGAAATGATTCATCCTCAATATGAATTTGTTTCATTAGACACTCCATTAAAAAATTTTTATTCTCCAGTTTACCCATTAACTGAAGGTTTATCTCAAAAAACAATTTTTAAATTAGTACAAAAAGTTTTTGAAAAAGAAGATTTTATAAATCAGCACTCTGATTATTTTGAAGATTTATATAAAAAAAGAAATCTTCCATCATTATTTGAGGCTTTAAAATTAATTCATAAACCTTCGAATAAATTCGAAAAAAAAATTTTCGATGAAAGAAAAAGTATTTTTCATCAAAGATTAATTTACGATGAATTGCTTGCGCATCAGTTTTTTTTTCGTGGTCAATATCATGTAAATAAATCCTATAGAGCAAGACCAATTAAATATTCAGATGATATACAAAAATCTTTTTTAAGTAATTTGGAATTTAAATTAACTAAAAAACAACATTCTGTTTTTTCAGAAATTAAAAATGATTTAAAACAAACTTATCCAATGAATAGATTGTTACAAGGGGATGTGGGGAGCGGCAAAACAGTTGTCGCAACTATGGCAGCAATACAGGTTATTAATTCTGGTTATCAGGTTGCTTTCATGGCCCCAACTGAAATTTTAGCAATGCAGCATTATGAAAAACTTTCTTCTTGGTTAACGAACCTTGGCATTCGTGTTGAATTATTGATAGGAAGTATGGGGTCTAAATTAAAAGCTGAATCGTATGAAAGAATTAAAAAAGGCACGGCCAATTTGGTTGTAGGTACTCATGCATTAATTCAGGAAAAAGTAGAGTTTAAATTTCTTGGGTTTTATATTATTGATGAACAACATCGTTTTGGAGTTAAGCAAAGATTTGCTTTAAGAAAAAATAATGAATCCTTTAAAAATTTTGAACCACACCAATTAATGATGAGTGCTACGCCAATTCCAAGGACATTAGCAATGAGTTATTTTTCTGATATGGATATTTCTATTATTAACGAATTACTTCCTGGCAGAAAATCTGTGACAACAAAATTGTTTTCAAATGAAAGAAGAAATGAAATTCTGAATACAATTAATCAACATTGTTTAAAAAATAATCAAGTTTATTGGGTTTGTCCTTTAGTTGAGGAAAGTGAGACTTTACAGTTAGAAACAGCTAAAAAAACATTTAAGATTTTATCAAATTATTTTATTAATCATAAAGTAGGGTTAATTCATGGTCGACTTGATTCAGATAAGAAAAAAGAAATCATGAATCAATTTAAAAATAATCAAATTAAAATTTTAATAGCAACAACTGTAGTAGAAGTGGGAGTAGACGTACCAAATGCAACATTAATGGTTATAGAAAACGCAGAAAGAATGGGGCTGTCTCAATTACATCAGTTAAGAGGCAGGGTTGGTAGAGGAAAAAAAGAAAGTATTTGTATTATGCTTTATCAAAAAAAATTATCTGATTTAGCTAAGGAAAGATTAAAAGTTATTTATGAAAATAATGATGGATTTAAGATAGCTGAAGAGGATTTAAAGTTAAGAGGCCCAGGAGAATTTTTAGGCTTAAAACAAAGTGGCTTACCTTCTTTAATAATTGCTGATTTAGAACGTGATCAAAAGCTATTAGAAATTGTAAAACAAGATGCAGATTTTCTTTTAAAAATAGATTCTAAATATATATCTAATCATATTAATCGATGGCACAAAAACTATCAGGATTTAGGAAGGTCTTAAAAATAATGTGGAATAAAAATATTAAAATAGAAAATAAATTGAAATATTGGCTGATAGATGTTAAATCTTTAAGTTATCGTATTAGAAATATTGCAAAACTTGAAATTATTCCTATTAAGGTAAGAAAGATTAAGCTTTTTTTAAACGAAAAAAAGGTATTTGGCTATAAAAAACCAGAGAATTTTTATCTTAGAGAAGTTTTAATTTATGCTGATACATTACCAATTATGTATGCTAGAACAATTTTGCCCTCAAAATACTTAAGAGGATTTTGGAGAAATATTAAAAAATTAAAAAATGAACCTCTAGCTAATATTGTTTTTAATAAGAAAAGAATATTAAGGTCCCATTTTAAATTTAGAAAACCATCTTATAATGATGAATTTTCAAAAAGAATAAGAGAATTTGGTTTAGGAAAGACAAAAATACTTGCTATAAGAGAATCTTCCTTTCAGAATAAAAATCAAAAAGTTTTATTAACCGAGGTTTTTTTTAGTAATTTTGATCAATTTGATTATTTAAATGAGTAAATTTCATGCATTAATAAGCTTAACTAGAATTGATAAGCCAATCGGTATATTTTTGTTACTTTGGCCTACACTTTCCGCTATTTATTTGGCATCAGAAGGGCTCCCAAGCAATCATATATTATTTATTTTTATATTTGGCACAGTATTAATGAGGTCAGCCGGTTGTATTGCAAATGATTTAGCTGATCGAAAGATAGATGTTTTTGTAGAACGAACAAAAAATAGGCCTATTGCGTCCGGTATAGTTAAACTACAGGAAGCTAGAATTCTTTTATTATTATTATTAGTATTTTCTTTTCTACTTGTTATTCAATTAAATTTTTTAACTATTTGTATGTCTTCTTTAGCCCTTTTATTTGCTTTAACTTATCCTTTTGCTAAACGTATTTTTATTATTCCTCAGTTATATCTTGGCGTTACCTTTGGATTTGGCATATTAATGGCTTTTACAGCGATTCAAAATAAAATTCCTTTAGAAGCTTTAATTTTATTTATAGCTAATATTTTTTGGGCTTTTTCTTATGATTCACATTATGCAATTACAGATATGGAAGATGATAAAAAACTAAATATTTATTCTGCACCATTAACATTTAGTAACAAAATTATAATGATGATTGTATTAAGTTATCTTTTTATGTTTATTAATTTAATTATTATTGGTATTTTAAAGGGGTATAGCTTTATTTTTTTTATATTTTTGAGTGTAGCTGCATTAATTTCACTGTATGGGTGTTTTGATAGTAGAGACATGAACCCCTATAAAAATTTTAAAGCTTTTTTAAGAAATAATTATGTAGGTATTATTGTATTTTTAGGGTTTATTTCACAACATGTATAAATTGTAATTTGTACTATTAAAAAATTGACATGCAGGCCTAAAATAGACTAAAATTCGCATCTTAATTTTTTAAAGTAATAAATTAGAACAATGAAAACATTTTCAGCTAAATCACATGAAATTAAAAGGGATTGGTTATTAGTAGATGCTACTGATGTAACTCTTGGTAGATTAGCAAGTGCAATAGCCCATAGGCTAAGAGGAAAGCATAAAGCTATTTATACTCCACATGTTGATACTGGAGATTATATTGTTGTTATTAATGCGGAAAAGATAAAAGTTACTGGTAATAAGGCAGAAGATAAAATTTATCATAAACATAGTGGGTTTCCTGGTGGCCTTTATTCGATAAATTTTAAAAAATTACAGGAAAAATTTCCGGGTAGAGCTTTAGAAAAAGCAGTTAAAGGGATGTTGCCTAAAGGGCCATTAGGATATGCTATGGTAAAAAAAATGAAGGTTTATTCTGGAAGTAATCATAATCATTCGGCTCAACAGCCTCAACCAATAACTTTATAATTTATAGGATATATTTAAATGATAGGTAAATATTATTATGGTACGGGAAGAAGAAAAAGTTCTATAGCTAGAGTGTTTATTCAACCTGGTAAAGGAAGTATTGTTATAAATAATAAGCCTATGGAAGAATATTTTTCAAGATATACTTCACAAATGATAATGAAGCAACCATTAGAATTAACGAATAATGCTTCAAATTTTGATATAAAAGTAAATGTTGTTGGTGGTGGTGAATCTGGTCAGGCTGGAGCAGTAAGACATGGAATTACAAGAGCTTTAATGGATTATGATATTGAACTTAAATCTGATTTATCTAAAGCAGGATATGTAACACGTGATGCTCGTGAAGTTGAACGTAAAAAAGTGGGATTACGAAAAGCAAGACGTGCTAAACAGTTTTCTAAACGATAAAATGTTTTGAAGAATAAAAAAGCCGCTTAAGCGGCTTTTTTTTAATATAAATTATTAACAATGTAGAATAGTAAATAAAATATGAGCAAAAAAATAAAAGTTAGTATTGTTGGCGGATCAGGTTATACCGGTATTGAATTATTAAGAATATTAGCCCTACATCCTAATGTAGATATTCTTTATATAACTTCGAGAGATAATGCTGGTAAATTTGTATATGATGTTTATCCTTCATTAAGAGGGGTGTTAAGCCATAAATTTTTTGATCCTGATAAAATTGATTTAGCAGATTCAGATATTGTGTTTTTTGCTACGCCTAGTGGTATTGCTATGAATTACGTTGAAGACTTAATTAGCAAGAAAGTAAGAATTATTGATTTAGCGGCAGATTTTAGAATTAAAGATACAAATAAGTGGGAAAAATGGTATGAAATGCCTCATAAATGCCCTGATATTTTACAAAAAGCTGTTTATGGGTTACCAGAAATAAATAGAGATCAAATTAAGAATGCTCAACTTGTAGCTAATCCAGGATGTTATCCTACTGCAATACAATTAGCTTTAATACCTTTGTTGAAAGAAGGTTTAATCGACCCATTGTCAATAATAGTCGATGCAAAATCAGGAATTAGTGGCGCAGGTAAAAAAAATCAAGTTGATTTACTATTATCAGAAGCGAGTGAGAATTTTAAAGCTTATTCATTAACAGGACATAGACATCTTCCAGAAATTGAAGAGAATTTAAGTAAAAATTCTGTATTAGGAGAAATAAAGATTTTATTTGTTCCTCATCTTTTACCTATTGCAAGGGGTATTCATGCTTCAATTTATGTTGATTGTATTAAGGATTTCGATTCCTCAGTAATTTTTAATAAATATTACTCACAAGAACCATTTGTTGACATTATGGAAAAAAATTCTTGCCCAGAAATTAAATCTGTAAGAGGTTCTAATGTATGTAGAATATCGTATTATAAAGTTCCTGATACAAAACAACTTTTGGTTTTAGCGGTTATAGATAATTTGGTAAAAGGGGCGGCAGGGCAAGCTGTTCAAAATATGAATATTATGATGGGATGGGAAGAAATTACTGGGCTACAATCAATTTCTTTAGCTCCTTAGTATAAAATGAAAAATATCTCAAAAAAAAGAAATTACAAATTAACTGGTAATACAGCTAGAATCAATACTGGGAGTGTTTGGCCAAGCTATATAATAATAGCTATAGTTTTTGTTTTAGTTGGATTCGGTATCGCGTATCATTATTTTAATGGTGGAAAATCAATAAGCTTTCTACTTAAAATAGATGAATTAGAGCGATTTAGTAAACAGCAAGAAAAAGAAACGCTTGCGTTAAAGTTAGAATTACAGATGTCGCAAATATCGTATGAAAAAATTGCTAAAAGCCTAAAAGAGGCAAAAGAAGAAAATACTGAATTAAAAGAAAGTGTTTTATTTTATGAAAAAATTGTTGGAAAACGAAGGTAATTATTACTAATGTTTAAAAAGAAAAAAATAGGGGCTATAGATACTTTAATAGATAAAGATTTTGTCTTAAGAGGGAATACTTCATTTTCTGGAGGATTAAGACTGGATGGTAAGCTTTATGGGGATTTAACCATGGAAGACACAGGCGGAACTTTAATTATGGGCGAACATAGTAAGATAAAAGGAAAAGTTACGGTTGAAACAGCTATTGTTGCTGGAGAAATTGTAGGAGATATAAAATGTCATGATTATCTAGAATTACAACCAAGCTCTATCATTAAAGGAGATATTGAGTATAATTCAATAGAAATACATTCAGGAGCAAAAGTTAATGGGGATTTAAGACAGACAACCAAAGCTCAAATGAAGGTACAAAAAAAATTACCATTTAAAAAAGATAAGTCAGTAGGAGAAAAAGATGACAACTGAAATTAAAATGCCAACACCAATTAATTTCACAGATAATGCAGTAAATAAAGTTAAAGAATTAATAGCTGAAGAAGGCTCACCTGATCTTAAACTAAGAGTGTTTGTGAGTGGCGGAGGCTGTTCTGGTTTCCAATATGGATTTACTTTTGAAGAAGTAACTAATGAAGATGATACCCAGGTAATTAAGGATTCAGTTACTTTGTTAGTAGACCCAATGAGTCTGCAGTATTTGAATGGAGCCGAGATTGATTATCAAGATAGTGTTAAAGGATCCCAATTTGTAATTAAGAATCCAAATGCTACAACTACTTGTGGCTGCGGATCTTCTTTTTCTGCTTAAAGATTAGGAACATCTCTTCTAAGCTTTCCTGTATAAATTTGTCTTGGACGACCTATTTTAGATTTTTCATTTGTCATCATTTCGTTCCAATGAGCAACCCAACCGGCTGTTCTTGCTAAAGCAAATACTGCTGTAAACATAGAATTAGGGATGCCTAATGCTCTCATTACAATTCCAGAATAAAAATCGACATTAGGATATAATTTTTTCTTAACAAAATATTCATCTTCAAGAGCAATTTTCTCTAATTTAAGAGCTAATTTAAATATAGGATCATTTCTTAGACCTAATTCATCTAATACTTCATTGCATGTGGCTTTCATTATGATAGCGCGTGGGTCTTTATTTTTATATATTCTATGACCGAAGCCCATTAAACGAAAATTATCTGATTTATCTTTTGCTCTTTTAATATATTCATTTATTCTTTGTTCATTTCTAATTTCACTAAGCATTTTAAGGGTTGCCTCATTTGCCCCTCCGTGTGCAGGTCCCCACAAGGATGCTATGCCTGCAGCAATACAAGCAAAAGGATTTGCTCCTGATGAACCAACAAGTCTGACAGTAGAAGTTGAAGCATTTTGTTCGTGATCAGCATGTAAAATAAGAATTCTTTCAAATGCTTTGGTAATAACTGGATTTTGTAAATATTTATTATTAGGGATAGAAAACATCATATTTAGAAAATTTTCTGAATAACTAAGTTCTTCTTTGGGATATACAAAAGGACGACCATTACTGTAAGCATAACTCCATGCAGCAATTGTTGGGACTTTAGCAATTAGTCTTTGAGCAGATAATTTTCTATGATTTTGATTGTTAACTTTCATATTTTCGTCAAAATAGAAAGCTGACATAGAACCTACAACCCCTACCATAACAGCCATTGGGTGAGCATCTCTTCTAAAACCAAGAAAAATATTAGTTATTTGATCATGAAGTAAGCTATGTTCTTTAATTGAATTAATATAAGTTGTTTTTTCTCTTGAATTAGGTAATTCGCCATTAAAAAGTAAGTAAGCAATATCTAAAAACTCACATTTTTCCACTAATTGTTCAATTGGATGACCTCTATGAAGCAGTTCACCTTTCCCGCCATCAACGAAAGTAATTGCTGAAGTACATTCTGCAGTAGAAGAAAAACCAGGATCAAATGTTTTAATTCCATGTGAATGTAATGAGCTAACATCTATCGCTGGATATCCTACAGTTCCTTCTACGACTGGTAGACTCAGGTCTAATGTATCAACATTTATTTTTGCTTTTAATTTACCCATAAACTTTATTTAATTTAATAAAGAATGCGTATTATACCTAAACTATATTATTTATTTATGAATAATGAATAACGCCAAGAATTCTCGGCCCTTTAGAGCCTGTAGCCATAGGGGAGTTATTTTGTTCTTTTTTTAAACATTTATTGGCAAGCCATGCAAAAGCAATGGCTTCGACCTGCTGGGATGGAATGTTGAGTTTATCAGTATTATTAATATTAATACTAGTAATAGATTTAAGTCTTTCAATTAAGAATTTATTTTGGCTGCCTCCACCACATATATAAATTTCATCAATATTGGAACAAAAACTTTTTATAGCGTTATTTATTGAAGATGCAGTTAATTCAAGTAAAGTTCTTTGTATGTCCTCAGGTGAATATTTTTTAACATTAAATTTATTTAACCAATTTATATTAAAAAGTTCTCTCCCAGTACTTTTTGGAGGAGATCTTTTGAAAAATTGTTCTTTTTGGAAATTCAATAATAAATTATTAATTAATTTTCCTGATTTTGCCCATTTGCCTAAATTATCAAATTTCTTTTTGTTAATAAGATAGATCCAATGATCTAATAAAATATTTCCAGGACCACTATCGAATCCAATTATTTGGCCATTAGTTGGTAAGTAAGTAATATTGGCTATTCCACCAATATTTATAATTATTCTATTTTTATTTTTTTTAAAGAAAAATTCTTTATGAAAAGCAGGAACAAGAGGAGCTCCTTGGCCTCCAGCATGAATATCTCTATTTCTAAAATCAGATATAACTGTAATATTCGTTAATTCAGCTAGAAAACCTGCATTACCTAATTGAATAGAATAGCCACTTTTTGGAAGATGTCGAATAGTTTGCCCATGATAACCAATGCACTTTATATCTTTAGCATCAAGTTGAAATTTCTTTAGAATTTTATTAATTCCAATAGCTGTAATTTTTGCATGAAATAATGAGAGCTCAATTGATTTTTTAAGATCAGAATGTTGATTTGAATGAAGCATTAGAAATTTTTTTTTGGTGTTCTCTTTATAAGGAATATGCAAAAATTCGATTATTTTTATAGTTTTATTTTTTAGGCTTATTAAAATAATATCAATTCCGTCTAGGCTTGTCCCAGACATAACTCCAAATAATAGCGGTGAATTTTTCATATTCTCAATTGTGATCGTTTTATTTTTTTATTCAAGTATTTGAAATAATTAAAGTCAGATTTTTTTAAGTTCATAATTGAAATAGAATTAACCTAAATTTAATTTTTGAGACAAAACAGTGAATAAAAAAGAAGCATTAGAATTAATTAAAAGAGGTTCCGATGAGGTTTTAATTGAGTCAGAATTAATTGAAAAATTAAAGAAAGGAAAATCTCTTAAAATTAAAGCTGGATTTGATCCTACTGCACCAGATCTTCATTTAGGGCATGCGGTGTTACTTAATAAATTAAGGCAGTTTCAAGATCTTGGACATATAGTTTATTTTTTAATTGGAGACTTTACTGGGATGATCGGAGACCCAACTGGTAAAAATGTTACTAGGCCTCCGTTATCTGAAGAAGATGTTAAACAAAATGCAAAAACATACTCAGAGCAAGTATTTAAAATATTAGATAAATCTAAAACAAAAATTGTTTTTAACTCTAAATGGTTAAATGATTTAGGAGCAGAAGGGGTTGTTAAAATTGCGTCAACTCATACTGTTGCAAGAATGCTAGAAAGAGATGATTTTGCAAAAAGATATAAGGCAAACCACCCTATTTCTATACATGAATTTTTATATCCATTACTTCAAGGTTATGATTCTGTTGCATTGGAGTCTGATATAGAAATCGGCGGTACTGATCAAAAATTTAATTTATTGATGGGGCGTGAATTGCAAAAACATTTTGGTCAAATTCCCCAATGCATTCTAACAATGCCTCTTTTAGAAGGATTGGATGGTATACAGAAAATGTCAAAATCTTCAAAAAACTATATTGGCATTAATGAGCCTCCAGAAATAATTTTTGCAAAACTTTTATCTTTATCTGATGAATTGATGTGGCGTTATATAGAATTATTATCTTTAAGTTCATTTGAGCAGATAAATTCATGGAAAAAAAGAATAAATGAGGGGGAGAATCCAAAAAATATTAAAGTAGAATTTGCAAAAGAAATTGTCGAACGATTTTATGATAAAAAATCTGCTCAAAAAGCTGAAGATAATTTTAATATAAGAGCTAAAGGGGATGTTCCTGAAGATATTGAAGAGCATTTAATATCAATTACTGAATTAGATGATTTAAATATTCCCCAATTATTAAAAAAAATAAATTTGGTTACAAGCACTTCAGAAGCTTTTAGATTGATAAAAGGAGGAGGAGTTAAAATTAATGGAAAAAAAATAGTAAATTCTAAATTTAATATTAATAAGAGCAAAACTTTTATAATTCAAGTTGGTAAGAGGAAATTTGCAAAAATTAATACTAAATAGCAAAAACCTTATTCTTTCAATTTATTGAATTTATTGATATAATTCGGAAAAGTTAATGGGCCTATGGCCCTTTTTTGTTTTTAGGGCCTATATTTAATAAGGAATCATAAATTGACTGTTGATCTTGAAGCGTTGATTGAAAAGAATGTTTCTAAATTAGGTTATGAATTGGTTGATTTTGAAATAGTTAACAGAGGAGAATTGTTAAGAATCTTTATTGATCAGCCAAGTTCTATAACAATTGATGATTGTGTTGATGTAACTAATCAGCTGAAGCATATTTTAACAGTTGAAAAAGATATTAGTTTTGATCGATTAGAGGTGTCATCTCCAGGTATGGATAGGGTGATTAAAAAACTTAATGATTTTGATAGGTTTAAAGGCAAAAAAGTTAAGATTAAAACACGTTTACCTGTTGAAGACAGAAGAAATTTTATTGGAATTTTACAGGGAGTAAAGAAAGACTTAATACTAATCGAATTTAATAATGCCTTATTAGAAATTAAATTAGATAATATTGAAAAAGCCAGATTAGAGCCAGAATTTTAGTTAAACGTATTACCGGAGAATATTAAATGAGTCGTGAAATATTATTACTAGTGGATGCTCTTGCACATGAGAAAAATGTCTCAAGAGAAGTAATTTTTACAGCGTTAGAATTAGCTTTAGCATCCGCAACGAAAAAAAAGCATGATACTGGTGTAGACATTAAAGTAGAAATTGACCAAGAAACTGGAGAATATAAGACTTTTAGGTGTTGGACAATATTACCTGAAGATGAAATTGAGAATAAAAATGCTGAAATAACTCTCAAGGACGAAAAATCAAAGAATAAATCTATAAATGATGTTATTAAAGAGCCAATATCTTCTGTAGAGTTTGGTAGGATTGGCGCACAGGCCGCAAAGCAAGTTATTTTACAGAAAGTTAGAGAAGCAGAGAGAGAACAAATTCTTAAAGATTTTTTAGCGCAAGATGAAAAATTAGTATCTGGTCAAATTAGAAGAATGGAAAGAGGTAACGCTATTATTGAAATTGGTAGATTAGATGCAATTTTACTTCGTGATCAAATGATACCAAAAGAAAATCTTAGAATAAGTGACCGTATTAGAGCAATTTTAATAAAGATTGATGATACTGTAAGAGGCCCCCAATTAATTTTATCTCGAATAGCCCCTGAATTTTTAATTAGATTATTTGAGTTAGAGGTTCCAGAAATAGAAGAAGGATTGCTTGAAATTATGGCCGCTTCAAGGGACCCTGGCCTAAGATCAAAAATTGCAGTTAAGGCAAATGATCAAAGACTTGATCCAGTTGGGACATGTGTTGGAATGAGAGGTTCAAGAGTTCAAGCTGTTACTAGTGAATTAGCTGGAGAAAGAGTTGATATTGTTTTATGGTCGATAGAGCCAGCACAATTTGTTATTAATGCAATGGCCCCTGCGGAAGTTTCAAGTATTGTTGTAGATGAAGATAAACATAGTATGGATTTAGTTGTAGCAGAAGACCAATTAGCTCAGGCGATCGGAAGAAATGGTCAAAATATTAGATTAGCATCTGAATTAACTGGTTGGGAATTAAATATACTTACTGAAGAGCAATCTGATCAAAAAACAAAAGAAGAATATACATCTGCAAGTCAATTATTTATTGAAAAACTTGATGTTGATGAAGATGTTGCGGATATTTTAGTTCAAGAGGGGTTTTCCTCTTTAGAAGAGATAGCATATGTGCCTATTGAGGAAATGGTTCAAATTGAAGCTTTTGATGAAGAAACAGTTAATGAATTAAGATCTAGGGCAAGCGCAGTTATTCTTACAGCAGCTATTGTAAAAGAAGAAAAAATATCTGAGCCAGCAGCTGATCTTCTGGGTATGGAAGGTATGGACCCTGATACAGCTAAACTTTTAGCTTCAAAAGATATTATAACTATGGAAGATTTGGCGGAATTAGCAGCAGATGAATTAATTGAATTAGTCAAAATGGATGAAGAAAGAGCTAAAGTACTAATAATGACAGCTCGTGCCCCATGGTTTGTTTAAGAAAAATTAGCGGAGTAGTTAATGGGAAAATCTAATGTAGAAGAATTTGCTAGTGAATTGAGCTTACCAATAGATTTATTGCTTGAGCAATTAAAAAGCGCCGGAGTTAATAAATCAAGTGCTTCAGATGAGCTGAAAGAAGAAGATAAATCAGCTTTATTAAATTATCTTAGGGCTGAACATGGGTCTTCTCTTCGTTCAAAATCTAAAATTACATTAACAAGAAAACAAAATACACAAATTAGAAAAACTGACAGTGATGGAAGGGCAAGAACAATTCAAGTAGAGGTAAGAAAAAAAAGAACTATTGTAAAGCCTGATCAATCTAAAGAAAAAATCAACAAACCGGATGGTAAAGATAAATCAATAGAATCTGAAGAAATTGTTGACAGTGATCAAGAAACTATCAGAACTCAAGAAGCAGAAAAAAATAATACATTAGAAGCACAAGCAGATAAAATACAAAAAAAGAAAGACCCAATAGAAAAGAAAAAAGAACCTCCTCAAGATGGAACTTTACATAGACCAGCTTCAAAAGCTGGAATAAAGGTTGAAAAGGATAAGAAGGATAAAAAGGATAAAAAGGATAATTGGGTTGATAGAACTATAAAGAAAAGACCAATAAAAACACGTTCTTCTAATAATATTGGTTGGAGGCCACCAAAAACTAAAAACAAAACTATAGATTCAAATCAAGAGTCTGATCAAGTTTTTGTTGCTCCTAATGAGCCAATTGTGAGAGATATTTTAATACCAGAAACAATTTCAGTTGCAGATTTAAGCCATAAAATGGCTATTAAGGCACCTGAGGTTATTAAGACTTTGATGGGTATGGGGATGATGGTAACTATAAATCAAGTTTTAGATCAAGAAACAGCAATAATTGTAGCAGAGGAAATGGGACATAATCCTGAAGCCGCAAAAGAAAATGATCCTGAATCACTTTTAAATATAGAAGAAAGTGTGAAGCCAAAAATTGAAACAAGGCCACCAGTGGTTACTGTTATGGGGCATGTTGATCATGGAAAAACTTCTTTATTAGATTTTATTAGAACATCTAGAATTGCATCTGGAGAAGCTGGAGGAATTACTCAACATATTGGAGCTTATCATGTAGAAAATAAAAAAGGGGTTATAACTTTTTTAGATACGCCTGGTCATGAAGCTTTTACTGCAATGCGAGCTAGAGGTGCGAAAGCAACTGATATTGTTATTTTAGTTGTTGCTGCAGATGATGGGGTTATGCCTCAAACTATCGAAGCAATTAATCATGCGAAAGCTGCAGAAGTTCCATTAATTGTTGCAATTAATAAGATTGATAAGCCTGAAGCTAATTCCGAAAAAATTAAAAATGAATTATTGGCTCAAGAAGTTATTCCAGAAGATTTAGGTGGAGATTCTATGTTTGTGGAAGTTTCAGCAAAAACCGGGCAAGGAATTGATGATCTTTTAGATGCGGTTTTATTACAAGCTGAAATTTTAGAATTAAAAGCTCCAATTAATACTCCTGCAAAAGGGATTATTGTAGAAGGAAGATTAGATAAAGGAAGGGGGCCAGTAACAACTTTATTAGTTCAATCAGGATTTATTAAACCGGGAGATAGTTTATTAGCAGGAAATGCTTTTGGAAAGATTAGAGCGATGCTTAATGAAATTGGGAAAGATGTGAAACAAGCTGGACCATCAATTCCTGTAGAGGTAACTGGATTATCAGAAGTTCCAAAAGCTGGCGATGAATTTATTATTTTAAATGATGAAAAGAAAGTGCGAGAGATTGCTTTATTTAGACAAGGTAAATTTAGAGATGTAAAATTAGCAAAACAACAAGCATCTAAACTTGAAAATGTTTTTGATCAAATGACAGAAGATGAGGTAAGATTTTTACCTTTAATAATCAAGGCAGATGTTCAAGGCTCCTCAGAAGCTTTAGCTGGCTCATTAGAAAAATTATCAACAGATGAAGTAAAAGTTAATGTTATTCATTCTGCAATTGGCGCTGTTAATGAATCCGATATAAATTTAGCATCTGCGTCTAATGCAGTGATTATTGCATTTAATGTTCGAGCTGATAGTAGTGCTAGAAAATTAGCAGATAATTTAGAAGTTGATGTAAGACATTATAGTATTATCTATGAAGCAGTTGATGAGGTTAAATTAGCATTGGGCGGTTTGTTAGCCCCAGAGCAAAAAGAAAATATTTTAGGAGTTGTTGAAATTAGAGAAATATATAAAGCTTCTAAAGTTGGTAATATTGCTGGTTGTTTTGTTTTAGAGGGATTAATAAGAAGAAATTCTAATGTTCGCCTCTTGAGAGATAGTAATGTTATATTTGAAGGAGAATTAGATTCTTTGAAAAGATTTAAAGATGACACTAAAGAAGTGAAAGCAAATATTGAATGCGGCCTATCTTTAAAAAACTTTAACGATATTAAAGTTGGTGATAAGGTTGAAGTTTATGAATTAGTTCAAGTTCCTAGGAAGCTATAAATTGGTAAAAGATTACCCTAGAAGTGATCGAATTAGTCAACAGATAAAAAAAGAGTTAGCCAATTTATTGCAAACAGAAATTAAAGATCCCGCTTTAAAAATGTTAACAATCATTGATGTTGAGGTATCTCCTTGTTTAAAGCATGCCAAAATATTTTTTATTTCTTCAAAATATGACGAAGAGATTTTTAAAGGTATTAATAGATCTATGACATTTTTTAGATCTCAGTTAGCAAAAAGAATGACAACAAGAGGCATACCTAAATTACATTTTATTTATGATAAAACTATAGATCAAAGTACAAAAATTTCAGAATTACTAAATTCGATCTTGCCGCCCCAAAAATAATTGATGCAATATAAACGAATTAAACTCGATATTAATGGACTTTTACTTATTGATAAACCACTTGGTTTTTCTTCTAATCAAACAGTATCAAAAATAAAATCTTTATTTTCGCCAAAAAAAGTGGGCCATACAGGAACTTTAGATCCAATGGCAACAGGATTATTACCAGTTTGTTTAGGTGAAGCCACTAAGTTTTCTAGTTATTTATTAAATGCAGATAAAACTTATGAAAGTTTAATAAGATTAGGCTATAAAAGTTCTACAGGAGACTCTGAAGGTCAGATTATTAAGCAAAATATAAATAAAATTCCTTCGTTAGCAACTATAAAAAAAGTATTACAAAAATTTAAAGGTCAGATTGAGCAACTACCTCCAATGTATTCAGCTCTTAAACATAAAGGAAAACCATTATATTTGTATGCTAGAGATGGAGTCGATATAAGTAGACCTAAACGTAAAGTTATAATTTATGCAATTGAAATATTAGATTTTCAGGAAGATAAACTTAAGCTTAAAATAAAATGTTCAAAAGGAACATATATAAGAACATTAGCTGAAGATATTGGAGAACAATTAAATGTTGGCGCATATTTATTAGAGCTAGTAAGAACTAATATTGGACATTTAAATATTGAAAAGACTTTAAAGATTAAACAAATTGAACAGATGAAGGATGAGGATAGATTAAAAATTTTATTCCCGATAGAAACTTTATTGGCTAATTATAAAAAAATTATTTTAAAAATTAATGAAGAAAATGCTATTAAGAATGGGAAAATAGTAAAAAAAATAAAAAAGATGCCTGGATATTATAGACTTTTTAATAAGGGTGCTAAATTTCTTGGGTTAGGTGAAGTTGATGAAACAGAAAATTTAAAAGTAAAGCGTTTAATATCAGAATTAAAGAATTGATTTAAAAACATATTGTTAAATTAATAAAATGCCGTTAGAATGTTCGGTTCTGTAATAGGAGAATTGAATGACTAGTACTGCTATAGAAAAAGCAAAAATTGTTGGGAAATACCAGATAGCTAAAAATGATACGGGATCGCCTGAAGTTCAGGTTGCATTGATGACAGATCGTATAACCTATTTGACAGAGCATTTTAAAACTAATGCTAAAGATCATCATTCGCGAAGAGGTTTGTTAGCTCTTGTAAGTCAGAGGCGGAAGCTTTTAGATTATTTAAAGCGAAAAAATTTAGAGCGATACCAAGGGTTAATTAAAAGCCTTGGTCTTAGAAAATAGAAAAGTAAATAAAATTTTAAGCCGATTGCATACAATTTATTTGTTTGAGTCGGCTTTTTTGTTATAAAAAAGTATTCATTATTAAAAAGTGAATAATGAAATTATATAAAAGGATAAATTAAATGTTTAATACAATAAAAAAGAGTATCAAGTTTGGAGGTTATGATTTAACAATTGAAACTGGAGAAATTGGGCGTCAAGCAGATGGCGCTGTTATGATAAGTTATGGAGATACCGTTGTTTTTGTTACTGCTGTTGGAAGAAAAGAAGCAAAGGAGGGTCAAGATTTTTTTCCTTTAACAGTAGATTACCAAGAAAAAAATTATGCTGGAGGAAAGATTCCAGGTGGTTTCTTTAAAAGAGAAGGAAGACCTAGCGAAAAAGAAACTTTAACTTCTAGATTAATAGATAGGCCTTTACGACCACTTTTTCCAGATAATTTTTATAATGAAATACAAATTGTAGCTACAGTAATGTCTTCTGATAGTGAAATTGATTCTGATATACCTGCAATTATAGGAGCTTCTGCGGCATTAGCAATATCAGGTATTCCTTTTCATGGCCCAATAGGCGCTGCACGTGTTGGGTATCTTAATAATAAGTTTGTAATAAATCCTTCTAAAACAGAAATGGAATCAACTGAGCTTGATTTAGTTGTTGCTGGAAGTGATTCTGCTGTATTAATGGTTGAATCTGAGGCAAAGGAGTTACCTGAAAAAGTTATGCTTGACGCAGTATTAGAAGGACATAAAGCAATGCAGCCAGTTATTAAGTTAATTAATGAATTAGCAAAAGAAGCTGCAAAAGAGCCTTGGGATTGGATTGCACCTGAAGTAGATAAAAAATTAATTGATAGCGTTGAAAAAATTGCAGTTAAGGAATTAGAGAAAGCTTTTACTATTAAGTCAAAAGGAGAACGTTCTGAAAAAATTTCTTTAATAAGAGATAAAGTTTTAGATGAGCTTGTTACAGAAGAAACAGATACAGCTCGATTAAATCAAATTAAGGACGAGTTTCATAACCTAGAAGCTAAAATTGTTAGAACTAAAATTCTTGATGGGGACCCTAGAATAGATGGGCGAGATACTCGCACAGTGAGACCTATAGAAATTAGAACGGGGATTTTACCGAGAGTACATGGCTCAGCTTTATTTACAAGAGGAGAAACTCAGGCAATTGTTGTTGCAACATTAGGCACTGGTCGAGATCAGCAGATTATTGATGCTCTTCAAGGAGAATATAAGGATAGATTTATGCTTCACTATAATTTTCCTCCATATGCTACAGGTGAAACAGGAAGAGTTGGCACTCCAAAACGAAGAGAAATTGGCCATGGAAAATTAGCAAAAAGAGCATTGAGTGCAGTATTACCTAGCCAAGAGGATTTTGATTATACGATTAGACTTGTTTCAGAAATCACTGAATCAAATGGTTCAAGCTCTATGGCATCAGTTTGTGGGGGAACTATGGCTATGATGGATGCTGGCGTTCCAATTAAGAATCATGTTGCTGGAATAGCGATGGGTTTAATTAAAGAAGATAATAGAGTTGCAGTTTTAAGTGATATTCTGGGAGACGAAGATCATTTAGGAGATATGGATTTTAAAGTTGCTGGTACTGATAATGGAATTACAGCGTTACAAATGGATATAAAAATTACAGGCATTACTACTGAAATTATGCAAGTAGCTTTAAGTCAAGCAAGAGAGGGGATAGATCATATTTTAAAAATAATGAAGAAAGCTCTTAAGGGCAGTAGAGAAAATCTTTCAAAATTTGCCCCACAGATTCTTACATTAAAAATTCATAAAGATAAAATTAGAGATGTAATAGGTAAGGGCGGCGCGGTAATTAAAGGTTTAGCTGCTGAGACTGGGGCTACAATTGATATTGATGATGATGGACTTATTAAAATTGCATGTACAAGTGCTGAATCTGGTGAAGCAGCATTAGATAGGATTAAAGAAATAACAGCTGATGTTGAAGTAGATCAAATTTATGATGCAAAAGTAATTAAAATACTTGATTTTGGAGCTATAGTTTCCTTATTGCCTGGAAAAGATGGATTGCTTCATATTTCTCAAATTGCACATGAAAGAATAAAAGCAGTTAAAGATCATTTATCAGATGGTGATGAAGTAAAGGTAAAAGTAATAGAAGTGGATGATAAAGGAAGAGTTAGAGTTAGTGCGAAAGCATTAATTGAACCACCAGTTTCTGATAAGTCAAAGAAAGAAGAAGTTAAAGATGATTAAATTTAAAAATTCCCAGCTAGTCTGGGAGTTTTATTTTGCTATTTGTTTTTCTCTAATTTCATCAAGAGTTTTACAATCGATACATAAGGTAGCTGTAGGCCTTGCTAACAATCTTTTTAATCCAATTTTTTCACCACATGCGGCGCAATAACCGTATTCATCATTATCAATATTTTTTAAAGTTCCATCTATTTTTTTAATAAGTTTTCTTTCTCTATCTCGATTACGAAGCTCAAGTGCCATATCAGATTCTTGACTAGCTCTATCATTGGGATCTGCATATGCTGTTAATTCATCTTGCATATGGCTTACTGTCCTGTCTATATCGCTACTTAGTTCAAGTTTCCAGTCAGTTAATATTTTTATAAAATGCTTAATTTGTGATTTATTCATATAGCTTTCATTTACTTTAGGTGTATATGAATTGAATTTTCTTAATCCTGTTATTTTCTTAGGTACTTTTTTAACTACTTTCTTAGTTACTTTTTTAGCTGCACTAGATTTAGCAGCTACTTTTTTAGTTACTTTTTTAGCTGCACTAGATTTAGCAGCTACTTTTTTAGTTACTTTCTTAGCTGCATCTAATGCT
>ERZ1046876.996-NODE-996-length-19727-cov-5.148333_pt1 | contig 19727 bp, 12 predicted proteins | sample MGYA00383094_ERZ1046876 | MGnify/ENA primary metagenome ERZ1046876 (study PRJEB29581, sample SAMEA5548364) | metagenome | biome: marine; feature: coastal; material: water | depth 50 m | study: Short-term variability in the microbial, nano- and picoplankton...
CGAGGGAGCCCAGATCGAAGTGACCGCAACGGGCACCCTCACGCTCAAGGGCGTTGACGAGAACGTCAGCCCCTTTCATGGCGGGACCTTGCTCGCCTTTTGCTTCAGGATCGGATTGTCGGATGGATTGTGTATTCATAATCAATAAGGTGAAAGGTGATTATCATGTCAAAGAGACCCCTTCTTATCAAGGGGAAAGGATCAAGCCGAAAGCGAAAAGATCTTAGATTAATTCTCTTAGATCGTTGACGCCAAGAGATAGGTTAGCGGCTTCAGATTCTTCAAAGACCTGTTCGAGAAGTTTTCTTTTTCCTTGCTGGAGTTGCAGGACATTTTCTTCGACAGTTCCCGAAGTGATTAATTTATAGACGGTTACTTGTTTATCCTGACCGATACGATGAGCCCGATCACTGGCTTGTGCTTCGGCTGCTGGGTTCCACCAAGGATCGAAATGAACAACAACATCCGCTGCGGTTAAGTTTAATCCGGTTCCACCCGCTTTTAGGGATATGAGGAATACAGGTACAGTATCATCTTCTTGAAACCGGTCTACCTGAGCCATTCGATCTTTGGATGATCCATCGAGGTAGCAAAAACTGAGGCCAGCAGCTTCGAGCTCGGATTTTAAAAGTTGAAGAACTTTTACAAATTGAGAAAAAACCAACATCCGATGACCGCCTTCCAGGCAGGTATAAAGCAATTCACGGAAGGCATTCAATTTTGCAGATTGATCGGCTGGGAAATCTGGGTCCACCAAGCGGGGATCACAGCATGTTTGGCGTAGTCGTAGCAATTGGGTCAGGGTTTTCATCCGCATCGCACCCTCTGAGGATCCTGAATCTGCCATACTATTGAGTTCGTTTTCTGCAGATTGGCGAACCTTCGCATAGCAATCTTTTTGCTCTTCAGTTAAATCAACATATAAAACCTGCTCAATTTTTTCTGGTAATTCCGGAGCTACATCTTTTTTACTTCTTCTTAATAAATAGGGTGCCGATTCCTTGAGGATTCTCCGCTCATGCCAAATTCGCTCATCACCACGGGATGCGGGTGGGAGGTTGGGGCGTGCCCCTGGCAAAAGAAATTCAAGCAGTGATAAAAGGTCGGATACACTGTTTTCAATTGGGGTGCCGGTGAGAAGGACTCGTCCCTCCGAGTTTAAGGAGGACATCGCCTTGGCGTTGTTAGTCTTCCGGTTTTTTAAATGTTGGGCCTCGTCCCCGATAACACAGAGAAAGGGCATGCACTCAAATATCTCAAGATCACGAACTAAGGTGCCATACGAGGTAATGATGAGATCATTCTTGCCCAGTTCGGTTGCTTCTTCCGAACGGTTTGTACCATGGTGAATGTAGGATAATAATTCGGGGCAAAATCGGGTTGCTTCCCTCTTCCAATTTTCTAAAAGGGAGGCAGGGCAAACCACAAGTGAAACCGTTGAAAATCCCCGTTCTTTTCGGAGAGCTGATAAAAAAGCAAGGGCTTGCAGTGTTTTTCCTAGCCCCATCTCGTCAGCTAAGATACCACCTAAGTCGTTACGGAATAGGTGGAGAAGCCAAGCAACCCCCGTCGTCTGATAGGGCCGGAGGGTATTCTGTAAGGAATCGTTGAGACTGGGGGGGGGGAGGGTAGAAAGATCCCTGAGTGCGGAGCTTCTTTTTTTCCACTTAGCTGGAGGCTGGAAGCGGGGGTCGACTTCGACAAGAAATTCTTCGAGAGCTGGTGCTTGAAATTTTTCTACAGGATGACTTGTACGAGCAAGAAGGGGAGCATCCGGATTGCCAGAAATTATGCGTTGCAGGCGGCTCGCTTTTTCTTTGAGGTCACGAGTGAGTAGGTACACTTTTTCTCCGTGGCGAACATGATTTTTTCCTGTGGACAGCGCATGTTCGAGCACATCTAGCGGAACCTTACCAGCTTCAATACATATATCGACCTCGGCGATATCACTTGATTCCCTTGCCGATGTGCGAATTTCTGCTTTTTGGATTGTCGAGGTGAGTTTTTTAAAGTTTTGGGTAAATTCTGCCTCGTAATCCAATGCAAGATCTTCTTGGTGAGATGCCAGGAATTCGAGTACAGATGACGGGTCGCGCAACCACCACCAATGTCGGTGAGAACGGTCTCGGAGAAAGTTCCACTCCCTTAGAAGACGTAATACTTCCATGTAGCCCGGGTGTTCTGAAGATGGCAAAATAATACGCAAATATTCAGTCGAGCCTTCGACTTCTATTGGTGGTCCATTATAGTCAGGGACATTTGGGATGGGGGCTGGGGGAATATGATCGATTTTTTCTTTAATTTCCCGAACGGGCCGGGGCCGATTCCGTTGGGGGGGATCAATGAAATTACTGACTCCTGTCAGGTTGCCATCTTTCCAAATGATTTCAGAGTCCGGGTTATTTGCAGGATAAAAACAGGAGACTTCATGAAGTAATTTCAATAGCTCTCCCATTTGCTCAAGGGTAAGCTGAAGGAAAGAAGTAAGTCTTCCACCGCACCATTGAGAAAGAGCAAAAAGAGCCGACCTTTCTGCATCGGCTAGGTTTGCAAATGCCGAGGAAGAAACTTTTTCCGGTGGAAGACGACTCCCGTCTTCCTGTTCAAGCTCAACTTTTGCAGGGATGGCATTACGCTGCACACTGCCCGCCATGGTCGGTGGAAGGAGAATTCGTAACCTCACGCCCCTTTAGCTAAAAATAATGCTCGATAGAGCCTCGTTTATATCACTGGAAGCCGGTGCACCACCCATAGCAAAATCTGGTTTGCCTCCTCCTTTTCCCCCAAGCTTTTTTGCTAGCTCGCCAAGGTATTGTCCGGCTTGGTGACCAACGTCGATTGCAGCTTGTGAGCAGATGCATATCATCCCACACTTATCATTGGCTACGCTGGCCAAAAGAACAACGGACGGATTTGAGCGTTTGTTGACTTGGGCAGCTAGAGCACGGAGATCATTAGGGCAAAGCTCAGGGACAACCGACTTAATCAAGCGAATCTCTCCGGATTGTACCGCCTTTTCAATGAGCTCATCCGCTATGCCTGCCTGACCTTTTTGTTCAAAGGCACGAAGTTTTCTATCTAGCTCTTTTGCTTTTGCCTGCATCTGTGAAATGCGTTCTGAAATCTCATTCGGCTGGCAAGAAAGTTGATGGCTGAGCTTTTGGACCAAGGAGATTCGGTCATCTGCCCATTTGTGAGCGGAGAATCCAGCAACAGCTTCAATTCTTCGAGTGCCGGCTGAAATCGCAGATTCGTTGACTATCCGAATGGACCCAATTTCACCTGCGGAGGAAACATGAGTGCCACCGCAAAGTTCTTGGCTCCACCCACCTAGATTTACCACTCTTACAACTTCGCCATATTTATCTCCGAAAAAGGCAATAACTTCATCTGCTTTTTGAGAAAAAGGAACTTCATAGGATTCCAGTTTATCATTAAGCAAGAGCTTTTCATTGGAAATCTTTTCTATTTCTAAAATCTGCTCAGGTTTAATTCCTTCGAAGTGAGAAAAATCAAAGCGTAAACGGTCGGACTCTACTAAGGAACCAGCTTGACGGATATGATCACCAAGGACTTGCCGCAGGGCCCAGTGAAGTACATGGGTTGCGGTATGATGCCTCTGGATCGATTGGCGCCTCCCAGTGTCAACGCTCAGCAAGGCCTTTTCGCCCTTCAAAACCTGCTTTTCCGGCAACCCCTTGAGTGTATGCAGAAAACGGCCAGAACTGTCTTTTTTGACATGGGTAATCACGTGGGTTTCATTGGCGATGAAAACACACCCAGAATCTCCAACTTGACCGCCCATTTCTGCATAAAAAGGAGATTGGTCGAAGACTAAGTAGGTAATACCATTTTGATGTATACAGTCCGTGCAAGTGGAGGGGTAATTGCAAAGATTATCGATATTGTAACCAGTGAATTCTGTAGCATCTGCCCCAGGAGAGTTTTCGCTCACTAAGATATCGACTGATTTATGTGCTTGCCGGGCCCGCTCCCTTTGAGCATTCATTTCGATTTCGAACGCCTTTATATCTACTGAAAGGTTGGATTCTCGAGCCATGAGCTCTGTCAGGTCAAGGGGGAAGCCGAAAGTGTCATAGAGCTTGAATGCAAAAGAACCTGAAAGTTGATTGCCAGAATCTAAGGACTTGATTTCACGGCTAAAAAGTTCGATCCCCCGATCCAAGGTTTTATTAAAAGATTCTTCCTCAGACTTAAGTGTTTTAAGAATGAGATCTTTTCGTTTCTGAAGCTCTGGGAAAAATCCACCCATTTGTTTAATCAGTGTTGGAGCAAGGAGGTGAAAAAAAGGTTGCTCAAACCCTAAAGTCCGACCGTAGCGTATCCCCCTTCTTAAAATTCGTCTTACAACATAATTACGATCGCTGTTACCCGGTAGTATTCCATCAGCAATGGAAAAGCAGAGTGCTCGCAGGTGATCCCCAATGACTCGAAAAGCTACATCCACTTCTTCCTGTTTATTTTCAGGTTTTCCCCCTTTGGGTAAAGTTGAGGTGTAATGCATGCCGGACATGGAGCTTAGTTTCTCAAAAATAGGAAAAAATACATCGGTGTCATAATTTGAGGTGGGCTTAGAAAAATCAGTGAATTCTTTTGTGGACTGCATGACAGCTGCCACTCGCTCAAAACCCATTCCCGTGTCTACATGTTTTGAGGCAAGGGGAGAAAAACTACCATCTCTGCCGGCGTTAAATTGAATAAATACTAAATTCCATATTTCAATACAAAGATGGGAGTCTGCATTGACTAATTTACCCTGTGATTTGCCGTCAGGCGTCAGGTCAATGTGAAGTTCGCTACATGGACCGCAGGGGCCAGTTTCTCCCATCATCCAAAAATTATCTTTTTTCCCGCCCATAACAACATGAATTTCAGGATCAAGACCGGCCGATTCAAAAATATTGGACCACAAATCATAAGCTTCTTGGTCAAACTCTGCTGGGTCGCCTTCCTGTGGTTTGTACACACTGGCAAATAAACGTTCGGGGGGGAACTTCCAAACATTTACAAGTAGTTCCCACGCCCACTCAATCGCCTCCTTTTTGAAGTAATTTCCAAAAGACCAGTTTCCAAGCATTTCAAAAAATGTATGGTGGTAAGTATCAAATCCTACATCTTCTAGGTCGTTATGCTTACCTCCTGCCCGAATACATTTCTGAGTATCGGTAGCCCGAGAAAAAGGAGCTTGTTGATCTCCCAAAAAATAAGGGACGAATTGATTCATGCCTGCGTTGGTAAACAGCAGGTTTGGTGATTCGGGAAGTAACGGAGCAGAAGCCACAAATTGGTGTTCTTTGGACTTAAAGAAGTCGATAAAAGATTGTCGTATGACTTCAGCCTTCATGAATGACAGGGTAAAAATGAATGGTTATGATCGCAAATATTTAGCTTAGGTGATGAATTATAGCATCACCCATCTCTTTGGTTCCAACTGTACTCTCGCCCTTGGCAATATCACCGGTGCGAAGTCCAGAACGAATTGTCTCCTTGACCGCACTTTCAATAGATGCTGCCGCTGCTTCCATTCCGAAACTGTATCGAAGCATGAGGGCTGCACTAAGAACTTGTGCGCAAGGGTTAGCCAATCCCATGCCGGCAATATCTGGGGCGGTACCTCCAGCTGGCTCGTATAAACCAAAGGGTAAATTTAGGCTATTTTTTCCCGTTCCCAGACTGGCGGAAGCAAGCATCCCAAGAGATCCGCAAATTACCGCAAGTTCATCGGATAATATATCTCCGAACATATTTTCAGTAACTAAAACATCAAATTGGTTTGGATCCCGGACCAATTGCATGGCAGCATTGTCGACATACATGTGGGAAAGTTCGATAGAGGGGTCAAGTTTTTGGACACAATCGGAAACAACTTTTCTCCACAGGACTGAAGTCTCAAGCACATTGGCTTTATCAACAGAGCAAATACGACCATCCCGAAGAGAAGCAGCTTTGATTGCTACTTCTACAATCCGCTCAATCTCATTCGTCTTGTAAATCATGGTATCAATTGCTTCCTCTTCTCCATTCTCCAATGTTTTGGTACTTTTCGGCTGTCCAAAGTAAATTCCCCCAGTGAGTTCTCTGACGCAGAGAACATCAATTCCATCGATAACAGTGTCAGTGCGAAGGGGGGATAAGTCAGCTAATTCTGGGTACAAATTTCCGGGCCGAAGGTTAGCAAATAATTGAAATGCTTTTCGAATAGGCAGAAGAGCTGCCCTTTCGGGTTGCTCTTTTGGTGGCAAATTCTCCCACTTGGGCCCACCTACAGAACCAAAAAGTATCGCATCTGCTTCCCTGCAAGCCGAGAGGGTAGATTCAGGTAGGGCATTCCCATGATTATCGATTCCAATACCCCCCACATCATGGGAGGAGGATTCGATAGTGAAATTCGTTTTCTCACCGAGGGCTTTGAGTACATTGAGAGCAATATCCATGACTTCAGGACCAATGCCATCGCCAGGTAGGGTAGTGAAGCGTAATTTATTCATGAAGACTAAGAATTCATAAGCCTTTAAGACCGAGCTGCAATGCTGAAAAGATAAAACTTCCACCCCCATAGGTATGAATTGACATTTAATCCGGGAAACCATAGAAAGGAATACTAACAGTCTAATCTCGAAGATAGGCGGGCCTTGCTCGCCTTTTTTATTCCTATTTTCCAAAACCCAAAAACTATCAATCACTATGAGTAGCGAAATTCTCGCAGTTCTCGAATACATGGAGAAAGAGAAAGGTATCAGCCGTGAGGACATGATTGCCACGATTGAAGGTGCCGTTAAGGCCGCAGCGGAAAGGGGCGTTAATTCCTCCAGTGACGTCCGAGTAGAAATTAACGCTAAGAATGGTGTGATGCAGGCTTGGACACGACTAGAAGTAGTTGAATCTGTCTCCGATACTGCCAAAGAAATCCATGTAGACAAAGCAAGGCTCTACGCCGAAAATCCACAGGTCGGTGATATGGTAGAACGCGAAATGGACCCATCCTATCTGGGCCGAATTGCCGCTAAAACTGCCGAGCAGGCCATCAAGCAAAGACTTCGCCAATTTGAGAAGGAGCATATTTATGACGAATTCCGAGACCAAGTTGGAAATTTGGTTATGGGTATTGTCCGGCGTAAAGAGCGGGGGGACCTCATCGTCGAAGTCGGAAAAGCGGAAGCTTTACTGCCATGGAGAGAAAGAGTTCCCGGTGAAGACTGGGTGCCGGGTGAGCGCATTCGTTGCTTGTTGAACAAGCTTGAACAACATGGTCGTGGACCTGAATTGATTTTGAGCAGATCCAGCCTCAATTTTGTTCGCAAGTTATTTGAAATGGAAGTTGCAGAGATTGCAGATGGTACAGTCTCTCTTGCGGCCATGGCTCGTGAACCAGGCTATCGTACAAAAGTTTGTGTCAAAAGCACCGACCAAAAAGTCGACCCTGTCGGTGCTTGCGTAGGTGCACGCGGCTCTCGTGTAAAAAGCATTGTGCGGGAAATGAATGGTGAGAAAGTAGATATCGTACGATGGTTTGAAGACCCAATTGAGCAACTTACAGAAGCCCTGAAGCCAGCCGTTCCTCAAAATGTAACTTTAGACCGGGACAAGCGAAGAATGTACTTTGAAGTTGTGGAAGACGATCTTTCAGTCGCCATTGGAAGAAAGGGTATCAATGCAAGGCTGACCTCCCGCTTACTTGGATGGAAACTCGATATTGGAAAAGTCGTTGTTAAACAAGTCGGTTTTGACGAAAGAAAACTCAAGGCTGCCGAAGCTCTTACCTCTGTTGGTATTGAATTTGAAGTGGCAGATCGTTTGGTTGCTTTTGGACTTGTGAGTCCAGATGCTTTTGAAGGGGTGACCGCTGATGATTTGGTAGGCTTGGGTTTTGAAGCAGAAACTGCGGATGTTATCCTCGCAAAAGTTTCAGTGGGTCCACCACAATCGACGCAAGAATCAACAGAATCTTAATCATTATTTTATAGCTTATGAGTGTACGTATCCACGCAATTGCAAAGGAAATTAACAAAACCAGTAAAGAGGTCTTGGAAATCCTTTCGAAAAGAGGATACGATCTAAAGAGTGCATCTTCAACGATTGACAATATCTCAGCTCAGTCCCTCATCGATGAATTTTCTACCCAATCGGGTGCTGATACTTCGGCCAATGGTTCTGTAACAGAAACACCATCTGTTGACAATGCATTGAAAGACCAGGGTAAAAAGAAAGCCCCAATCGTGCGAACCAAAGCAGACTTAGACCGGGAAAAGTTGGAGAAAGACGAGGCTGAGAAAGCCTTAAAAGAAGAACAACTTAAATCCGAACAGGCTGCCGCCCTCAAGTTGAATCCAGAAGGTAGTAACAGTGGTGATGCCAACCCTGAGGTTAATCCTCCAAAACCTCCGAGTATGGCACCCCCGCCACCCACGAAACGAGCTTCAGCTCCGCCACCACCTACAGGTGCAGGAAAGTCTGTAATCCCATCTCCGCCGGCTGCTGTCTCTTCTAATGATGAAGCCAAGAAGGATGACGAAAGCACAGGAGTTGTCGAAGGTAACCTAATTATGGTGAAGCCTCCCATTGTCGTGCGTGACTTTGCTGGCTTTATTGGGTTAAAACCATTTCAATTGATTTCCGAGCTCATGGAAATGGGCATTTTTGCCTCAATGAACCAATCTATTGAGGAGGATGTAGCACGGCGAATAGCTAAAACTAAAGGATTTGAGCTCGAAATTAAGCATCGTGGTGAGAAGGCTGAAACGGTTGCTAAGAAGAAAGTGGTCATCGACGAAAATGATGAAAAATTCCTCCAATCACGTCCACCAGTTGTTTGTATTTTGGGGCATGTTGATCATGGGAAAACCACTCTCTTAGACACTATCAGAAAGGCAAATGTTGTCTCTGGTGAAGCTGGTGGAATCACGCAGCATGTTGGTGCTTACCAAATTACCCACAATAATCAAAAAATTACTTTTCTTGACACTCCAGGTCATGCCGCTTTTTCGAAAATCCGAGAAAGGGGTGCAAACCTGACAGATGTCGCCGTCTTGGTTGTAGCTGCTGACGATGGGTTTATGCCTCAAACTGATGAAGCTCTGAAGTTTGCACAGCGAGCACAAGGAACCTTAGTAATTGCGATTAATAAAATGGACTCAAAAGGGGCAGATGCAGATAAGGTGAAAACCCAAATGCAGGAACGCTCCATACCCCCAGAGGATTGGGGGGGCGATGTGGTAACAGTTCCAATTTCTGCTCTGAAAGGTGACAATATTGAGGACTTGCTTGAAATGATACTCTTGCAGTCTGAACTCATGGAACTTAAAGCCAATCCAGACGCAAATTCCGAAGGAGTTATCGTAGAGGCAAGGCAAGAAGTAGGTCGGGGACCGACGGCTACAATTATTGTGCAAAAAGGCACTCTCAAAATCGGGGATACAATTCAATCTGGTGCAGTTCATTGCAAAGTAAAAGCCATGATCGATGATCAAGGCAATAAATTGAAAGCTGCCCCTCCATCAACCCCTGTGAATATCCTTGGTTGGTCAGGTGTGCCAGATGCAGGTGCACCCTTCAAGAAATTTAAGAATGAAAGGGAAGCTAGGCGTGAAGCTGAAGAATTTGAAAATCTGAACAAATTTCCCGCTCCCCTTGTTGAAGAAGCCGATCCAGGAAGTGGAACTTCAGAGACTTCTGGGGTTGATGCCTTATTTGCAGCAATTTCGAAGAGCAAAGCCACAACATATAAAGTTATATTGAAAGCTGATGTCAGAGGTTCGCTTGAAGCCTTAAAAGGTTCTCTAGAGATGATCAAGAGTGATAAAGTTTTACTTGAAGTCCTCCAGTCTGAGGTTGGGCAGATTACCAAAAATGATGTAAAAATGGCCAGTACCTCTGGTGCGGATGTACTTGGTTTTAATGTCAAGTCTGAGAATGGTGTCATGGGCGAAGCAAAGCATTTAGATGTTAATGTTTTTCAAAATAATATTATCTACGAAATTATTGACCTTGCGAAGGAGAATATGGCAAACCTTCTCGAACCGGAGCTCGTTGAGAAAAAGACAGGTCGTGCTGAAATTCGACAAATCTTCCGGGTTAGCAAAGGTCGTGTGGTTGCAGGTTCCATGGTTATGGAAGGTTCAATCGGGCGAAACAAAGTGGCTCGTTTGATGCGAGGGGGAGTATTAATTGCTGAAGGAAAAGTAGAAACTCTGAAGAGATTCAAAGACGATGCTACTGTGGTCAAAGCTGGCTTCGAATGCGGGATACGATTGGATGCCTTTGATAAATACGAAGAGGGTGATTTTATTGAGACTTTTGAAGTTGATAAAATTACCCCAAGTCTTTGATGTTTAATGAGTCTAAGGATTACCCGTGTTAACGAGTTAATTAAAAGGGAAATAGCCAACTACCTTAGTCAAAAATACAGGGCAGAGGCTGTTCGTTGGACAATTACATCCGTTGAAACATCTCCTGATTTACGAAACGCAACGGTTGCTTATTCCGTAATTGGCGATGACAAGAATGCGAGAGAAGCTCAGCTTTTCTTTCGCAAACATGCCGGAGAAATCCGCAAGGAAGTCACTCGCTTTGTAATACTTAAATATTCGCCTCGTTTACAATTTGTCAGAGATTTTGGTATCGAACGGGGCAATCGTGTCATGGAGATATTGGATGATCTAGAAGATCAGGGTTCAATGGGTGACACACCAAACGAGTCACAATAGTTGTTGACTGTGACAATATGACTTGTGTCTGTCTCGCTTTTATTGGTGAACCCCTCCTTTTTTAAGGCATTTAATTTCTTAATACATTCTTAATCAGGGTATTAAGAGTTTTTTTATTTAAGGCATAATTTTTGCAGTACGAGATGCGTGAGTAAAATTATAGGTATAGATCTCGGCACAAGTAATTCGTGTATGGCAGTAATGGAGGCAGGTGAGCCTAAGGTAATTCCCAATTCTGAGGGGAATCGTACCACGCCCTCTATCGTTGCTTTTAGCAACAACGGGGAACGCCTAGTTGGCCAGTCGGCAAAGCGACAGGCTGTAACCAACCCTCAAAATACAATTTTTTCAGCTAAAAGACTTATCGGGCGAAAATATTCCGAAATTAAGGATGAAATGTCCACTGCCCCTTTCAAGGTGGTTGAGGGTAAAAACGGTGCAGCTGTGATTGAATGCGAAATTGATGGCAAAACCGAAACCTTCATGCCTGAACAAATTGCATCAATGGTTTTAGCCAAGCTCAAAGCTGATGCGGAAGCCTACTTGGGCGAGCCTGTTACGAAAGCTGTTATCACAGTGCCAGCTTATTTTAATGATGACCAACGCAAAGCCACCAAAGACGCTGGACTTATCGCTGGTTTAGAGGTTGAACGTATTATTAACGAGCCTACTGCAGCTTCCCTTGCCTATGGCTTGGACAAGAAAGGTGAGGAAACCATCGCTGTATATGACTTGGGCGGTGGCACTTTTGATATTAGTGTTTTAGAAATTGCTGAGGGTGTATTTGAGGTCAAATCAACCAATGGTGATACTCAACTTGGTGGAGATAATTGGGATGAGAAAATCATCCACTGGTTGATTAAAGAATTTAAAAACGACCAAGGCATTGATCTCACTGGCGACCCTATGGCTATGCAAAGGCTCAAAGAGGAAGCGGAAAAAGCTAAAATGGCTCTGTCCTCTTCCCAATCCACTGAAATCAACCTCCCTTTCATAACAGCTGATGCTTCGGGGCCAAAGCACTTAAATATCACTTTTTCTCGTGCCAAGTTAGAGCAGGTTTGCGACGATTTGTATGCACGAACAAAGGCGCCTTTCGAGGCTTGCCTCAAGGATGCTGGTATCGATTTGGGAAGTATCGGGAATCTTGTTCTTGTTGGAGGTATGACCCGCAGTCCGAAAATTGTAGAGCTTGCAAAAGAATTAGGTGGTAAAGATCCAAATCAAGGCGTTAACCCAGATGAAGTTGTTGCGATTGGAGCAGCGGTTCAAGGTGCGGTTTTACAAGGTGATGTTAATGATGTCCTTTTACTAGATGTCACACCCTTGACTCTTGGCATTGAGACAGCAGGTGGTGTTTCTACACCCATGATTGAACGCAATACCACAATCCCAACGAAAAAGTCCCAAGTGTTTTCCACAGCAGCTGATAATCAACCTGCAGTTGATATTGTTGTACTGCAAGGAGAGCGTGCCATGTCTAACGATAACAAAACTCTGGGTACCTTTAAACTCGATGGAATTTCTGCAGCACCACGAGGCACTCCACAAATTGATGTTACATTTGATATTGATGCAAATGGTATTTTAAATGTTTCTGCCAAAGATCAAGGCACAGGCAAGGATCAAAAGATTACGATATCAGGCTCTTCAAGCATGGATGAGGCAGAAGTGGAACGCTTGAAGCAAGAGGCAGAAAAGTTCGCAGAGGAGGACAAAGAAAAGAAGGAATCGATTCAAGTTCGCAACGAATTAGACTCAATGGTCTACCAAAGCGAAAAGCAATTATCCGATTTAAACGACAAAGCCCCAGACGATCTTAAGAACAAGATCAATGAACTTTTAGAGGATGTGAAAAAAGTTCTCGAAAAGTCTGATAGTACTTTAGCTGAGCTCAATGAAGCGAAAGAAAAAATGCAAAAGAACTTTGAAGAACTCGGTAAGGAAGCTATGAAGTACGCTAGCCCTGCTGGTTCAGAAAGCGAAACCGCTGAAAGTGACACATCTTCTGCTTCTGAAAAGGATACTCAAAAGAAAGATGATGATATCGTAGATGCAGATTTTGAAGTTGTTGATGAAGACAGCGAAAAAGAAGAGAAAGCTGAAAAGTAAAATTTGAACTCTAACAGATTATTAATCTAACAAACCCAAAACAATAGAATATGAGTAAACCAAAAATCACTCCGTTGGGAGATCGCGTCTTGGTCAAGCAAGTCGATGAAGACGAGCAAGTCAAAGGCGGGATTATCATCCCCGACTCCGCAAAGGAAAAGCCACAAGAAGCTGAAGTAGTAGCTCTTGGAACAGGAAAAAAAGACGAGGACGGTAATGTCATTCCTTTTCAAGTAAAAAAAGGAGACAAAGTACTCATCAGTAAATATGGTGGAACCGAGGTCAAGCTTGACGATGTTGAGTATCAACTAATCCGTGAAGATGACATTCTCGGAGTCATCGGATAAGGCACTTTTGCACTTAACTAACTAACCAAATATAAAATACTAAAATGGCTAAGCAAATATTATTCGACGAAGCTGCTCGTAAAAAAGTCCTCAAAGGCGTAACCACACTTGCTGACGCAGTGAGCGTTACTTTAGGACCGAAGGGTAGAAATGTTTTAATTGATAAAAAATTCGGTTCCCCAACTGTTACTAAGGACGGTGTCACCGTTGCTAAAGAAATCGATTTACCAGATCCTTATGAAAATATGGGTGCACAAATGGTTCGTGAAGTAGCATCCAAGACTTCAGACTTGGCTGGTGATGGTACAACCACAGCAACCGTTTTGGCTGCAAGTGTATACCGTGAAGGACTTAAAAATGTAGCAGCCGGTGCAAACCCTGTTTACTTGAAGCGCGGAATTGACAAAGCTGTAGAAGCTGGTGTTGCAAAACTCCTTCGTGACAGCAAGAAAGTTTCCGATCGTGAAGAAGTCCGACAAGTTGCAACTGTCTCCGCTAATTGGGACGATGAAATCGGTGAGATTATTGCCGATGCAATGGACAAAGTAGGCAAAGACGGAACCATTACTGTAGAAGAAGCCAAAAGCATCGAGACTACCCTTGATGTGGTTGAAGGCATGCAGTTTGACAAAGGATACTTAAGTCCTTACTTCTGCACCAATAATGACACCATGGAATCCATCTTGGACGACTGTTTCATTCTGATCTACGAAAAGAAAATCACTGCACTCAATGACTTACTTCCAGTACTTCAGTTAGTTTCCAAGCAGGGTAAACCACTTCTTATCATCGCTGAAGATGTAGAAGGTGAAGCACTTGCTGCCTTAGTTGTCAATAAATTGCGTGGTACCTTAAATGCCTGTGCGGTTAAAGCACCCGGGTTCGGAGATCGTCGCAAGGAAATGCTTCGCGATATTGCTATCTTGACCGGTGCTCGTTGCATCACAGAAGATCTTGGTATCAAACTTGAGAATATTCAACTTGCTGACTTAGGTCAGGCAAAGCGTATCTCTGTTGACAAAGAAAACACAGTTATCGTTGAAGGTTCAGGAAAAGCTTCTGAGATTCAAGGGCGTGTAAAACAAATCCGTCGTCAAATTCAAGAAACCACTTCTGACTATGACCGTGAGAAACTTCAAGAGCGCCTTGCAAAATTGGCAGGTGGTGTTGCAGTAATTAATGTTGGTGCAGCAACCGAGCCAGAAATGAAAGAAAAGAAAGCTCGTGTTGAAGATGCATTGCATGCGACCCGTGCCGCTGTTGAAGAAGGTATTCTTCCTGGTGGTGGTGTTGCTTTGCTCCGTGCAGCAAATGCTATTGATAAATCAGCTAACAACTTAGAAGGGGACGAAGCAATTGGTGCAACAATCGTACGCCGTGCCATTGAAGCTCCTCTTCGCAAGCTTTGCGACAATGCTGGTGTAGAAGGCTCCCTTGTGGTACAGCAAGTGCTCAAATCTAAGAGTACCATGGGCTACAATGTAGCAACTGATACACATGAAGATCTGATCAAAGCTGGTGTAGTTGACCCAACTAAAGTGACTCGTACTGCATTGCAAAATGCTGGCTCAGTTGCTGGTCTTCTCTTAACCACTGATTGCATGATTACTGACATTCCTGAAGAAGAAAAAGCAGCTCCAGGTGGTCATGATCACGATCACGGCATGATGTAAGAAAAATCTTTCTTATATTCAATTTTGGAGGGCGTTCACTTCGGTGTGCGCCCTTCATTTTTTTACAGGCATCACTAAAAAGTGATCACGCAAATCAAAAAGTATTCGAATTATAGTACAAGGGTGTAACCTCTGAACCTAAAAATGCGAGGAAATGAAAAAACTATGGAAAGTTAGGACGAAGCCTTTGGATCTTTGGCAAATAAAGCAGATTGTTCCTCTGCATGATAGGATGATCTTACCAATGGACCAGATTCAACTATCTTGATACCAAGTTTGTGAGATTCCTCTTTCCAATGTGCGAACTCTTCTGGGGTTGCCCACCTGTCAATAGGTGCATAGTCAGGACTGGGTTGCAAGTACTGCCCCAATGTTAAAATATCCAATCCAATTTCAGCTAGGTCCTTAAGTGCGACGGGAATTTCATTTTCTTTTTCGCCAAGACCAAGCATGATCCCAGACTTTATGCGGAAGCCCCGTTGTTTGGCATGATTCAGTACATCGAGGCTTCTTTGGTAGCTTGCAGTCCTTCGGATCGGCCGCTGCAAGCGTTCAACCGTTTCTAGGTTATGGTTAAAGATATCAGGGGACGCATCCAATACTAAATCCAAATTCTCAAATTCACCTTGAAAGTCAGGCACTAATACCTCGATTGCGGTATTAGGGTTACGATGGCGAACAGCACGAATGGTTGCCGCCCATACTTTAGCTCCACCATCAGGTAAGTCATCTCGAGCAACAGAAGTGAGCACGCAATGTTTTAAATTCATTTTTGCCACTGCGTCTGCGACTCGGGGTGGTTCCGCAAGGTCAAGCTCTGTTGGCTTACCGGTTTGTACGGCACAGAAAGTACATGCACGAGTGCATACATTACCAAGAATCATCAAGGTTGCTGTGCCTCTCGACCAACATTCACCCATGTTAGGGCACTGAGCACTTTGGCAAACTGTATGGAGTTGATTTGTATCAACAATATCACGAACTTCACTGTAGGCAGGTCCAGATGGCAACTTAGCCCGTAACCAACTGGGTTTTCTATCTTTGGTAACAGAGGAACTCATAGTTGTTAAGATTCTATCATTGGTGGGCCATCTTTACCAGCTGTTCTATGATAAGAGCGACCGGAATCTGCTTTTTCGTATTTGGTAAATCCGTGTCTTGCAAGATTTTGGTCTGAAAGAACTGATTTTTCTCTCTTGTCTGTATGTGTGAGGGAGATGGATGCGGCAGAAACTAATTTACGGACTCGTTCTCCAGTGATGGGATGTTTAATTAACGGGGGAGAACCTAGTGGTTGTTCAACCTCAAAGCGTTCATAAGGCTCACATCCATCCAGCACTTCATACATATAGAGCGGCATAACAAATTATGCTGTTTTCTTTTTTCTTGGAGGGAATTCAAAGCCAATACCTCCATTGTCCTTAAGGATTAGATTCGCATCAAAAGGTCTTTTAGTTCTTCGGGATACAAAACCCTTTATTAAACCTGTCTTTTTCTCGTTAACTAATTTTTGAAATTCATCCAATGGAATTTCTTTATCGAGTAATTTTCTAGTGATACGAAAAGTGCATTCTCCATCAGAAATTTTCTTATTTTGAACACAGACATAGGAAAGCCCTGTTTGCTTAATGTCATTTTGGCAAATGGGACATTTTGCAACAACAGGTGCATCTTTAAGTAATTCAACTTCCTCAGACTCTTGATCATCTGAGTTATTATCAAAAATAAAACTTACTTTAAAGTCATCTTCAAGTTTCAACATAGCTGAAAATCTTTTTCCAGCTTTGGAAATGAAGTCATCAAGAGGACCAATTCTTTTTTCTTTCAGCAGCAGTTCAACCTCTTCAATTTCCAGCCTTCTTCCTGCAATGCTTTTAGAAATTTTAAATTCACCTTCCAAATCTTGATAAAAGCTAAGAGCTTCAAAAAGAGGCTTTCCATCCACAGGTGATTTTAAGGTAGTGTCTTTAAATGAATCCGCAGTTTCTGTGAAACCTGTGGTCTTGGATACAAAATCTTGTGTGAGAGAGCTAATCTCCTGCATGAATTCATCCCTCGACATTTCTCCATTCTCAATTTTACGCAATTTATGCTCCCACTCTCCAGTCATGGTGGGACTAGTGAGCACATTTACATTGGCAGCATGAAGGAATTGAAAAAGGTCTTCCGCCTTGAGAGACGGGTGCAGCTGGGTGCCTTCCCTTCGAACATATTTTTCTTTTATTAAGTGCTCAATCGTTGCAGCTCGGGTCGCAGGTGTACCCAAGCCTTTTTCTTTCATTGCTTCGGCAAGCTCCTCATCATCAATTAGCTTTCCGGCACTTTCCATTGCTGAAAGTAAAGTAGCTTCCGAATAACGGGGAGGAGGCTTGGTTTGGTCTGTTTCAATGATTGGGTTGGAACACATTGCAGATCCATTATCTTCTGGTAATAGTGCCACAAGAGTGTCGCTGGGCTGGTTATCCTTTCCATAGATAGCTAGCCAGGATGGTTCAGCAAGTACACGACCCTCAGTTTTAAAAGAGTGATCTCCAATCAGGCTGGTACGGGTAGTTACATCCCATTGCGCAGGTGGATAAAAAGCTGCAATAAACCTCTTCGCAATCAAGTTGTAAATCTTAGACTCATTGGCATCCAATCCCGAAGGTGGAGTGTTGGTTGGGATGATCGCGAAGTGATCGCTGATCTGCTTGTTGTCGAAAATTTTCTTATTTTTGGGATCGACCCAGTTTTGAGAAAGGGCCTTCTGGGCATGAGGGGCAAGAGATCCACCTAGTGCATGAAGGACTTCCGTACAATTAGGTCCGTAGTCTTCAGGGAGAGCCTTGGAGTCGGTACGAGGGTAAGTTATTGCTTTGTGCCTTTCGTATAGAGACTGAGCAAGTTGAAGCGTTCGACTCGCTGGGAAATGGTGCAGGCGATTGGCTTCTCTTTGCAAAGAGGTAAGGTCATACAATTTGTTGGCCGCCTGAGGGGAACGCCTTTTAACCTCAGTGACTTGAGCAGTATTCGCTTGATTGAGACTGTCAAGAATGTCTTTGGCCACTTGCTCGTCCCAAAGACGATCAATTTTTTGGTGCTTATCGTTTGGATCTTTTTTAAAACCTGATTTTTGATATACACCCGTATATTTCCCTTCTTTAACCTCAAAGTCCGCCGAAATTTTATGGAATGTTTTGGGGACAAAAGATTGAATATCATGCTCTCGGGATATTACGAGGGATAGGGTAGGGGTCTGTACCCTACCCACGGTTGAAACTTGGCGAGAACGGCCACGACTCCTCTTGATAGTAACCGCTCTGGTTCCATTGATACCGATCAACCAATCAGATTCAGATCTGCACCTAGCGGCATCCTGCAGTGGCTTTAATTGGTCACCATCCCGGAGATTTGAAAAGGCCTCATTGATCGAGTTGTCTGTCATGGACGACATCCAAAGCCTTTTAGCAGGGTGCTTACAACCAGCTAGCTCATATACATAGGTGAAAATTAATTCACCTTCTCGACCTGCGTCGCATGCATTTACGACAAAATCGATATCTTTACGCTTTAGCTGTTTTTTGAGTTGTTGAAATTTCTTTTTGTTTGCTGCAATAGGTTTGAGCTTGAATTCAGGGGGAATTATGGGAAGGTTTGCCAACTTCCATGCTTTTAACTTCTTATCGAAATCATCTGGCATAAATAGTTCGACAAGGTGGCCAACTGCGCAGTCAATGACCCACTCATCGTTTTCGTAATAGTCTTCTTTTTTGGGAACCTTGCCCAGTACTCGGGCTAAATCTCTGGCAACACTAGGTTTCTCTGCAATTACGAGCTTTTTCATCAATGAATGATTTGTTGGAAGTGTTAGGCCGGAAGAAAACGGTCGATAATCGCATCCATTTGATTAAGCAGAAAAGCGATGGTTTCTGTGTTTTCATTCCCCATATTTGATATCCGAAAGGTTTTACCCTTAATTTTACCATATCCGCCATCTATGGATAATTTTTTTTCTTCTCTGAGGGCTTTAACAAACCCAGCCACGTCCATGTTGAGGTTATTTTTTACACAACTTAAAGATTTGGAAGCGTACTTTTTTTGAGGAAGAAGCTCAAATCCCTTCGCCTCTATCCAGTTATGAACTTGGGTATTTAAGTCTGCATGCCTTTTGAAACGACTGTCAACTCCTTCTTCAAAAATATGCTCTAGGGTGTATAAAAGCCCATGAATGAGTGGAATAACCGGTGTACTCGGAGTCATTCCTTTATCGTGGTTTTTTAAGAACTCTATAAAGTCGAAGTAGTAGCCACGACCCTCTATTTGCTTTGCTCTTTCAAAAGCACGGGAAGAAACTGACAACAGAGCTAAACCAGGGGGGAGGGCCAGGGCCTTTTGGGAACCTGTAAGCAGGACATCGATACCAAGTTCGTCCTTAGGAATGGGGACAACTGAAAAAGAACTAACAGAATCGACTACGGATAAAACATCAGGATATTTCGCTAAAACCTGCATGATTTCCTCGAGGGGGTTCATCATTCCGCAAGATGTTTCGTTATGAACTAATGTTACAAGATCATACTCTCCTGTTGATAAACGCTTATCTAATTCTACTGGATCAATATGATGGCCCCATTCAACGCTAAGTGCATCCCCACTTTTCCCGCATCTGTGAACAACATCTATCCATTTATCAGAGAATGCTCCGCAAGTGCAGCAAAGGGTCTTTTTTCTGGTTAAGTTACGAACGGCTCCTTCCATGACGCCCCAGGCACTGGAAGTAGAAAGGAAAACAGGATCCTGGGTTTGGAAAAGTTTTTGAAGCAAAGGCTGGCATTGATTGTACAAATCAACAAAGTCCGAGCTTCTATGTCCCATGACGGGGGTAGCTAGTG
>ERZ1046876.1004-NODE-1004-length-19575-cov-5.387449_pt1 | contig 19575 bp, 17 predicted proteins | sample MGYA00383094_ERZ1046876 | MGnify/ENA primary metagenome ERZ1046876 (study PRJEB29581, sample SAMEA5548364) | metagenome | biome: marine; feature: coastal; material: water | depth 50 m | study: Short-term variability in the microbial, nano- and picoplankton...
CGACCTTGATTAATATCTATACAAGCTGAACATTTTTGACAAGGTTTTGAGGAAATACTTACTTCACAGTTAAGAGATTTTGCAAGAATTCTAGCTAGTGTAGTTTTTCCAACACCACGAGTTCCTGTGAATAAATAGGCATGATGAAGACGATCTTTATCTAAAGCATTACTTAATGCCTGGACAGTATTATCTTGTCCAATTAATTCTTTAAATGATTTAGGTCGCCACTTTCGGGCTAATACTTCATATGACATAGATTAACTTTAATTGTTAATTTTATAAATGGCGAGCCTGACCCTCGGCACTTGTATCAATAGTTGTGGCTGCTTGCTTCCGCATCTGACCAGGTTGGCTAAATAACAATGCGAGGAGACCCGCCAGTTTTATTTTACCTTATTATGCGATTAGTTTAATTAATTAACCACATCTTTTTACAGGAAATTTTTTTAGATATTTCCATTCTTGATTTGAATAAAGTCTTGAACGAATTATAAATCTTAAACCTGTAGGTCTTTCAAGAGAGAATTGACCACCTGTTCCTTTAATTGCATCAAGAGTAAGGTGCGTATGCTCCCAATATTCAAATTGACTAGCGCTCATATAAAAATGAACACCATTAACAATTCCTACTTCTACATCAGAATTTCCAAGATAAAGCTCTCCTTTAGAAAAGCACATTGGAGCGCTGCCATCACAACACCCACCTGATTGATGAAACATAAGTTCACCATGAACTTTTTTTAATTCATCAATAAGTTTATTAGCAGCTTTTGTTGTAGTTATTCTTGTAATCATAATTAAAAAAGGCAGAAAATAGTTTCTGCCTTTTATTTTAAACCTATTTAAACTTATTTTAAAAGAATCCAAGCTTGGCTTCTGTGTAGCTGACTAATAAGTTTTTAGTTTTCTGGTAATGATTAAGCATCATTTTATGAGTTTCACGTCCAATACCAGATTGTTTGTAGCCACCAAATGCAGCATGAGCAGGATAAGAATGGTAACAGTTTGTCCAAACACGACCCGCTTGAATACCTTTACCCATTCTGAATGCAGCATTAATATTTCTAGTCCAAACTGCAGCGCCTAATCCATAAAGCGTATCATTTGCAATTTTTAGTGCTTCAGCTTCATCTTTAAATGTTGTGACAGATACAACAGGACCGAAAATTTCTTCTTGGAAGATTCTCATTTTATTGTTGCCTTTGAATACGGTTGGTTCTATATAGTAACCTTCAGATAAGTTGCCATCATGTATAGTTCTATTACCACCAATTAAACATTCAGCACCTTCTTCTTTTCCAAGTTTTAAGTATGAAAGAATTTTTTCCATTTGTTCACTTGAAGCTTGAGCACCAATCATAGTTTCACCTTCTAAAGGGCTACCTTGTTTGATAGCTTTAACTCTCTCTAAAGCTCTTTCGATAAATTTATCATAGATAGATTCTTGAATTAGTGCACGAGATGGGCAGGTACATACTTCACCTTGATTTAAAGCAAACATTGTAAAACCCTCTAAAGCTTTATCAAAAAGACCGTCATCAGCATCCATAATATCTTCAAAGAAAATATTAGGAGATTTACCTCCTAACTCAAGGGTAACAGGGATGATATTTTGTGATGCATATTGCATAATTAGTCGACCGGTAGTAGTTTCCCCTGTAAAAGCAATTTTTGCAATTCGAGTTGAACTTGCCAGTGGTTTACCTGCTTCTAATCCAAAACCATTAACTATATTAATAACTCCTGGAGGTAATAGATCAGAAATCATCTCCATTACTATTAGTATCGAAACTGGCGTTTGCTCTGCAGGTTTTAATACAACACAATTTCCTGCAGCAAGCGCAGGGGCTAGTTTCCATACAGCCATAAGAATAGGGAAATTCCATGGAATAATTTGCCCTACTACACCTAATGGTTCGTGGAAGTGGTAAGCGATTTCTTCACCATGAATTTCGCCAATACTACCTTCTTGTGCTCTTATAGCACCTGCAAAATACCTAAAATGGTCCATAGCTAATGGAATGTCTGCATGTATACATTCTCTAATCGATTTACCATTGTCGATAGTTTCAGCTAGAGCAATAGTTTCAAGATTTTTTTCAATAACATCTGCAATTTTAAGTAGAATATTTGAACGTTCAGTGGTACTTGTTTTACCCCAAGCATCTGCAGCATCATGGGCGGCATCTAGTGCTTTTTCAATATCTTTCTCGTTAGATCTACCAACTTCACAAAAAGGTTTTCCTGTAATGGGTGTTATATTTTCAAAATACTTACCGTCAATAGGTTTTACCCATTTGCCACCTATATAATTATCGTATTTTTCTTTATATGGATGTTTTAATCCAAGATCTTTAAGTGTTGTAAAAGCCATAATGCCTCCTAAATTATTTAGAAACTAAAGTCTTATATAAGACTTAAAGTATTACAGTAATCCTTATATTTATATAAATCAATAAATAAATAAAATTAATAATATAATAATGCTTCGATTTGGAAGGGTGGATGAGTGGTTTAAGTCGCACGCTTGGAAAGCGTGTTCAGGTTAATACCTGACGCGGGTTCGAATCCCGCTCCTTCCGCCATCATAATTAAGAGTATAATGATTTTTATGAAATTAATTCAACAGCTTATTTTTATTTTATTTTTTGTATTTACTCAAAATGTAAAAGCAAATTGGGTAAATTTTTACGAGAGCGAGATCTTTGATGCTAAATTACTTTTAAATTCAGTTCATCAAGATAAGCAAAAAACTAAAGCTTTAATCGTATTTGATTTTAAAGAAAAACTATTCTCAGATGGTATAGGCTCACATGTGGTATTTTTAGAGCATATCTGTGGAGAAATAAATCCAGTTATTATTGAAGAAAAATTCTTTAGAGGTTCTGCAAATAAAAGTGAAGAATTAAAAATTAAAGAGCCTGATAAATTTAAAAAATATGTTGATATTGTATTTCCAAAACTTATAAAACAAATTTGTATTTAGGCGTTAATTTGTTCCTTCATATATTATTTTCCACTGCCCATTATTTTTTTGCCATATTTGCTTTTTTATTATTTGATTAGTAATTAAATTACTTTTGTAATTTTGATTAAATATAACGATTCTAAGCGGGTTATTATCTGATGGGTATTCATAAAGAGAAATATTATCTAAAGAAATTTTAATATTTTTAGATTTATCAAACACTTTCTTTTTATCAATTGACCAAATTTTATAATCTTTTTTATTATATTTTGCAGTATTTGCATAAAAATTCATATATGCATCAAAATTTGTGTTAATCCAGCTTTTTTTCCATTTTTCTATAGAATTTAATATTTCTTTTTGATCATTTTTTATATCTTTTCTATTTCTTGAGCTAAGTTCATTAATGCTTAAATTTGATAAAATAACAGGGGTTCCAGGCGTATTGAGTATTTCCTGAATAGCAATAAGATCTTTATTTGATAAAACGATACAGCCATCACTTGCTTCTGGAGGCCTACTATAAGTAGTTTTAGGTGTTCCATGAATCCAAATACCAGACCCAGTATATTTTTTAACTTTATCAAACTCATTTGGATAATTAAGCGGATAAGCTCCTTCCCCGTAAAAATCCGTCAATTTTCGTTGTATTTTATTTTGAAGAAAATATGTTCCAAATGGAGTTTTTTTATCGCCCTCATATCTTTTTCCATAACCATTTTTGCCAATAGATACATAATAATCTGATAAGTATAAATATTTGTTTTTATTTCTTTCAAAAATAAATAATCGAGAACTATCCATATCAACATATATTAAATATTTATTATTTTTATTGGGAATAATATTGAACTTAGGTTGTCCATTATCTTTATGATCTAATAAATAACCCTTAATTCTTCTTTTTGCTTCTTTTTTAAGCGCTATAACTTTTTTAGAATTTATTTCAACTGCGTTACTCATTGAATAAGCCGTTAAAATATCACCACGTATTAAATGAGCAAGTTTGAAATTTGGCACTAAAGTAATTAATTCATCAATAGAGTTAATCGCTTCATCAAGTTTTTCATTTGATATAAATTCTAAAGATTTAACTAATAAAGATTCAACTGTTCTCATTTTATTTGTTTTAACTGGTTCTAATTGAACTTCAGATCCATCAGATGTATGACCTTTACCGCCTTGTGCTTGAGTGCTAACGTCATCAGTCGGATGGAAAGGTTTAATTGGTTCTAATTGAACTTCAGATCCATCAGATGTATGACCTTTACCGCCTTGTGCTTGAGTGCTAACGTCATCAGTCGGATGGAAAGGTTTAATTGGTTTTATTTTATCTAGTTGAGTTGGTAGAGATCCATTCTTTTTTCTTACTAAAGTTTTTATGTTGGGTAACAATTTTTGAAATTCAATTGGTTGAGCAGGAAGAGGGGTTGGAAGAGACCCAGCTGTTTTTTTATTATTAGCTTTTATTCCAGATAACAATTTTTGAAATTCAATTGTAAATTCTTTAGAACTTTTTTTTACACTAGAAATTAGTTTTTTTACTTCATTTATAAAAATTTGTCTTTGAATAGCAGGTTTTTTTTCGTAAAAACTAATAGATTCTTTTGTTTGAGTTTCTTCTGAACTTATAGTTACAGAACAGTAGAAAATTAGAACTACTAAAAAAGACCGCATAAAATATAAATTATTCAAAATTGATTAACCAGAAGTTTCTTGAATAATAACCCAGTCACCATCTTCTTTAATAAAAATTAAAGTTTTATTTGAAAGTTGTTCAAATTTACCAGCTTTATAATCTTGAGTAAAAGTAGCTATAATTTCTTCTTTTTTAAATTTTAATTTAATATTAGATAATGAAATATTAATTGTTCTTTTTGATGTAATCCTTACTGTTCTATATTTTTTCCAATCTAATTTAGTCATTTTGTTTGGATATTTGAAATTAGACGCATAGGAAGCTAAATAATTCTCCATATTTTTATCTTCCCAGGCTTGTTTCCAATTTTCAATTGACTTAAGAACTTCTTCTGAAAGTTGCTCTTTTGTTAGCTTTGATTTACTTTTTTTAATTATTTTAGTTGAATCGATTTCAGTATTTTTTGTATTTGGATGATAATTAAATAATTGAGTAATCATAGAAAGTTTTGTAATAGCTATATTATTTGATTTATCAATCTCTAAGGCTTTATTGTATGCTTCGCTTGCCATCTTGGTAAAAATATCTCCTAGATTTATATGCGCAGTTAGGTAACTTGGATTAGTTTTAATAGCTTGTTCTAAAATTTCTTTTGCTAATTTAAATTGACCTTTTTCAGCATAAAGCACTGCAAGATTATTGAATGGTTCTGGAAGTTCTGGAAATTTTTCTGTTAAATATCTAAATGTATTGATTGCCTCATCATTTTTACCTATATTTGTTTCAATAATTCCTTTGTAAAATAATAATTCTGGATTATTCGGTTGCATCTCAATTGAATTACTTACAAGCTTTTCAGCCCTTACGTATTTACCATTTTTTAAAAGAATTTTTATTTCTTCTAAGTTATTTTGAGGGGATGAATTTACTGTTATAAGGGATGAATTTATTGTTATAACAATTAAAAGAATTGTTATTATTAGTGTTGGTAGATATAGGTAATATTTTTTTATTCTCATAATTTTTTGATTTTATATAATTTTTAATAATTTCGATCACAATCTTACCAAAAAGTTTTTTGAATGCAAGATTTAATACGATTTATGCTTGAATTGGTCTTTTGTAATCTTTCTTTTTATTATTATCTTTAGATTTGTTTATTTCAATCATATTGCTATTTGTTCCTACATTAGGAATTGTATTTCCTACAGCAGTTCCTGTGCCACCCATAAGGCCTGCTCCTGAATTTAAAGAGTTACCAGCAGTTGAATTAACAGCAGAAGATGCTCCAAAACAAAAGTCTCCATTAATATTTCGATTCTTTTTTGGAAGCTTATTTAATATTTTATCTGAAAGTTTAATTATTAATTCATTATATATTTTATTTATATAAAAATTAGCTTTCTGGTTAATTCGACCTTGATGCTGGGCTCTTATTAACTGAGTATCTTGAAGAATATTTTGAGAGGTAAATATTTTTACTTTAAATTCACCATGTAAAGTTTCTTGGTGTGGATTGTAAAATACTTGTGGTTCAATTGAGAATATGTAACTAGAAGTAACATTTACCTCACATTTAATTGCATTTAATTTTAAATTTTTATTCATAGCTTTTTCAATCATTGGGCCTTGAAGATAGACATGTAAGTCACCGTAAACGGAGGGCCTAATAGTATCGTGATGATTATAATACCTCTCATATATATAGTATTGAAAATCTTGCGCAAATAAATTTGAAGAAATAATTAAAAGCATCCAAAGTATATAATGTAATTTTTTCATAGAAATTTTTTATTATTTTGAAAATACCATTAATTATAATTCTTTTTTTATTAAGTACATATACTTGGGCAGATTTTGATGCTGAAGTAATTAGAATTGTTGATGGGGACACTATTCAAGTAAAGGATGATAATAATAAAAAACTTAAAATTAGATTGTTGGGTATAGATGCTCCTGAGCTTAAACAAAATTTTGGAAAAGAATCATCTCTTTACTTGAATAAAATTATTAATGGAAAATTTATAAATGTTATTTCTTTATCTAATAAAGATAAACCTTATACATTAGATTTTTATAAAAGAATTCTTGGTAAAATTATTTTTAATGGCAAAGATATAAATTTAGAAATGATTAAAAAAGGTATGGCGTGGCATTATAAAAAATATAAAAATAGTCAATCTATAGAAGATCAACAAAGTTATAATAAAGCTGAAAATGAAGCTCGAAAAAGGAATATTGGACTATGGTCTTATGAAAAACCGGTTCCACCATGGAGTTGGAGAAAGATAAATCGTAAAAGATAACTTGAACAATTTTATTAACTATATGTCTTGATTACTATGAAAACATTATTTATAACTTTATTATTTACACCAATTTTTTGTTTAGGAGCTTGTATGGATTTTTATAACCAAGACTTAAAAACACTTCAAGGTGAAAAGTTTGATCTTTGTAAACATCAAGATAAACCAATCCTTTTTGTTAATACTGCTAGTAAATGTGGCTTTACCCCACAATTTGAAGCGCTTGAAAGTCTCTATAATAATAATAAAAAAAATATTTTAGTTGTTGGTTTTCCTTCTAATGATTTCAATCAAGAGCTGACTACTGATAAAGAAATTCAAGATTTTTGTAAACTAACTTATGCTGTAGAATTTCCAATGATGAGTAAGTCTAGTGTTATTGGCCCTAAGGCTAATCCTGTATATAAAAATCTTACATCTATAACTGGAGAAGCACCATTATGGAATTTCTATAAGTTTCTAGTTATGCCTAATGCAGAATCAGTTCATGTTTTTGGAAGTATGACTAGTCCCGATTCAAAAAAAATAATAAATTTATTGAAGCCTTATATTAATAATTAAATTTCATTAATATTTTGAATTATAATTGCAGATAACTCTTCTACGGATCTTGATGTTGATTCAGCTATAGGTATATTAAATCTTTTCATCAAGTCTTCTGCTAATCCTATTTCTTCTCGACAATTTGCCAATGATGCATATTTACTATTAGGTCTTCTCTCACTTCTTAATGAATGAAGTCTTTCTGGTTTAATTGTTAACCCAAAAATTTTATCAAGATATCCTTCTAAAATAGGTGGTAAAGTACCCCTACTAAAATCTTCTGGAATTAGAGGATAATTAGCAGCTTTGATGCCAAATTGCATTGCTAAATATATACTGGTTGGAGTTTTTCCTGAACGAGATACTCCAATAAGAATGACTTGAGCTTGATTTAATCCTGAGTGTGTAATTCCATCATCATGTCCAAGAGCAAAATTAATTGCTTCCATTCTGGGCCCATAATTAATTCCTGTCATACTATGAGATACACCTGGTCGCGTTAGTGGATCTTCCTTGATTTCTAATCCCAGAGGATTAATAAATGATTCAAATAAATCAACATAGTAAGCATCAACAGCTTTTAATTCATTTCTTAAAGTATTATTACCGATTGACATTATTACTATAGGTCTAATACCGCTTATCATTTTTGCATTTGCAATTCTTTTTTGAACATCTTCAATTTTAGATTCTGAATCAATAAAAGGAAGTCTAATTAATTCAAATTCTGTATTAGGAAAATGGGCTAATAGGCCACCCAATGATCCGGCAGTAATTCCAGTTCCATCTGAGACAAAAAAAGCGATTCTTTTATTTTTACTCATTTATTTATTTTCACTAAGCTGTTTCCAAGTACTTATAACTGTATCAGGATTTAATGATAAAGAAGTAATACCTTTTTTTACGAGCCAATCTGCAAAATCAGGATGATCTGAAGGACCTTGACCGCATATACCAATATATTTTTTATTTTTTTTAGCTGAATTAATTGCTAATTCAATTAGTTTTAAAACAGATTCATCTCTTTCATCAAAGCTATTTGCTAAAATTCCTGAATCTCTATCTGTTCCTAATGATAATTGAGTTAAATCATTTGATCCAATAGAAAATCCATCAAAATAATCCATAAATTTATCAGCAAGAATTGCATTTGATGGTACCTCACACATCATAATTATTCTTAAGTTATTTTCACCTCTTTTTAATCCAAAATCTGACATAATTTCTATTACAGATTTTGCTTCAGATAAAGTCCTAACAAAAGGAATCATTAATTCAACATTATTTAAGCCTAATTCTTCCCGTACTTTTTTCATTGCTATACATTCAAGTTCAAAACAATCCTTAAATTCATTTGATATATATCTAGCAGCACCCCTAAACCCTATCATTGGATTTTCTTCTTCTGGCTCATAAATATCTCCAGCTACTAATTTTTTATATTCATTAGATTTAAAATCAGAGGTTCTTACTATTACCGGATTAGGATAAAATGCAGCGGCAATAGTTGCAACTCCCTCTGTAATTTTATCGATATAAAATTGTTTTGGATTTTTATATCCCTTTGATCGATGATCTATAAGTTTTTGAACATCGGTAGGCATTGCTTTGTAATTAATAATTGCTTTTGGATGGATTCCAATCATATTGTTTATTACAAATTCTAATCGAGCTAAACCAACTCCATGATTAGGTATTTGAGCAAATGTAAATGCCATATCTGGACTTCCAATATTCATCATAATTTTTACTGGAGGTTCATAGAGTTTTCCATCATCTTTAGTTTCAATTTCATACTTCAGTTCACCTTGATAAACAATCCCAGTTTCTCCTTCTGAACAAGATACAGTAACCAAATTATGATTTTGTAGAAGCTCTGTTGCATTAACACTCCCAACGATTGCAGGTATGCCAAGTTCACGAGCAATAATAGCTGCATGACAAGTTCTTCCACCTCTGTTTGTAACTAAAGCTGAAGCTCTTTTCATAACAGGTTCCCAATTAGGATCTGTCATATCTGCTACTAGTACATCTCCAGGCTCTACTGAATACATATCTGCGGGGTCATTAACTACTCTAACGGGCCCAATTCCAATTTTTTGTGTAACTGCTCTTCCAGCAACAATAGCCTTTCCAGTTTCTTTTAATTTAAAAACTTCGACAATATTTTTTGATTGGGATTTAACCGTTTCCGGTCTTGCTTGGAGAATATATATTTTTCCATCAATACCATTTTTGCCCCATTCAATATCCATTGGACATTTATAATGAGACTCAATAGTTAAGGCATATTTTGCTAACTCTATTATATCTTTATCTGATATACAGAATTTATTTGATTCTTTTTCTTCGACATCATTGATTGTTGTACTTAATCCAGCTTTAGTATCGTCACTAAATACCATTTTGATTTTTTTTGAGCCGATAGATCTTCTTACAATCGCTTCTTTACCTTTTAATAATAAAGGTTTATGAACGTAAAACTCATCTGGATTAACTGCTCCTTGAACAACAGTTTCACCTAATCCATAAGAAGCTGTAATGAATACAACATCTTTAAAGCCTGATTCAGTATCAATTGTAAACATAACACCGGAGCAACCGATATCACTTCGAACCATTTGTTGAACGCCAGCAGAAATTGCCACTTCAGAATGAACAAAGCCTTTATGAACCCTATAAGATATAGCTCGATCATTATAAAGAGACGCAAAAACTTCTTTAATTGCTTGTTTTATATTTTCTATACCATGGATATTTAGAAAGCTTTCTTGCTGTCCTGCAAAAGATGCGTCAGGAAGATCTTCAGCGGTTGCAGATGATCTGACAGCAAATGTAGTACCTTTCGCAGAATTTTTAATTAATTGTTCATAGCTTTCTTTAATTGCATGGTTAAATTTTTCTGAAAAAGGTGTATTTAAAATCCATTTACGTATTTTTTTGCCACTTTTAGTTAAAGTTACGACATCATCAATATCTAAATTCTCAAGTTCATTAATGATTTTATCCCTTAATTTATTATGCATAAGAAAATCATTAAATGCGTTGGCAGTTGTTGCAAAGCCACCAGGAACCCTTACACCCTGTGCATTTAGTTGAGAGATCATTTCTCCTAATGAAGCATTTTTTCCACCAACAGCTGCTACATCGTGGTTTCTAAGTTTTTCAAATGGTATTACATAATCAGACATTATAGATCCTTATGGGCTCTTGAAAATTATAGTGATTTAGTTTTAAAGAAGCAATTCTGCCAAATATGACTCTTCTTGTCATTAAGTATTATAGTTATTAAAGATAATTAAAAAATTATTAGATTAAAATAATTGCAGAGTATCATTGAATGTTGTTAAAATGGTAATTCACTTTTAAAAAAGTACCTATTTATATTAAATTACGGAGAAAGCAAATGGCATCATTATTAGAACAATTAAAATCTATGACAACCATAGTTGCAGATACAGGTGAGGTTGAAGCGATTAAAACACTTAAGCCTCAAGACGCTACTACGAATCCATCATTACTTTTAAAAGCCAGCACGCTTCCACAATGTGAACCAATGATAGCTGAAGCTATTGCTTATGCGAAATCTAACAGTTCAGATAAAAATCAACAAATAGAAGATGCTGCAGATAAGCTTGCTGTTTTAGTTGGATTAGAAATACTAAAACATATTCCAGGAAGGATTTCTACAGAAGTTGATGCTAGCTTGTCTTTTAATATAGATAAAATGGTTACTAAAGCTAAAAAAATTATAGCTTTATATAATGAAGCTGGGGTAACTAATGACCGTGTATTGATTAAATTAGCATCTACATGGGAAGGTATTAAAGCAGGAGAGATGTTAGAAAAAGAAGGAATTAATTGTAATTTAACTTTGTTATTTAGCTTTGCGCAAGCAAGAGCATGCGCTGAAGCGGGAGTATACTTAATTTCTCCATTTGTAGGTAGAATATTAGATTGGTTTAAAGCTAAAACTGGTGAAGAATATACATCTGAAACAGATCCAGGTGTTATGTCAGTACATGCTATTTATAATTGGTATAAAGAGCACGGCTTTAAAACAGTTGTTATGGGCGCTTCTTTTAGAAATATTGGAGAAATAACTGCATTGGCTGGTTGTGATCGTCTAACAATTGCACCAGCTTTATTAGAAGAATTAGATTCAACTGAAGGCGAGTTGCCTCAAGCATTAAAGGATAATGGTGCAACAAAAGAGCAACCAGCAAAACTTCAAGAGGATCAGTTTAGATTTGATCATAATGAAGATGCCATGGCTACTGAAAAATTAGCCGAAGGTATTCGTAATTTCGTAATTGATCAAAATAAATTAGAGGACGCATTAAGTCAGAAACTCTAGTTTAGATTAAGTTTCAATCATTGACATTGAGTGATTGAGACTATATTATCGACGGTCTGCTGTTTAAAACGTGATATTTGATTCACTAACAATAACGTAGACTATTTTAAATTGTTTTTATATGGGGAGATTAAACCATGGCACTAACACAAATGGCACTAGATTCATTAGATTTTGATGCAACTATGGGGCTTGCTGAAACAGTTGCTCCACACGTTGATATTCTTGAAATTGGTACACCATGCATTAAGCATAACGGTATTAAACTTCTTGAAGAACTTCGTGCAAAGTTTCCTAATAACCAAATCTTAGTTGATTTAAAAACTATGGATGCTGGTGAATATGAAGCTGAACCTTTTTATAAGGCTGGCGGAGATATCTGTACAGTTCTTGGAGCATCAGGTATTGCAACTATTAAAGGTGTAATTGCTGCTGCTAAAAAATACGGTAAAGAATGTCAAGTTGACATGATTAATGTTGACGATAAAGTAGGACTTGCTAAGGAATGTGTTGCTGCTGGTGCACAAATTATCGGTGTTCACACTGGTCTTGATGCTCAAGCTGCAGGCGGTACAGTCTTTGCTGATTTAGCTGCAGTTTCTGAAGCTATTGGAGATTCTGCAAAGATATCAGTTGCTGGCGGTATTAAAGCTGAAACAGCTCAACAAGTTAAAGATGCTGGTGCTGCAATTATTGTGGCTGGTGCTGCAATTTATGGCGCTGAAGATCCAGCTGCTGCTGCTGCTGAAATTACAGCTATTGCTCACTAATAGGTCTCTATTAGAAAGTAATTTTAAAAACCCGGCTTAAACGTCGGGTTTTTTTTGGTATCATTAACATTTTAATAATAGGAAAATAAATAGTATGGATACACAAAAATTAATAATGGATAAGATTTCTAGTGTATTAGCTTCAACTGATAAAGCTCAGATTGCTGAATTAAAAAAACATATTGATAGCGCAGGTAGAATTTTTGTTGCTGGCGCAGGCCGTTCAAAATTAGTTTCTAGTTTTCTAGCTATGAGATTAGTTCATTGTGGTTATCAAGTTAATATGGTGGGGGAGATTGTTACTCCTGCATTACAAGAAGGGGATTTATATATAATTATTTCTGGTTCAGGTGGAACTAAAACATTATTACCAACTTTGGAAACAGCTAAATCGAAAGGCGCTAAAATTGCGGTTGTTTCTATGAAGTCCTCATCAGCAATGTCAGACCTTGCAGACTTAACAGTAAAAATAGGTAATGATGAAGTTTTTTCTTTAACTAAAGGTTTACCTATGGGGACATCTTTTGAGTTATCTACATTAGTATTTCTTGAAGCAATAATTGGAGAGATAGTATTTGATAAAGATTTAACTGAAGAAGGTATGCGTGGTATACATGCAAATTTGGAATAAAATCAAATAAATAAAAAAAGGCACTTAGGTGCCTTTTTTTATTTTTAATAAATTAATATTGCCTATAATATTATATATGAGAAGATTTAAAAATATTTTATGATAAAAGAAGAGTTAATTTATTATAGCGATTCATCTATTTATTTTGAAAAAATAAAACATTTAGAGTGGCCGGTTTTTTTAGACAGTTGCTATCAAAAAGATAAACCACAAAGTAAATTCGCTCGTTTCGATATTATTACAGCAAATCCTTTTGTAAAAATAAGATCTAATAAAGGAGTGACACACGTATTAGATAAAGATGGAGATCATCAGTATAAAAAATCCTCTTTAGATATCCTTGATAATTTAATGGCAAAATATTCTAAGCCTTCAAATAACATACCATTTGTAGGAGGTGCTATTGGATATTGCTCATATGAGTTAAATTTAAAAACAAAAAAAAACAATATAATAGATGCTATGGTAATGGGTATTTATGATTGGGCATTAATTGTTGACCACTTAAATAAAAAATCATACATGGTTTCAATGATGATAGATTCTCAAACAAAATTTATTTGGCCTGATTTAATTCAAATTTTTAATAAAGAAATAGACAGTAAATTTAAAGAATTTAAGATTAAAAATACAGTGAGAAATAATTTATCTTTTCAAGAATATAAAAATAAATTTAATAAGGTAATGAATTATATAAATGCTGGTGATTGTTATCAAATTAATTTATCAAAACAGTTTGATGTAGAAACTCAAGGGGATAGTTGGAGTTTGTATAAAAAGTTTCGAGATGTAAATAAATCTCCATTTATGGCTTATCTTTTATATGATGAATTTGAAATATTATGTGGTTCGCCAGAAAGGTTTATTAAGTCAGAAGGTGGAAAGGTTACTACAAGGCCTATTAAAGGAACTAGGGCGAGAGGTAAAGATAAAGCAATAGATAAAAAAAATGCTAATGAACTTTTAAATAGCATAAAGGATCAATCTGAGAATTTAATGATTGTTGATTTATTAAGAAATGATTTAAGTATTAATTGTGAAATAGGTAGTGTAAAGGTTGATGAATTATTTACTATTGAATCATATCCAAATGTACATCATTTAGTTAGTACGATATCGGGAAATTTAAAGAATGGATCTAGTAATATAAAACTTTTTAGTGATTCATTTCCAGGAGGATCGATTACTGGAGCACCAAAAATAAGAGCAACAGAAATTATTGATGAGCTTGAGGATCATATTAGAGGTTTATATTGTGGCTCTATTTGTTATTTTAGTTTTCATGGGTCAATGGATAGTAATGTTGCGATAAGAAGTATGGTGCATATTAATAAAAAATTATATTTTTATTCAGGAGGTGGCCTTACTGTTGCTTCAAATGTTGAAGATGAATATCAAGAAATTGAAGATAAAGCTGAGAATATTAAACAAACAATAAATTTTTTTAAGGAATAGTTATGGTTTTAACAAAGGTTGAAATTGAAAAAGCTCTTAAGAAAGATTTAAATAATTGGAAACTTTCTAATTCTACTATTATGAGATTTATTCCGAGAAATGATAATAAAGAATTAGGGGATATTGTAAAAAAAATTTGGGATTATGCGGAAAAAGTCAATCATCATCCTGATATATTTTTAACATATTCAGGCATTAAAATTAGTTTGTTTACTCATGATGAATTTGGAGTTACTGAAAAAGATATTAATTTTGCTCGTAGTTTAGATAAACTTTATTGATTTATATTTTTCTTAAAATTACCAAAATTTAATAAAATTGTTGGAAGAATAAGTAAGTTTAATATTGTAGAAGTAAATAATCCTCCAATAATAATAGTTGCCATTGGTGCCTCAATTTCTTTCCCTGGCTGATTTGAACCTAATGCTATAGGAAGTAAAGCTAATCCTGCAACTAATGCTGTCATAAGAATTGATGGTAATCTTTCTGTTGCGCCTCTAATACATGTTTCAAGATTCCATAAGCAATTTTCTTTATCAATAAGGAATTGATAATGAGATAAAAGCATAATTGAATTTCTTAACGTTATACCAAATAGAGTAACAAATCCTACAAGTGAACCAATAGATATCCACCCTCCGCTAAATACAACAGTTATAACGCCGCCTATAAGAGCAAAAGGTAAATTAATTAAAGTAAGACTTAAATTAATAAATGAGCCAAATGCAATATATAGCAACAATAAAACACCTAAACCAACTAGGATCGAATGAACAATCAAGTTTTCTCTAGATTTAGCATTTTCTTCAGCTGAACCAGTTATTTTATAGTAGTTACCGGGGCTTAATTTTATTTTATCTATTTGTTCATTTAGGGTCTTTGTGAACTCATTTAAACCTTTACCTTGAACATTTAAAGTTATAGATTGAATACGTTTACCATCTTGATGTAGAATTTTAGAGCGCCCATTCTCTTGGGAAATAAATGCGATCTCACTAAGATTTATGATTTTATTATCATTAGTTCTTATTGGCAATTTATTAATATCTAAAATATCATCTCGATAATCTTTGCTGAGTGTAACTGCAATTTGAACCGGAATAATACCATCATATATTATAGATGCTGGAAAGCCTTCATAAGCAGCCTTAATAGTATCAAGTACATCAGTTTTTAGAATGCCTAATTGACTCATTTTTTCAGAGCGAAGTTTAATTGAAACTTGAGGAGTTCCTGGAGGAGATTGGAGCATAATATCAGAGGCACCATCAATTTTTTGAAGTGCGTAAACAATTTTTTGAGCATCTTGATCTAGAGAATCTAAATTATCACCAAAGATATTGATAACTATTGACGCATTATAACCCGAGATAGTTTCTTCAATTCTTTCAGTTAAAAAAGTATTTATTGCAAAATTTACGCCAACAAAACCATCTGATTTTTTATATTCATTATCATCATCAGTTTGGACTAAATCTCTAATTTTTTTTAGCACTTTATCTTGTTTAACACCATTTAAATCATTTAATTCAATTTCAAATTCACTATAATGTGTTCCAAATGTATCGGCACCTAATGGTGACCTACCTACCCATTGTGCAACTGACTTTACTCCTTGAATTTCACGAATTTTCTTACTTACTCTATTTCCAATTCTAATAGATTCAGATTCAGATGTACCTGGAAATGCAGTCATATGCATAATAAAGTGACCTTCATGGAGTGGTGGTATAAATTGTGTTTTAAAGAAAGGTAAAGATACCAACCCTATACTTATTATAAGCAAGCTAGAAAAGATGATAGGTTTTGAATGTTTTTCAATTACTTTTAAAATTTTAATATATCTTTTTTTTATATAACTTATAACTGGTGAATCACCTTCTTGCAATTCTGATTTTCCTAACATTAAGTAACATAGAGCAGGTGTTATTGTCATCGCTACGAATAATGAAGAAATAATTGATAATATATATGCAATACCAAGAGGCCCAAATAACTTACCTGCAACTCCTGTTAATGAAAGAAGTGGTAAAAAAACAAGGACAATTATAATAGTTGCAAATATTACAGATTTTCTTACTTCCATTGATGCTTCAAAAACAACATGACGTAAAGGTTTAGGGCTAGTTAATTTTTTATTTTGTTTTAATCTTCTAAAAATATTTTCAACATCAATAATTGCATCATCAACGACTTCCCCAAGTGCGATTGCAAGCCCACTTAGAATCATAACGTTCAAACCTAAATTAAAATAACTCATAACAATAATTGCAGAGAGTAATGATAATGGTATTGCTATGGCTGAAATAAATGCTGTCTTAAAGTTAAAAAGAAAAAGAAAAAGTATTGATATAACCATAAGCGACCCAATTAATATATCAAACCTTAAACCTTTAATTGAGGCGTCAATAAAATTAGCGGGTTTAAATAAGTCTGGATATAATTCAATTTTTTCTTTAGTAAAAATAGGCTTGAGACTATCTAAAGCCAATTCTATTTGTTTAGTAAGTTTATAAGTGTCAGAATTTAATTGACCTTGAACAGAAAGATATACACCTTTTTCACCATTAATTGATGCAGAGCTAATAGAAGGCATAGATCCAATCTTTACATTAGCTACATCTTTAATCCTGACTTTATTTCCTTTTTCATTTATTACAGGAGTTAATTCAAGTTCTTTTATAGTTTTTGATTGCCCTTGTGTATTTATAATGATTCGTTGATTTTTATTTTCAATAAAACCAGCACCTGAAACACCCGTTGATTTTTGAGCTGCTTTAGCAATATCAGAAATTTTGACATTATGAAAAAAAAGTTTATCGGGTATTATTTCAATTTGAATTTGTTTTAATAAACCTCCAAATCTATTAACATCTGCAACTCCTGGTACAGCCATTAGATGAGGGATAATTACATTTTCAGCTATAGTTCTTAACTCTGTTAAATTTTTAACTTTTGAAGTAATTCCAATTCCAAGTACACTCGATGCTGATGAGGTGAGGGGGGTAATATTGGGAGTAACATTTTTTGGTAAAATACTCTTTAAAGATGTAAATCTCTCTGATATGGCCTGTCTATTTTTATGAATATCAGTACCTTCATCAAATATTATTGTAATTACAGATAATCCTGGAATAGATTGTGAGCGAATTTGTTTGATTCCTATGGTTCCAGAAATTGCTTGTTCGATTGGTTTTGAAATTAATTTTTCAACAAGTGATGATGAATATCCCGGTGATTCTGTCTGAATTATTACTTGAGTTGGAGAAAATTCAGGAAAAACATTTAAAGGGCTATTTTTAATTTGATATATTCCATAAGCAACAACAATGAAAGCTAGTCCAATTATCACCCCGGTATGTTTGATTGAAAATCGAATTAAAGAGGCAATCATTAATCTTTAATCCTCATTTTCGTTTTTAATAAGGTGTTTATATTCTTCCGATAAAAGTAATTGAGCTCCATTTGTTACAATTAATTCAGGTGGTTCATTTTTAAATTCTACTATCCAGCCATCTTTAACTTCTTCCATATTAAATATTGCTTGCCTAAGAAATTTATTCTTCTTTGTTTCTTTATAAATCCAGGCTTGGCCATTATTCCAAATAATTGCTGAGCCCGGTATAAAAAATTTTTCAGTAGCATTTTCTTCAGTTAATTTAGCAAATGAATTTATTTTGCTATCAATCATAAGATTGCTATTTAATGCCAAATAATAATAAGATTTTCCTTGGATATTTAAATCTCCGATAGGCGCTTCAGATATAAAATTTGCTGTAAATTTTATGCCTGGTTGATTGAGAGAAAATACTTCTAATTCTAATGGTATTGATTTTTTTATTTGATCATTAGTGATGGTAATTTTTAATAATCTAGCATCCGAATTAAAGATATTTTTTAAAGGTGATTTATTAGGATTAATAAGTAATTTTTTAAATCCATGAACCCATTCATGCTCAACGGTATTTAATAAATTACGTTTATTATTTTTAAGAATTTTTAAATTATTTTTAAGCTTATTGATATCTATTTCTTTACTATGAATAACTGAGTCTGCAATATTTTTATTATCCTCATTAAGGGTTTTTAATTTTTTAAAATGTTTGCTTTCTTCTTCAATTTGTTTATTTAGTTGATTAAATTCAAAGTTTAAATTTGAAAATTTTGTTTTAAAATTTATTAGATCTTTTAAATTTATTACATAACCATAAGAGGAATATAGCGGTTGTTTTTTACTTTTAGAAATTGGTTGAATTGTAATCCCACTATTTTTAATTAATGAGTCAGACATTGAAATAATTCCATTTTCAATGGATTGACTATTTAAATATTCAATACCAGTATTATCATCAATAAGATTATCTTTAAATATTTTATCTTTGCTTAAATAAATTATTAACCACAATAAGCCTATGATAAGGATTGATTGGATAATGATAATTGCTAATGATTTATTTTTCATTGAGTAATTTTATTTTTGGTGTAAATATTGGTTCTTGAAGAATACTTTCTGCAAGTAATCCAATTCTAATTAAATTATATATTGCTTTATGATATTTTTTATCGATATCAATAAGGTTAATTTTTTCAATTTCATATTCCATTCTATCAATTAATCCTTTTTCGAATCTTGCATTGAGCTGTTTTTTAAGTTTATCTTTTGTTTCTAACATTTGTTTTGAATATTTTAAATCTTCAGATTTATTTGAAAAGTTTAGCTGAAGTTCTTCTATATCATTTATTGTTGAAAGTTGAAGAGTTATAACTTTGCTTGCTTCTAGGTCTCTAAATTTTTTTGCTTTTGTAATAAATGCTTTATTTCTTGAAGCTGAATTGATAATTGAATCTATACCTAAACTCCAAATGCGAGTACCAAATTCGTATATGTATGCTGGTGTGAAAT